>Ga0105355_10003558_pt1 | contig 13603 bp, 9 predicted proteins | sample GOMGulsemesocosm_2_FD_83508 | JGI IMG/M metagenome (GOLD analysis project Ga0105355, IMG submission 83508) | Methane-oxidizing microbial communities from mesocosms in the Gulf of Mexico - GOM9C Gulf of Mexico | ecosystem: Environmental > Aquatic > Marine > Cold seeps | place: Gulf of Mexico... | reverse complement strand
GCCATACTCGTTACGCGACGGTTGGCGGTGATGGCAGAAATGATTTGCAGCCATTAGTGACCGGCTTTCCCTTCGGCGTTGGCATGGTGCATAACGGCAACCTGGTGAATTACCACTCGCTGGTTGAGCATCTTAATAAAAAACTGCACCAACAGTTGCTGACCAATAACGACCTCGAAGTGCTGCTCAAACTCTGGTGTCACTCTATTCTTTCCCAGCGTGGTTCCGAGCACGGCCCGTTCAATTTTGAACACTGTGTCGCTGCCGCTAAATCTATTCTTGATGTCGCCAATGGTGCTTACGCCGTTGTTGGCATGATGGCTGGCGCGGGTTTGTTTGGTTTTCGTGATCCAGGCGGTATTCGTCCGTTGGTATTGGGTCGTCGTGAGCGTTCCGGTCAGCCGGGTGTTTATGATTATTGCCTGACCAGCGAAACACTGGCGTTGAACTTCCTTGATTACACTTACGTGCGCGACATCGCGCCGGGTGAAGTTATCTTGATCACAGAAGCCGGTGAAGTGTCTTCGCAAATTGTTGTGAATCGTAAAAAGAAAAGCCACTGTATGTTTGAGTGGGTCTACTTTGCGGGTGCAGAGAGCTCCATTGAAGGCAAGTCAGTTTATGGTACCCGCCTGAACCTCGGTACCGTACTGTCTAAGAAAATCCAGCCGTTAATTGATGATAAAACCATCAAACCAGATTTTGTTTGCCCTGTGCCCGATACCAGCCGTACTTCGGCGATCTCGTTGGCTGAGTCACTGGGATTGCCATACCGTGAAGGGCTCATCAAAAACCGTTATATCCAGCGTAGCTTTATTTTAGATACGCAGGAAAAACGTGAGAAGGCCGTTGAGCTTAAGCTAAGCCCGGTTAAGAGTGAGATTGAAGGCAAGAATATCTTGTTGGTTGATGACAGTGTGGTACGAGGCACGACCAGTAAAAAGATTATCGACTTACTTAAGCGTCATGGTGCCAATGACGTTACGTTGGCTATTACTTGCCCGCCGCTGCGTCATGCCTGTTTCTACGGCATTGATTTTCCGGCCGATGAACAGCTGATAGCCAATGGCCGTACCACCGAAGAAATTGCCGAGTGGGTGGGTGCTAACCGAGTGGTTTTCATTGATGAAGATGACTTGGTTGAAGCCATTGAAGTGCCTGAGCTGTGTATGGCCTGCATTGATGGTAAATACCCAACCTGTACGGCTGAAGCTGAAGAGTTTCAGCGTCGTCGTCTCGAACATAAGTAAATAGAATTTCTCGTTCATGAGGCCACTGCTGGTGGCTTTGTGAAAAGTTATGTATTCAATGGAGTCTGCATGTTTCCGGAATTACACATTGGTAGTGTGAAAAATATCCTAGGTGTGGAAGGGAAGTCACCCTACCTGTTTCACTTCAGCGATCGCTTTTCCGTATTCGACTGGGGTTCAATGCCCGATGAGTTGAGCGAGAAAGGTAAGGCGCTGTCGGTGATGGCTGATTTCTTTTTCCGTCAAATGGAAGGTGCTGATACCTGGCAGAAGCTGGATTTACCGGTTGAACTGAAGGCAACTCAGACCTACCAAGATTTTTGCAGCAACGGCTTGTCTCACCACAGCCTTGGCATGTGTGACGAAGCGGGTAACACTGTGACGGATGCAACGCCTTATCTGAAGGTTGAGCCTATTGCCGTGCCCGTATTGCCCTTTGAAGATGGTGCCTACGACTATCAGGTGTATGCGAGCAAGCCAGTTAAAACACTGGTGCCGCTGGAAGTGATCTTCCGTTTTGGTGTGCCTGAGGGTTCAAGCCTACTGCAGCGCACCAGTGATGTAGATTACTGCCGTGCCATTGGTTTAACCGATGCACCGCAACCGGGTGAGTGTTTCGAGCAGCCGATTATCGAATATTCCACCAAGCTTGAGACCAGCGATCGTTATATTAGCTATGCCGACGCACAACGTGTGGCGGGCATGAGTGATGATGAATTCTCAACGCTGCACGAAACTGTTCAGCTGTTGGCACTGCATGTGAAAAGTATTTTTGCACGCTGCAACGTGGAATTGTGGGACGGCAAATTTGAGTTTTCCTTTGCGCCAGACACTAACGCTGATGGTTCACGTAAATTCTGGATTGTTGATTCCATCGGCCCGGATGAATTACGTCTGACTTACCATGGCGTGCAGCTTTCCAAGGAAAATTTGCGTCGTTTCTATCGCGGTAGCGAATGGCATCAGGCCATTGACCTGGCCAAACATCTGGCCGCTGATCGTGGCATTAAAGATTGGAAAGATATCTGTGAAGGTGAGTTAAGCTCATCGCCAGTGCCATTATCCGCCGAGGTAAAAGAAGCCTCCGAAATGATGTACAAAACCATTGCCAATGAGTTGAGCAAAGCCTGTGACGGGCAGGAATCATTCCCCGGGGCATGGGATTTCGACACATTGATTCACAAGATTTAGGTTTGACTGAATAATGAATGTTTTAATTGTTGGTTCCGGTGGTCGTGAGCATTCCTTGGCATGGCGACTGACTGAAGATCAAAAGGTCAGCAAAGTAACAGTGTGTCCGGGTAACCCTGGCATGCTGAGTAATGCTGCGATTGCAACGCGACCTGATGTTAAAGCTGATCCGCAAAGCGTCTTGCTATTGGCGCAGGAACTGAAAGCTGACCTGGTTGTGATTGGCCCAGAAGCCGCGTTGGCTAAGGGCGTAACAGATCTGCTGGAAGCTGACGGCTTTGCTGTTTATGGTCCGTCACAGGCTGCGGCTGAGCTGGAGACTTCAAAGATTTTTTCCAAGCAGGTAATGGCCGATAACAACGTGCCAACCGCTGCTTCGAAAGCCTATGAAGGCTACAAAGCTGCCATGGATGATCTCGATAACTGGGATTTTGACCGCGGTGTAGTTTTAAAATCCGATGCCTTGGCCGAAGGTAAAGGTGTGGTGGTCACTCACGATCGCGCTGAAGCCGAATCTGTACTTTATGACTTCATGGTTAATCCGGAAGTCAGCGTTAAAACCGATAGCATTCTGATTGAAGAAAAACTGGTGGGCAAAGAAGCCTCCGCCTTTGCCTTATGTGATGGCGATGATTATTTCTTCCTCGGCGTGGCTTGCGATTACAAGCGAGTAGGCAACGGCGATGAAGGCCCAAACACGGGCGGCATGGGTGGCTATTCGCCAAAAACATGGCCTGGCCCGGTCGTTGAAGAAAAGGTTAGAACTCAGGTTGTCGAGCCGATGCTGAAAGGCATGAAGGCGCGTGGCACGCCGTTTAAAGGCACGCTGTTCGTGGGCTTTATGGTCGATGAGCAGGACATCAGCGTGATCGAATTTAACGTGCGTTTCGGTGACCCGGAAACTCAGATTCTGATGCCGATGGTGCAGGGCTCTTTCTACGATCTGCTGTATTCTTGCGCGACGGGAAAACTGGCTGAGAACAAGCCGGACGTATCACTTTCTGATCTGTACTCCGTACACGTGGTATTGGCTAGCGGTGGTTATCCGAGCATTGATGCCTCGCCACTGGATACAGGTAACAACATCGAAATCAGTGGTACGTTTGATGAAAACTGCCACCTGTTTTATGCCGGTGTTAAAGAACAAAACGAACAGCTGGTAAATTCCGGTGGTCGTGTATTAGGTCTGACCGCGCTGGGCGAAAGCCTTGCCCAAGCGCGTGCCAAGGCCTATGCCAACTTTGGCAAAATCTCCCTCAAGGGTGCGCACTGGCGTACCGACATCGCAGATATTTGAGAGAACTCTATGAGCATTACCTATAAAGACGCCGGTGTAGACATTGAAAAGGGCGATGCCCTGGTCGAAAAAATAAAACAGAAGGTGAAGTCTACCTACGGTTCTCGAGTGCGCAGCGGTGTAGGCGGCTTTGCTTGCCTGTACGAAGTGGGTGATCGCCTGCTTGCGGCGGGCACTGACGGTGTGGGTACTAAGCTGGCATTGGCCAAAAAGTTGGATAAGCACGACACCATTGGTATTGACCTAGTGGCCATGTGTGTCAACGATATTCTTTGCACCGGCGCGCAGCCATTGTTTTTCATGGACTACCTGGCAACGGGTAAGCTGGACGTTGATACCGCTAACCACGTGTTGGATGGCATCGTTGAAGGTTGCCTGCAGTCTGAATGTGCGTTGATTGGTGGTGAAACCGCTGAGATGCCGGGTATGTATGCCAATGGCGAATACGATCTGGCCGGTTTTTCGGTCGGTGAAGTAAAGCCTGCCGACGTGTTGGACGGTAGCCGTGTGAGCGAAGGTGATGTGCTGATTGGTCTGCCAAGTTCCGGTTTTCACTCTAACGGTTATTCCTTGGTGCGTAAGTTGATCAAGGATGACGAAATTGAATTGATGACGGCGGCGCTGGCGCCTACCAAAATTTACTGGAAGGCCATTAAAGGCCTGCTGGAAAAACAGCTGCTCAATGGTGTGTCTCATGTGACTGGCGGCGGTTTGCTGAACATTCCGCGTATCAACGAAGGTTTTGCTTACCAGATTGATTCGCTTGATTTTAAAGAGCAGGCTCCAGCCTTTATGCTGGAAATTGCCGCGCGTGCAAACACGACGGATAGAGAGCTGTTCCGTACTTTCAACATGGGTGTGGGTCTGGTGTGTATCGTTGCTGCCGGTAAGGTTGATGAAGTGGTTCAGGCGCTGAAGGATAACGGTGAGCAGCCAGTACGAATGGGTTTTGTGAAAGCCGGTGCGGGTGAAGTTTATCTGCCGGATGGTACGCAGGTTTAAGTTTTTTCGCTTGATAGCCTGACGTTTTTTCTAACCGCTTCCCCTAAAAGCCCTCACTATTGAGGGCTTTTTTGATCCAGGTCTGTTTTCCTTTATTTCCTACTGATTTTATTAAGGTTATTGCTCGCGGGAGAGTGCTTTTACTTGATAAAATAAATGAGAATTATTACTATTCGTACGCATTTTAGGCTTTGCTTTAAACGCCATTGACAGGTAATTAGGAAATGAAACGAACTACTGGTGGATTGATCGTCACCCTGACAGCAGTACTGTTTGCTACGGTACTGGTTGGCTGTGGTAAGCAAGCGGATGAGCCTTCTCAGAAGGCGCAACTTGAAGGTGCCGCTGAAACAAAGCCGCTGATTGTTTATTCCTCGCGAGCGGAACACCTGATTCAGCCTGTGTTTGAACTGTATACACAGCAGACAGGTACTGAAATTCAGTTTATTACCGATAAAGCTGGTGTCTTAATCGAGCGCCTTAAACAGGAAGGTGATAGCACGTCAGCCGATGTTTTTATCACCGTTGATGCGGGCAATCTGGGTTACGCTGCGGCAGAAGGTTTGTTGCTGCCGTTACAGTCGCCAGTATTAGAAGCGAATGTACCTGCGCATTTACGAGATGAACAAAATCGCTGGACGGGATTGTCTCTGCGAGCCCGTACCATTGTCTACAGTACCGAGCGTGTTGTGCCGGAAGAACTCAGCAGCTATGAGGCGCTGGGTGATGAATCGCTAGAGGGTTTCCTGTGTTTGCGCACCTCTAAAAAGGTTTATAACCAGTCATTGGTTGCCATGCTGATTGCCGAGCATGGTGAAGAAAAGACCCAGAAAATTGTTGAAGCCTGGGTGAATAACCTCGCTGTTGCGCCGCTGTCGAATGACACTAAAGTGATGGAAGCGATTGTTGCCGGTCAGTGTGATGTGGGTGTTGTGAACAGCTATTACTTCGGACGCTTGAAGGCAAAGAGTGCTGATTTACCGTTGGCCCTGTTCTGGCCTAATCAAGCGGCTAAAGAGGATGCCGCTAGTGGTGTTCACGTAAATATCAGTGGTGCGGGTGTGCTTAAACACAGCAAACAGGCTGCGGCTGCTCAGGAGTTTGTAGAGTGGATGGCCTCCGATGACGCACAGGCAATTTTTGGCGGTGTGAATCAGGAGTATCCGATTAATCCAGCGATTGCCATCGATCCGGAAGTGAAATCCTGGGGTGAATTCAAAGCCAGTGAGCAACCGCTGAGTCAGGCTTTCGAACTGCAACCAGCCGCCGTAAAATTAATGGACCGTGCCGGTTATCACTAAGAGTAATATTTGAGTACTTCGCCCGCCAATAACGCTGCTTTGGAGGATCGGTCTGCCGCTCCTTTCGAAGCGCTGAACGCGGGTTCCAGAGCAGGCCTTGTTCAACGCTTGCTCAACAGCAAGGCTATATGGCCGGTATTCCTGTTGATCCTATGCCTGCCTACGCTACTTGCGCTGGGCAGCGTATTGGCCTCGCTGTTTAATCTCGATACTGAAACCCTCGCGCATCTGCTGGAGCATTTGCTGCCAGCCGCCTTGGGTAATACCTTGCTGCTGGTGTTTGGCACGGCAACTTGTTCAGCGGTTGTTGGTGTGGCGCTGGCCTGGTTGACTGCCGTTTGTGATTTTCCACTGCGTCGCTTTTTCTCCTGGGCGTTGTTGCTGCCAATGGCAATCCCCGGCTATGTGATGGCGTTTGCCTTTGTTGGTCTGTTTGAATTTTCCGGGCCGGTACAAAGCACACTTCGTAGTTGGTTTGGTTCCTCTTCCTGGTTCCCGGATGTCTATTCCTTTGGTGGTGTCACGATTGTGATGTCGCTGGTGCTGTATCCCTATGTTTATCTGATTGCACGTAATGCCTTCCAGACACAGGGCCGCCGTAGTATCGAAGCGGGGCAGTCGCTGGGCCTGTCGCCGGTGAAAAGCTTTTTCCGTGTCTCTCTGCCAATGGCGCGTCCTTGGATTGTCGCAGGTGTACTGTTGGTGGTAATGGAAACACTGGCCGATTTTGGCACCGTGGCAACCTTCAATTACGACACCCTGACCACCCTGATCTACAAATCCTGGTTTAGTCTGTTTTCGCTACCCGCCGCTTTGCAGGTAGCTTCGGTGTTATTGCTGGCCGTGGTTGTTATCATGGTGATTGAGCGCCGCAGCCGTGCCGCGCAGCGTTATTCTCAGTCACAACATGTCAGTCTGGCATCGTCACGTTTTGTGCTGAGTGGCAAGCGCCGTTGGCTCGCTGTGTTGTTTTGTACTCTAGTGTTTCTGTTTGCCTTTGTGATGCCGAGCCTACGATTGTTGAGCTGGGCAATGCCTAATCTTGTCAGTGATCTTAATAGTCATTTCTTCGGTTATATCTGGAGCACGCTGTCGTTGGCCACCTTTGCTACGGCGCTGATTGCGGTGTTGGCACTGCTGCTGGCTTACGGTGCGCGTATTAATCAATCGCTACCAACAAAGTTTGCGGTACGTATCAGCACACTGGGTTACGCGCTGCCGGGCACGGTATTGGCGATTGGTCTGTTTGCGCCGATTTCGATGATAAACCACTGGTTGCAAGACGCAGGCATTCCCTCCAGCTGGTTGCAGGGCACCTTCTTGATTATGTTGATGGCCTATGGTGTACGCTTTATGGCGGTGGCCTATTCGCCCATTGAAAATAACTATCTGCGAATCACGCCCTCCATTGATGATGCTGCCCACAGCCTTGGCTTGACCGGATTGCAGGTATTGAAACGCGTACATTTGCCGATTGTACGTCGTGGTATTTTAACCGCCATGGTGCTGGTGTTTGTGGATGTGATGAAGGAATTGCCTATCACGCTAATGACGCGGCCCTTTGGTTTTAATACGCTGGCGGTACGAGTGTTCGAACTGAGCTCTGAAGGCCTCTGGCAACGCGCGGCCTTGCCTGCATTGGCGATTATGTTGGTGGGATTAATTCCCGTTATGTTACTGATTAGAAAGACGGATCAAAATGACTAACCCTATCTGGCTGAAAGTAACTGACGCAACGGTTGAGTTTGGCTCTTCGCATGTTCTATCCGGGGTTTCCTTTGAGCTTGAGAAGGGTGAAATCGGTTGTCTGCTAGGCTCCAGTGGCTGCGGTAAAACCACCCTGCTGCGTAGTATTGCTGGTTTTGAAAAACTGAATTCCGGTGAAGTTGCCATCAACCAGCAGGTGCTGACCGGTCAGGGTAAACACGTACCCGCTGAACAGCGAAATGTCGGCATGGTGTTTCAGGATTATGCGCTGTTCCCGCATTTGAGCGTATTGAAAAACGTCATGTTTGGCCTGCGTGAAAACGGACAAAGCAAACAAAAGGCACTTGGGCTGATTGAGCGTGTTGGTTTGGCCGGCAAAGAAAATCACATGCCGCACCAGTTATCGGGTGGCGAGCAGCAGCGTGTCGCGCTGGCGCGTGCGTTGGCACCGGAGCCGGTATTGCTACTGCTCGATGAGCCTTTCTCAAACCTCGATGTCAGCCTGCGTGAACGGCTGGGCCATGAAGTACGCGAAATTCTTAAGGAAACTAATACCACTGCGCTGATGGTAACCCACGATCAGATGGAGGCCTTTGCCATTGCCGATAAAGTCGGTGTGATGAATGGCGGACAGATTGAACAGTGGGCCAACGCTTACGATATTTATCACTGCCCTAACAGCTTGTTTGTGGCAGGTTTTGTTGGGCAGGGAAGCTTGATTGAAGGCAAACTGCTGGATTGCGGTACCGTAGAAACTGTGTTGGGTGTGTTTAAGCAGGAAGAAAACAATTGCTGTGCTGCGTCCGTCGGTTGCGACGTGGGGAAAAAAGTTAAAGTGTTGCTGCGTCCCGATGACATTATTCATGACGACGATAGCCCGCTGCAGGGCGTAGTACGCAAGAAGTCATTCCGTGGTGCAGACTTTATGTATTCCTTGGCACTACCCAATGGCGAACTGATTACCTGTATGGTGCCGAGTCACCATGATCACCCGGTGGATGAGCCGATCGGCATCAGAATGGAAGTCGATCATGTGGTTGTCTTTGATAACTAATCGACCTTAAAAATACGCGTTATTCGATGTTTGTTTGGCCGTAATCAAACTTCTCTCCTGATGCCTTGTCTGACATGTTCTTAAGCCCGACCAGGGCCTATAATTATTCTTGAAATTTTAGATTCTCATCGGTTTTTCAGAGAATCAGATTTATTTTATTTCTCCCATTCGTGTTGGATCAGTCGATGCCTATAAATCCGCAGTTGATGTTTGTTGCACTGGGCGTGCTCACGCTCATTACTCTTTGTTTAATGGTGGCCTTTGGCAAGGCGCGTAAAAACACGTCTCAGCTGGAAACCCAGCAGGCGTCGTTAAAAAAAGAGCAGGAGGCGCTAGAGCTTAATCAGCATGAGTTGGTAACACAGCTGCGTGATATTGAGTTACAAAAGCAACAGTCCGATACGCGGCTGGAAGAATCGAGACGGCAGGCTGAATCCTTTTGGCAGCAGCTAAAGGATAACAGCTTTAAAACGGAGCAGACCTTAAAAGCCGAGCGTAACGTTCAGGAAGCCAAGCTGGAAAAGCTGCGCGCTGAGTGTAATGAGTTGCAACAACAGCAAACTCGGCTGGCGACAGAGCTGAGCGAGCGTGATGCTGGTCATGCGCGCCAGGTCGAGCAGTTTGAAGAACAAAAACAGGCGCTGGGTAAAGAGTTTGAAAACCTTGCCAACAAGATTTTTGAAGAGAAGGGCAAGCGCTTTTCCGAAACCAGTCAGGATGCGCTGGGGCAGTTATTAAAACCTTTCCGTGAACAGATAGCGGGTTTTCAGCAGCGTGTGAATCAGGTGCACGAAGCCTCCATTGAAGGCAATGCGCGGCTGGATTCAGAAATCAAAAAGCTGCTCGATACAGGTCTGAAGATGAGTGAAGAGGCCAGCAATCTGACCTCTGCGCTGAAGGGTGATTCTCAACAGCGTGGTGCCTGGGGTGAAGCGCAGTTGGAACGCACGCTGGAAATGAGTGGGCTGGTGGAAGAGGCGCATTACGAAAAGCAATCCTCCTTTAAAGATCAGGACGGTAAACAGAAATACACCGATTACATCATCAAACTGCCCGACAACAAACACATCATCATCGACAGCAAGGTGTCGCTGGTGGCCTACGATAAAGCGATTTCAGCAGAGAGTCCGGAACAAGAGCGTTTGGCGCTCGATGAGCATGCTAGGTCGGTCAAAGCCAAAATCGATGACCTGGCCAGCAAGGATTACACTAACCTGATAGGCATACGCAGTCCGAGCTTTGTGTTGATGTTTATCCCTGTTGAGCCTGCCTATATTGATGCGCTTAAGCACAATAAAGATCTGTTCAGCTATGGCTACGACAAAGGCATTGTGCTGGTGTCTCATACTACCTTGATCCCGATTTTACGCACGGTAGCTAACCTGTGGATGATGGAGCGTAGCAACGCAGAGGCACGCGAGATTAGTGATAAAGCGGGCGATATTTACAATCAGGTCTGCATCGTTGCTGAAAACCTGCAAAAGCTCGGTGTAACGCTGGGCTCTGCGAGTAATCATTACAATAAAACCGTCAATGCCCTCGTGGGCCAGCGCGGGCTGCACGGCAAGGTGGAGCGTTTCAGCACCTTATCCAGCAAGGTAAGCAAAAGTATGCCGGAGCTGGAGGCCAAGTACGTCGATTTTGAAAGTGATCGGCTGGAGTTGATTGCTGAGCCGGTTATGGATGATGAGGTGGCGATTGAATGCCAGGCAGAGTCTGGCGAAGTTGGAGGCGCCGTTAAAGGGTCTGATTAGGCATTGATAGAGGAAAGATTCCTCACACCAGGTGAATTCTGACATGCCACAAGAGCGGCTTCGTTCGGGGTGGTAAGGGTACGAGAGGTCTTTAGGGGTTGCCCCAAAACCAAGCTGGCCCGGGATAAAACCCAGGCCAGTCGGTACAGAATAAATCAATAGCGGCTAATACTAGTCACGCATGTTCGTTTTCTGTGGGTCGTACATAGGCATTGTAGTCACAGTCGCTGTGAAGGTGGTGCCGTCTTCTGCTTTAGCTTCCAGAACAGTGCCCGGTGCGTCATTGCCTGGTTTAACGTGACCCAGGGCGATAGATGCGCCCATGCGGTGCGAGTAACCTGGGCAGTTGATAACACCAACTTCTTCGCCGTTAGCGAACAGTTTTGACGCTTCAGGAGCAGCATCGTCCAGACCGCAGATCAGGCCAACCAGTTTGATGTTTTCTTTGCCTTTAGACGCGTCGCAAGCAGCCTTGCCACGGAAGTCTTTGTCTTTACCAACGCACCATGGCAGGTTGATTTCCCAAGGAGTCGTTGTTTCGCTCATGTCGTATGGGTAGAACAGCAGGCCGAACTCAAGACGTACTTTATCAAGAGAAGCGAAAGAAGCAGGCATTACGCCAGCGTCTTTACCAGCTTCCAGGATAGCATCCCAGATTTCGCAGATTTGGTCGCCAGCAGCATAAACTTCGTAACCACGTTCGCCAGAGAAACCTGTGCGAGAGATGATTACTTCGTGGCCCAGCATAGTTGTAACCGTTTGACCGAATACGCCCATTGGCTCGATGTCAGCTTCCAGCATTGGGTTAAGAACACCCAGTGCAGCAGGACCCTGCAGAGAGATAGAGTTGAAGCTATCGTCCAGCTCAACGGTTGCGTCTTTGCCTTCAGCAGATGCTTGCAGCATTTCCATAGCGAAACCGCCGCCATGAACAACTAACCAGCCTTTGTCTCCTAGGTTGTAAACGATTGCATCATCAGTCACGGTGCCTTCGTCAGTCAGGATCAACGTGTAAGCGCATTTGTCAGTGCCAACGTTTTTCAGCGCACGACTACAAGTGTGATCAACAACAGCAAATGCGTCAGGACCACGAACCCATACTTTTTTCAGACCGGATACGTCAGTCAGCGTAGCGCGCTCACGGTAAGCGTCGTGCTCGTCGTTAGCGTCTGAGTTGTAAGACCATGCGGTGCCAACACCGTTCCAGTCTTCCAGGGCTGAACCCAGTTCGCGGTGGCGTGACGCCAGTGGTGAGTCAGGACGTTTAAATTGAGTCATAGGTTTTCTCCGGTAGTTCTTCTAAGGTATTCAGTAAATTATCTGTCAATGGATAACAGAACATAGGAATCTGGTGTTTATTGTTCTAAACCCAGCGATTGGTCGCCAGCTATAGTTGTTTCGAACTTAATGCCATTTTGGGGCGATTTTTGGTATTTCAACCGTTGGCAGGAAATCGTATGATTTTGCCAAAAAAATGAGGATGTAATTTTAAACGAGTTTGGAGCGGGTTTGAATCGCCCCAATGGGCATACCTACTACAGGGTAGGTGGTGTTCTTGTTTAACCTTTAACCTTTGAGCTTCGGATTTTTAATGTATGGAGCCCAGAATAAGGCTTGAGCATCGATGCCCGCCAGAACACTGTCGCCGTGATAAGCTATTGCCGGAGGCCTGATGTTCATAGTAGATTGTGCGCAAAATAAGCGTTAATTTTGCCTGTACCTGTCTGGAGAAGAAGCATGCTGGTTTCAACATCTCATCAATTTTTATTCGTTCATGTCAGTAAAGCAGCAGGTACCAGCGTTGAGCACCTATTAAAACCTTATTGTCACCAGCCGTCTAAATCATTATTTAATAAAATCCGATGTCGTTTGCATTTGCAAAAAGACTATACCCGCTACTACTTCAAGCAGCATGATTGCGCCATTGACGCACAACGTATTATACCTGCCGACACGTATGAAAATTTGTATAAATTTGCATTCGTGAGAAATCCCTGGGATTGGATCGTATCGTTATACCACTATTTGTGCAGACAAGAGAAACATCGCCATCACGAAAAAGTTTTACAGATGAGTTTTGAAGAGTATTTGCAGTTTGAGATAAAACAAAATAAGCGCTTTCAATATACGTTCGTGACAAACAATAAAGGGGAGTTAATTGTTGATTTTATAGGTCGCTTTGAAAATCTAGCTGACGACTTTGCCTCTATTGCTCAATCTATCCAGCTTCCAGAGTTAACATTGCCTCATCGAAATAAATCGCAGCATAAACCTTATCAAGAGTATTTTACTGACGAGACTCGGCAGTGGGTAGCTGAACATTGGGCTAAAGATATTGAGATGTTCGGCTACAGCTTTGATACATAAAGCCAGTTTGAGCTAGTACATATAAAGCGTAGCCAAATTTAGTTGGCGGCTGGCTTGGCTGTGGTGTGGAATGCCAGGAAGCCCCACCCACGGATTCTAATCCCAAAATAGCATTGGCGTTTTAGTCAAAAGCTCTACCCCATCATCTGTGATAATTAGATTCTGCTCGAAGCTAGCCAGTCCGACACCATCGTGAATCAGGAAGGTTTCTGAGTTACAGGATGTATTTTCTTCAAATACATCCTCAGGATCGGTGATTTCGGTCTTTCCGGGGAAAGTGCCGTATTTTCTACTGGCTCTAACGCCTGGGCAGGAAGTTTATCCAAGAATGGTTATGGCAATAATGTTGTCCGCATTACAGGAAATGCTCTGAAAAGATTCTCTAATCCTGAAAGGTTTGAGGCGGGTGATAATAGGTGGGTATCTGGACAGGAGTCATGACTTGCTGGGTAAGAAAACCATTTGAGAGTAGGCACAAAAAAGGCCGATTTCCTAACGAAAGGATATCGGCCTTTTTGATAGCATTTGATAATAAAATCAAATACTTAAATTGGTGCCCAGAAGAGGACTTGAACCTCCACGCCCCGAAGAGCACTAGCACCTGAAGCTAGCGTGTCTACCAATTTCACCACCTGGGCTCTGCTTTTCAACCTATAAAAAGCTGTGACAGCAAATTAGGT
>Ga0105355_10003553_pt1 | contig 13608 bp, 12 predicted proteins | sample GOMGulsemesocosm_2_FD_83508 | JGI IMG/M metagenome (GOLD analysis project Ga0105355, IMG submission 83508) | Methane-oxidizing microbial communities from mesocosms in the Gulf of Mexico - GOM9C Gulf of Mexico | ecosystem: Environmental > Aquatic > Marine > Cold seeps | place: Gulf of Mexico... | reverse complement strand
GACAGTTTGAATAAGGGGATTATAGCGAGTATTGCTGAGAAATTCAGGGGCAATACGCCCCCGAGAGTTTTTGAGACAGTGCGCGGGATAATTAAACGCTTAATTACGGTGGGCTATCTCTAAGCTAAATACCTAAACTTCCAAAGCTAAATGCCTAGTATTAGGCCAGCCGGCATCCCACTCGCTTGCGCCAGGCCTTTGATAACTAATATTTCTAAAACCTGAATCAATAAAAAAGCAACGATCGGTGAAAGATCAATTCCGCCCATATCGGGTAATATTTTGCGGATGGGTTTAATCGCAGGTTCTAAGATTTGATTGATGAGTATCAGCACAGGGTTATATGAATTAGGGGCGACCCAGGAAGCAATCACGGTGATCAGTAGACCCCAAAAGTAGACTTTTAAAAGCAAGCTCAGTACGCCAATCACAGCCCATAAAGCAGCTTGAACAGGAGGCTGAATGCCATTGAGTAATAGAATGAGTACGATGGCAATCGCTTGTACCAATAAGGCGAGTACGAGAGAAGCAATGTCTATTCCACCCCAGCCAGGAATTACCTTCCGTAATGGGATAAGGGGTGGGTTAGTCGCTTTAACAATGAATTGTGAGACGGGATTGTAAAAATCAGCGCGCACCAACTGTAATAAAAAGCGCAATACCACTATCAATAAATACAGGCCGACTAAAGTATTAATCACTAACATGCCCGCTTGGGTAAGGGGGGTCATATGTACATCTCCGAAAAATGCATTGAAATAGGGTTGTAAGATAACCGTATCAGATCTTGTTATAAAATACGGGTGATCACCATGTTATAAAGATAGAGCTGATGTGGGTAAATTACTACCCTCATCAGGTTTAGAGAGGTCTATCTATACAAATTATTACCTTAAGCTGTTTTCTTTTAGCTTGGTTTTTTTTCACCTAGCAACTCAGCCAATTCACCCGAACGATGATTGGCCGCATTTAAAGCGGCTTTGACGATATCGCGTAAATGAGCGCTTTCGAAAGTATTGATGGCTTGTTCTGTTGTGCCCCCTGGCGAGGTAACACGACGGCGTAATTCTGCCGTATCAACATCACTTTCTTTCGCCATTTGTGCCGCGCCGATGGCGGTCTGAATGGTTAGTTCACTTGCTGTTTCACGGCTCAAGCCAAGTTCAATACCCGCGTCGATCATCGCTTCCATTAGCAGAAAATAATAAGCCGGCCCGCTACCAGAAACGGCTGTGACCGCATCGATTTCAGCTTCACTTTGAACCCATTGCACGATACCTGCTGCTTTGAGCACAGTTTCAGCCAGATTTTTTTGTACGATCGAGGTATGTTCGTTGGCGTATAAGCCGCTCGCACCTAACTGAATAAGGGAGGGTGTATTAGGCATGCAGCGAACGATAGCCTGTTCTTGTCCTAACCAGCTTTGCAGCGAGAATAAATTAATGCCGGCGGCGATAGATACAAACAGAGGTTGTTTCGTATCAGCGGTGATTGCTGCTGCAATACTAAGCGCCACCACTTTCATCACTTGAGGCTTCACGGCAAGTACGACAATATCTGCACCAGCCATTGCAGGGCCGCATTCAGCAAAGGCATTGATAGAGTATTTCTGTGTTAATTGCTCGCGTTGAGATTCATTAGGGTCGCTTACGCTAATCGAATCAGCAGGATGACCTTGGGCAATTAAACCACCGATTAAGCTGGTGGCCATATTGCCGCCGCCGATAAAACAAATAGTGCTCATGTAAATTCCTTAGAACGTTTCAAATCTTCATAAAGCATTGTTGAGTGTTTATGTCGCAAATACTCAATCATGCTCTTCTATATTTAATCACGGGCGCCAAAAATATCGGTGCCAATTCTGACCTGGCTGCTGCCGTGTTTTATCGCTAACTCCAAATCATTCGACATACCCATAGATAATACGGTGCAGTGCGGATAATTGTTAGTCAGTTGTTTTAATAGCTTTTGCATCTCATCAAATTGAGCCACTAGCCTGGTTTCATCTTTGGTCGCTTCAGGAATGCACATTAATCCCTGTAATGATAATTTCGGCGACTGTTCAATAAATCTAGCAAACTTTTCAACCTGCTCTGGTGCTATGCCACTTTTTTGATCCTCTCGACTAATATTAACCTGAATTAAAACCTTCAATGGTGATAATCCGAGAGGACGTTGATCGTTTAGCCGTTGTGCAATTTTTTCTCGATCAAGGGTTTCTATCCATTGAAAGTGTTGAGCAATGACGCGAGTTTTGTTTGATTGAATAGGGCCGATGAAGTGCCATTCAATATCCGTTAAATGCTTTAGTGTGGTTATTTTTTCAACAGCATCTTGTAGATAGTTTTCCCCAAAAGAACGTTGGCCAAGTTGATACAGAGTTTCAACCATGTGAGCGGGCTTTGTTTTGCTTACCGCTAATAATGAGATTTCATCTTTTGAGCGGTGTACTTGTTCACAAGCTGAGAAAATATGGGCCTTAACGTCTTGATATCGCTGCTCGAGTGTAGACATTCTTTATAACTGCTTTAGGATTAGTTCATTGGTATTAGTTACAGTAGCGGATCATTCTCTATACTGAACTTAAGTGTCCATAACATGCGACATAATTAGTATAAGCGAAATCCCCAGTTAGGTTGAGGAACAAGTATGGATATTACTGAGTTATTGGCATTTAGTGCGAAGCAGGGCGCTTCGGATCTACACTTATCCGCTGATATGCCACCCATGATTCGAGTTGATGGTGATGTGCGCCGTATTAACTTGCCAGCGTTAGACCATAAAGAAGTCCATTCTTTGGTCTATGAGATTATGAACGATAAACAGCGTAAGGATTTTGAAGAATTCTTAGAAACCGATTTCTCGTTTGAAGTCCCTGGTGTCGCTCGCTTTCGTGTTAACGCTTTTAACCATAACCGCGGTGCCGGTGCTGTATTCCGTACAATTCCTTCAAAGATTCTAAGTATGGATGATTTGGGCATGGGTCAAATCTTTAAGGATTTGGCAATGACGCCTCGTGGTCTTGTTCTGGTTACTGGGCCTACGGGTTCCGGTAAATCGACCACTCTAGCAGCCATGGTCGATTATATTAACGATACTAAATATGATCATATTTTAACCGTAGAAGATCCTATCGAATTCGTACATGAATCGAAAAAAAGTCTGGTTAACCAGCGTGAAGTTCATCGCGATACGTTAGGCTTTAACGAAGCACTGCGTTCAGCGTTACGTGAAGATCCGGATGTTATTCTGGTCGGCGAGATGCGAGATTTGGAAACGATTCGTCTAGCGTTATCGGCTGCTGAGACCGGCCACATCGTTTTCGGAACACTGCATACCAGCTCAGCGGCGAAGACCATTGACCGTATTGTTGATGTATTCCCAGCAGAAGAGAAGTCAATGGTACGCTCGATGCTTTCGGAGTCTTTGCAGGGGGTTATCTCACAAACATTATTAAAGAAAACGGGCGGCGGCCGTATTGCCGCACATGAAATAATGATAGGTACACCGGCTATTCGAAATCTAATTCGTGAAGCTAAGATTGCGCAGATGTACTCCGCTATTCAAACGGGAGGCTCGCTAGGTATGCAAACGATGGATCAGTGTTTGCAAACAATGCTGAGTAAGGGCTTGATCACACGAGAAGTTGCTCGTGATAAAGCTAAGATGCCAGAAAACTTTTAATTATTAATACACACAGTTTATTTAAACGTTCGGAGTTATAGCTCATGTCGATGGAAAAGTTCTTGCGGGTCATGGTGGAAAAAAGCGCCTCTGACTTATTTATCACCGCGGGAGTTCCAGCCTCTATTAAAGTACATGGTCGAATCATGCCTTTAACTAAGAGTCCTCTAGCGGCAGAGCAGAGCCGAGATATCGTTTTAGGTTTGATGAATCAGCGCCAGCGCGATGAATTTGAAGAACATAAAGAATGCAACTTTGCGATTAATGCGACCGGCATTGGGCGTTTCCGAGCGAGTGCTTTCTATCAGCGAAATGTCATTGGTCTAGTCTTACGGCGTATTGAAACTAAGATCCCCACCGTTGATGAATTAGGCTTGCCTGATGTTGTTAAAGAATTAGCCATGGGGAAGCGTGGTTTGATTCTGTTTGTGGGGGCAACAGGTGCGGGTAAGTCGACTTCTTTGGCTGCCATGATTGGTCACCGTAATTGTAATAGTAAAGGCCACATTTTAAGCGTTGAAGATCCAATTGAGTTTATCCATCAGCATCAAGGTTGTATCGTTACTCAGAGAGAAGTAGGGCTGGATACAGAATCGTTTGAAATTGGTTTGAAGAATGCACTGCGACAAGCACCTGACGTTATTATGATTGGCGAAGTTCGAACCTCAGATGTGATGTCGAACGCACTGACGTTTGCTGAAACAGGGCACTTAGCATTAGCGACGCTGCATGCGAATAATGCTAACCAAGCTTTGGATCGTGTATTGCACTTTTTTCCGCCTGAACGTCATGCTCAAGTTTGGATGGATTTATCACTTAACCTTCGTGCGATTGTTGCTCAGCAATTAATTCCAACGCCGGACGGAAAGGGTCGACGAGCCGTTGTCGAAGTATTGATCAATACTCCTTTAGTCTCCGATTTGATTCGCAAAGGTGAAGTTCATGAGCTGAAAGGTTTGATGAACCGTCACAACGATGAAGGTATGCAGACTTTTGACCAAGCACTCTATGCCTTATATGAGTCGGGTGAAATTACTTATGAGGACGCAATTTCTCATGCAGATTCACCGAACGATTTACGTTTGATGATTAAGCTAGGTTCCGAGACCGATGTGGATCAATTAGACGGTGCAACCAAAGGCCTAACCTTGCAGGATTAATTCTGTATGAACTATTTATGAGCAGACCTTTATATGAGTAAAATGTAGATTGGGATTATCACATAAGGTATTAACAAATCTGGCTGGTAAACAGGTACGAAATTGGTGGTTGCCAGGGTTATTGGTATTAATTTTAATTCCATTAAGCCAAAGTAACTTCTTACTTTTTCATACCTTAGTAGAGTTCTTTGCTGTGATCGTCGCAATTCTTAGTGCGATTGTCGCTTGGCATACTTATGTGCTGGCAAAAAACCAGTTTTTGCTACTTTTGGGCTGCGGGTATTTCTTTGTTGGCGGGCTAGATCTCGCCCATACACTCACTTTCAATGGCTTGCCTTTCTTTGATAATGACTCAGGTAATACCAGTATTCAACTGTGGATCGTTGCTCGTTTTTTTGAAGCAATCCTTCTATTAATCGCTCCGTTGTTCATTAATGCGGATTTTCGCCCTCGCAATCTTATCTTTGTACTTACGAGCGGTATGTTCGTGCTCCTTTTGGCTGTTGCACAGGAATGGTTTCCGGCGTTCTATGTTGCAGGGCAAGGCTTGACCCTTACAAAAATAATCTCTGAATACGTGATCATCGTTTTGCTGACAGGGGCTTTATTTACCTTCTGGCAAGCGAAGCAAGAGATTGAAAACAGCAATTTTATTCTCATTATTATCTCTATTACGTTAACAATTTTTGCTGAGTACACTTTCACCCTTTATAGCGAATTTAGTGGGGTAATGATCATTCTCGGACATATGTTGAAGTTGCTCTCATACTGGGCTATTTATGTTGTTTTAATTGAATCGAGTTTGCGTACACCATTTGTAAGTCTTGCTCGAGACGCGAATACTTATGATGCGGTACCTGATGAAACCTTAGTGGTTGATAGAGAGGGTTATGTTCGACAAGTCAATGCAGCAGTTCGAGGTAAGATTCCTCATTCAGAAAATGCGATTGGTAGTCGTTGCCACCTATTGCAACATGACCCTAATATCAGTGAAGAAGATTGCCAGATTTGCCATAGCATCAAGGCGGGAGAAGTTCTAACGAGCAGTGAGTTTCTGATTGATCAACAGCAAGAGTGGTTTGAGGTTACGCTATCTCCAATAAGTCATGGAGATAAATCGTTAGCGATGGTTCATGTCCGTAGAAATATTACGGTAGCGAAAGAAGCACAGGCGCGCTCAGAGATATTCAATCGATTATATACTGTGCTGAGTCATACCAATAAGGCGATTGCGGACGCGAGCTCGCGACAAATGATGTTTGCTGATATCTGTGATATTGCCGTGCGCTACGGTGGCTTTAAAATGTCTTGGATTGGCTTGATTAATAACCACGTGGTTAAGCCTCAGGTACATGCCGGGGATGAGTCGGGGTATTTAAAGGCGATGGAGATTCGTGTGGATGATTCTGCACTTGCTCGAGGCCCTGTTGGACGAGCTGCAAAAACTAATCAGGTGTATTGTGTTAATAATACCTTGTTGGATCCTGATTTTTCTCCTTGGCGAGATGCTGCCGAGGAGAGGGGGTACGCTGCTTTAGCTGCCGTTCCTTTGAGTGTGAATGGCAAGGTCGTCGGTATTTACGCTATTTATTCAGCGTTGCCGGATGCTTTTGATGACAAAATGTTATCGCTATTAGGATCACTAGGGCGGGACATTAGTGGTGCAATTCTACGCTTGCAAGAGCGACAGAAGCGAGACCAAACGGAAGCGAAAATTCAACAATTGTCACAAGTTGTTGAACAGAGTGCTCATGCAATATTGATTACCGATATTAATTATAGAATTGAGTATGCGAACAGAGCATTCACGGTCTTAACGGGTTACCTTCAGCAGGAGCTAATTAATAAAACACCGGCAATTTTACACAGTCATTATACGGATGATGATACTCAGAATGAGATCAGTCGTACTATTAAAGCGGGCAGAGAATGGAGTGGTCAGATACGTAATCAGCGCAAAGATGGTTCATTGTATTGGGCGCTGCAATCGATTACTCCGATTAAGAATGACGATGGAGAAGTGACGCACTACGTATCAACATCGGAAGATAATACAGACTTATATGATGCTCAGCAGACGATTGAGCAGCTCGCATTTTATGATCCTTTAACCAATCTGCCCAATCGCCGCCTATTATCTGATCGCCTTCAGCAAGCATTGGAGCATGCACAACGCTATCAAGATCAAATTGTTGCCGTTATGGTATTTGATCTAGATAACTTCAAAACGGTTAATGATTCTTTAGGTCATAATTATGGTGATGATTTATTAAAGCATGTTGCGCAAATATTCCAGTCACAAGTTCGTAGCGAAGATACGGTCTCTCGCCAAGGTGGAGATGAGTTTACTATCATCTTGGCCGGTATGAAGCAGATAGAGAAAATAGCGGATATTGCTGATAATATTTTGCAAAAACTTTCACAGCCAATAAATCTATCGGGGCATCAAGTTGTTATTGGAACGAGTATCGGCATAGCTGTTTATCCTAATGATGCTAATAGTTATGATGAACTATTACGTAATGCTGACATGGCGATGTATCACGCTAAAGATGAAGGCAAAAATAATTTTCAGTTCTTTATGCCGGAAATGAACAAGCAAGCCCACAATCGATTACTGTTAGAAAATAAATTACGTAATGCTATTGAAGAGGACCATTTTCAGCTTTTTTATCAACCACAAATTGATTTAAAAACGGGTGCTATTATCGGCACAGAAGCATTAATTCGCTGGTTCGATCCTGAACAAGGCATGATCTCTCCTGCAGAATTTATTCCATTAGCGGAAGATACAGGACTGATTGGCCAAATTGGTGATTGGGTCATTGAGGCTGCGTGCCGCGATATGAAAGCATTGCATGCGAAAGGCTTTCCTCAACTTAAAGTCGCGATTAATGTGTCAGCTTTTCAGTTCCGTCATGGTGAACACTTAACAGAAGTTATTCGTAAAACGTTAGAACAGTATCAATACCCAGCAGAACTATTAGCCCTTGAACTCACCGAAAGTATCTTAATCGATGATATTAAAGAAACGCTTAGTATATTAAATAGCATGCGCAGTTTAGGCATTACTTTGGCGATTGATGATTTTGGAACGGGCTATTCGTCGCTGAGTTATTTGAAGCAATTTCCGATTGATGTATTAAAAATCGATCAATCCTTCATTCGTGATATCACCACCGATGCGAGTGATAAAGCGATTGTCAGTGCTATTATCGCCATGGCTCAGCAGTTGGATATTGGTGTGTTGGCAGAAGGTGTTGAAACGGCAGAGCATCAGGCCTTTTTACAAAGCCAAGGCTGTGATTATGTGCAGGGCTATCTCTATTGCAAGCCGATTCCAGCGGACGAATTATTCGAACGCTGGCAAAAAAATGAGCTTACGTTTAAGTAAGCTTCCTTTTTATTAGACGGTTATGTGGAGTAAATACCTATCCTTACAGAGCACTATCAATAGTGACTATGCGCGGTAAATTTCACGCCCGGTACTTAAGGTGAGTTTTACTTCGCCGACAAGTGGATCACCCAGCACTGGGCTGTTCTTTCCAGTAGATGTAATTGAGTCTGCGCTATAACAAACTTCAGCATTTTGATTCACTACGACGAGATTGGCAGGCTGCTTTAATTGCAGGCCTTCTTTCATGCCTAAAATCTTTGCCGGTAAAATTGAGCTCGCGTTGACGACGGCGCTGAGTTCTAGTTCACCCTTATTGACCAGTGTCAGCATCATCGATAACCAAGTATCTAGAATACTCATGCCCGGTTCAGCCGCTGCAAAAGGGGCTTTCTTGGCCGCAATATCTTGAGCTTTATGATGGGAACAAATCGCAAGAGTGCCATCATTAACACCCGCGAGTAGTGCTTGTCGATCTTGCTCGCTGCGTAATGGCGGTTGAACATAAAAAGTACTGTCAAAACCATTCACATCGAGATCTGTGAACATTAAATTGGCAATGGCCACATCGGCGGTAACAGGCAAGCCTTGCACTTGTGCTTGACGAATCATTTCAACAGAGCGACCACAGCTAAGCTGACTAAAGTGAATACGGCAGCCGGTTAATTCAACTAATAGCAATTGCTGAGCAAGAGAGGTTGTTTCTGCAATTTCTGCGATGCCGGCAAGGCCTAAGCGATTGGCGGTAGGGCCTTCGTGCATTTTACCATTGGCACTAAGATCAACGTCTTCCGCCGTTAACATGATTAGCATGTCATGAGTTGTGGCGTACTCCATGATGCGACGGAGGACTAGCGCGTTTTTAATCGGTGCCCGGGCATTTGAGAGTGCGACGCAGCCAGCTTGTTTAAGGCTGTGCATGTTTGCCAGCTGATCGCCTGCTAAGTTTTGCGTCAGAGCGCCAATCGGTAATAAGTGACTGCGGTTGGCTTTTGCTGATGCCCGCTGTAATAAACTCACATTGGCGGGCGTATCAATCAATGGCTTACTATTGGGCTGTGTGCAAAGGTGTGTAATGCCCCCTTTGGCAGCAGCCAGCGTTTCATTGGAGACATTATCAATATGGGCGCTTAGGTCAATCAGTCCTGGAATCAATAACGATTTGTTAGCATTAAACTCTGGGTTTTCTAATGGGGACTCGCCTACTGGAGAAATGGCTTCGATCATGCCAAATTCGAGAACGACATCGCTAAGTTGGTTGAGTCCTTGGCTTGGATCGAAAACTTGAACATTGCTCAGGGTTAAAGTACTCATGCTATCGCTCCAGTTTCTGAAGGTTCAGAGTTGTCGTCATTAAGTTTCTTGGCCGCTAAGCTTTGTTGCTCAGCAACTTGGCCGCTCATTGCCATGGCCATGACGGCCATACGGACGGCAATGCCGTAACTGACTTGATTTAGAATGACCGATTGTTCGCCATCGGCAACGGCGGAGTCAATTTCAACCCCTCGATTGATCGGACCAGGATGCATAACAATGGCATCGGGCTTGGCAATCGCCAGCTTAGCTTCAGTAAGACCGTACAATTTAAAATATTCACCTTCACTAGGGAGTAGAGCATCTGACATGCGTTCTTTTTGTAAACGCAGCATGATGACAACATCAACATCGGCTAAACCTTGCTCTAGATCGAAATAAATTTTAGCGCCTAGGTCTGCCATTTCTTTCGGGACTAGTGTCGCGGGGCCGATTACTCTAATTTCTTTTGCGCCTAGCGTTATTAAAGCGTGAATCTGCGAGCGAGCAACGCGGGAATGAAGTATGTCACCAACAATTGCTACCGTTTGACCTTCTATTGTGCCTTTATGGCGACGGATGGTCAGCATATCCAGCATGGCTTGAGTTGGGTGCGCATGTCGTCCATCTCCAGCATTGATAATGGCAACACCTGGTGTAACTTGTTCTGCGATGAAATGCGCTGCGCCACTGTCGGCATGACGAACGACAAACATGTCGCTGTACATGGCTTCTAAATTCCACAGGGTATCCATTAAGGTTTCACCTTTGGACGTTGCAGAGCGAGCGATGTCTAAGTTCAGTATGTCGGCACTCAGGCGCTTTGCGGCGAGCTCGAACGTTGATCGAGTACGGGTCGAGTTTTCAAAAAATAGGTTAACAACCGTTTTGCCACGTAAAAGAGGTACTTTTTTAACCGCGCGTTCTTGAGTGCTAATAAAGGAGTCGGCTAGGTCTAATATTTCTGTCAATAGTGCTTTGCTTAAGCCTTCCGTGGTTAAGAAGTGCTTGAGGCGACCGTCGGCAGTGAGCTGAACTTGGGTTGGATCGGAGTGGCGGGTCATAATTAATAACTCATAATTTCTAAAGCGTCAGCAAAAGCATAATGACGAACGGTTAAGCAAAGGTTAGTGCTAAAGGACTAGGGCCGGATAACTTTATTTTTTGATCGGCGGCCAAGGTAAGCTTCGCACCGACTAAGTCCGCTTGGATGGGTAGCTGGCGTTGGCCGATATCCAATAAGCTAACGAGGTGAATACTGGTCGGTCGACCATAGTCAAAAATTTCGTTCATCGCTGCGCGAATCGTACGGCCGCTCATTAAAACGTCATCGACTAGAATGATGGAACGATCTTCGATGGAGTCGGGTAGTTCTGAGCCTTTTGCTTGTATGCTCAGGCCACGCTCATCGAAGTCATCGCGATAAAAACTGATATCTAAAATGCCCAGTTCAGGCAATTCTAAAGCGGTTTGCAAACGCTGCGCTAGCCATGCACCACCGGTGCGAATACCAATTAAAAGCGGTTGTTGTAAGTTCTTTTCATTAATAAGCTGCTTAACATCAAGCGCTAGTTGCTGACAAAGAGTTTCTGCATTGGGAAGTTCAAAGGCTGACATTGTTATATACCTATAATCTTTATTCGCTTTGCTCAGGCGGGTACTGAGTCAGAAAGCTTTCTAAAATGAGTTGTGCTGCGATGCCATCGACTGAGTTTTCACCGAAATTGCGATTCCCGCCCATTTCGATGACGATCCCTTTTGCTTCGTAGCTAGTGAGACGTTCGTCATGGGTAAATGAAGGGCGATGAAAACGGCCCTCTAGACGATTGGCAAACTTATTAGCGCGGCGGCTAAGGTCGCTTGGGGTGCCATCCATATTGAGTGGCAAGCCGGTTAAAAAAGCTTGGGGTTTCCATTCTTCAATAATCTTACCAAGCAGTTCCCAATTAGGAGTGCCATCGCGTGCGGCGATCGGCTCAATCGGCGTTGCTTTGCCCGTTATGCGTTGGCCAACGGCGATGCCGATACGCTGGGTACCAAAGTCGAAGGCCATCCAATGATCATAAACTTTTGCCATTATGCGTGACCTGCATCTGAGCTGAGGAAACCTTCATCAATGCCGAGTAATTTAAGGGCGGCTTGATACATTTTATCTTCGGGCATATTGAAAATTATATTCTCATCGGCTTCGACGGTGATCCAGGCGTTATCAAGAAGTTCTTGCTCTAACTGGCCAGGATCCCAGCCAGCATAACCGAGAGCGACCTTGTACTTTTTGGGCCCTGTACCTTGAGCTAATGAGGTTAGGATGTCCTTGGAAGTACTGACGTGAATGTCATCGCTAACAGACAGCGTTGAACGCCAATCGCCCTTTTCTAAATGAAGAATGAAGCCATGATCTTGATGAACGGGGCCTCCCAGTAATACCGGGTGGTCATGACCATAGTCGCCTTCGATTTCTAGTTGATCTAGAACTTCGTGAAGATTGAGGTCGGTCGGTTGATTGATAACGATTCCCATCGCGCCGTCGCCATCATGGTTGCAAATGTAAGTAATACTGTGTTCAAAAGGCGTATCTTTGAGTGCTGGCATCGCAATCAAGAAGTGGTGCTTTAAACTGCTGAAGGTATCGGTCGCAGCCATTAGTTTACGTCCGTCATGTAGCGGTTGCCTTTAAACTTCCATGTTCGAATAATTTCGAGTAGGTCTATATCGCGGTTCATTTCTTCGGTAAAGGGGGCAAAAGGAGCGGAACGGCGAACGATGCGAATAGCGGCATCATCCAATACTTTTTTACCAGAAGATTTTAAAATCCGGAGGTTATTAATGGTTCCGTTTGGGTTGATAGACACCAATAACCGCAATGAGCAATCGTTGTAGCAGCTTTCTGCTTCACGCGGATAATTGATAGTACCCATCTTTTCAATTTTACGACGCCAACTATTAACATAATAAGCGTCATTAGCTTTCATTGTAGAAGCCGCCGTTAGGCGCTGAATACGAGGAGTTTTCGCATAGATCTGGCGCATAGTATCGAGTTTTGCTTCTAAGCTAGCCATTTCTAAACTGCGTTCTAATAAGGTTTTCTTTGGCCCGTCAGGCAGGTCTACTAGTTCAATAGCCTTTGGATCTGGTTTCAGCTGGGTTTTAAAGCGACTGGTATTCGTACTTGAAATTAAGGCTGTTTGTTCAGGTTTGATTTTAGGGGCGCTGGACTGCTGTTCTAGTGGTGATGCTTCTTGAATGCTATTTGCATCAAATTTTGCATCGACGTCGGTAGTCAGCATCTTAGCTTCGTCTAATGTGCCGCTACCTTGCTGATTTTCTTGCGCGAGAAAATCTGCTTTTTCTGGAGCTTTATCGCTCTTATAGCTAGCCAGTGTCACTTCTAAGGTTTGTGAGGTTTGGCTTTGATCAGTGGCGGTAAAGCTGATGCCCAATATGAGAGCCGCATGCAACAAGGTGGCCAAAAAACCAGTAAAGGTTAAGCGGTCAGCACTGGTAACTGTAGCTGAGCTACTCATGGGCGATCTCACATCTGGTTGGCGTTGGTGATTTTAGGGCTCTAGTTTAACAGCGCACCTTCTGTAGTAAACAGTCGATTAACTGGTCAGCGATATCAATGCCAGAATCGCGACTGATTTCACGAACACAGGTAGGGCTGGTGACGTTAATTTCAGTGACATAATCCCCAATGACATCAAGGCCAACAAAATATAGGCCTTTTTCTTTTAGTTTAGGACCAATTTTATCAGCAATGGCTTTTTCCTTATCAGATAGAGGCATAGTAACGCCTGATCCACCGGCGGCCAAGTTGCCTCGTGTTTCTCCATCTGCTGGGATTCGCGCGAGAGTGAAAGGAACCGCTTCACCATCAATGATAAGAATACGCTTATCGCCTTGGGTAATTTCAGGGATAAAACGCTGGGCCATAATCTGCTGTTCGCCATGATTGGTTAGCGTTGCAATGATAACGCTGATATGCGGATCGTCTTGCTTTAGGCGAAAAATAGACGCCCCCCCCATGCCGTCGAGCGGTTTGAAAATAACATCGCCGTGTTCCGCATGAAAAGCTTT
>Ga0105355_10003552_pt1 | contig 13612 bp, 12 predicted proteins | sample GOMGulsemesocosm_2_FD_83508 | JGI IMG/M metagenome (GOLD analysis project Ga0105355, IMG submission 83508) | Methane-oxidizing microbial communities from mesocosms in the Gulf of Mexico - GOM9C Gulf of Mexico | ecosystem: Environmental > Aquatic > Marine > Cold seeps | place: Gulf of Mexico... | reverse complement strand
TCTCCTTCCGCACCATGCTTTAATGTCTAACGACATAAAGAATTGTAGGGATATCGCCAAGCGGTAAGGCACCGGGTTTTGATCTCGGGATTCTGAGGTTCAAATCCTCATATCCCTGCCACTTTTATTTTATTTGTATTCATACAGGTAAAATGAAAACAAAGTAAGAATGGCCATGTAGCTCAGCTGGTTAGAGCACAGCATTCATAATGCTGGGGTCACAGGTTCAAGTCCCGTCATGGCCACCATTCTTATTTTGAAAAATAAAACATTGCGGAAGTGGCGGAATTGGTAGACGCGCTAGATTTAGGTTCTAGTATCGCAAGGTGTGAGAGTTCAAGTCTCTCCTTCCGCACCATGTTTTATATAGAATAAATTGTAGGGATATCGCCAAGCGGTAAGGCACCGGGTTTTGATCTCGGGATTCTGAGGTTCAAATCCTCATATCCCTGCCATTCTATTCTATCTTCGTACACACTCCTATATACCAATTCAATACATCCTATTCATGACTCTTGTTTTATAAAACATCTACTTATCAAACATAAAAGTTAAATTATTGTTACTCCAATTTATACTATTCAATGATACTCACTCTGAATATACTAGTACAATCCCCATGTATAACACATGTCCTACTCCATACCTGTTTATATACAAATAAAATCAACTTAATCCTCATAAAACGCTAATAACCTACCCAATTAGGTCCATATCACATATGTTAATTATTGATTAAACAAATGTTTAATTTTGTTTCTTATTTCCATATTTTTTTTGCTAGAATGTTCATTATCTCAAAAGTAGTAAAGTAACCACTACACTTCGATGTCATTTTGCAGGGAAGATATAATGCTACAGAATTTATCAATAACCACTAAAGTGAATCTCGCACTCAGTGCCTTATTCATTCTTATCCTTATCATTTCAGCATTTTCCCAAAGCAAACAAGAAACAGCACTGGTACTCGATGTCTTAGAACAGCAAGCACATGAACAAACCGACACTTATTTTGATAGTCTCAATACAATGATGCTTACCGGCACCATAGGTCAACGCGAGATGTTACGTCAAAAAATGCAAGAAAACGATAATATAAAAGATATTCGCGTCATCAGAGCAGAGAAGGTAAATGAGCTTTATGGACCCGGCTTCTCTGGTGAATCAATTCAAGACGATTATGATCGCAGAGCGCTAAAAGGTGAAACAATCACGACTGTTATTGATACGGAGCAAGGCCCAACACTGATTGTAACTAAGCCGCTAATCGCATCTAAAAATTATCGTGGGACAGACTGCACAGCTTGTCACAATGCTAAAGAAGGTGACATCCTTGGAGCTGTCAGATTAGAGTATTCTTTGACAAGCTTCTTTAAAAAAGTACAGCGGAATATTTTAAGTGCAACAATGATCCTCGCGGTAGTCCTCATCTCGGGGCTGCTTTTAACTTTATTTATCATCCGTAAAGTCATCCTAAATCCCATTAGAGACCTCACTCATAGTATGGAAGTTGCCAGTGATACTCAAGATGTAACAACACTTATCACAGTTAAAAATAATGACGAGATTGGTCGAATGGTCACCGCCTTTAACTACATGATGTCTAATTTCCATAATAGCTTAACTCATGTGTTAGATACTGCTGAACAGCTTGAAGATATCTCAACTAAACTCAGTACCGCATCAAATCAAACTTACCATTCCGCGAGTCAGCAAAAACAAGAAACACAGGTGATTGGTGAAACCATCACCAACATGAAATCACAAGTTGATGATATTCAGTCCAAGGCAAATCTTACCACCACAGCATCAACTCAAGCGGCACTGCAAACAGATAAAGGTAATAACCTAGCAAGTGTCACTATTGCTGAAATAACAGCGCTTACCAACCAATTAGACAATGTTGTCGAGCAAATGCATAAGCTTGGTGAACAGACTCACAATGTAACGAAAATCCTATCTGTGATTAACTCAATTTCAGAGCAAACTAACTTATTAGCTTTGAATGCTGCGATTGAGGCTGCCAGGGCCGGTGAAAGTGGGCGCGGGTTTGCAGTTGTGGCTGAAGAAGTTCGAGCATTGGCAATCAAAACCAACAATTCCACTCAAGAAATACAAACGATTGTCAGCTCATTAACTGAAACATCAAACAATTCTTTCCAAGCAATGGATACTGCGAAAGCAACCGCTGCTGCTGGCGCGATTAAAGTCAGTGAATTAGCGAATATGTTGAATGAAATATCTACAGAGATGCAAGCCATCAATCAGTTAAATGACTCTGTGACTGAATCTTCTGAATTACAGCAACAGCTGACTTCAAATATAGAACTCAACATCAGCACGATTGCAACTCACTCAGATGAAACAACCTCAGTGGCTACACACGCGAACTCGATGAGTCAAGAGTTGTTAGCGCATTCCAGTGAACTATTAGCTAAAGTAAAAGAGTTTAAACTTAGCTAACTGGCTACAAGTGAATGAACAAATAAGGCGTACATAATAAACACAAAAAAGCGAACCTCTTGAGATTCGCTTTTTTAATTTTGTTATCTTACAAATATTTTTATGCTTTAAGACCAATGGCATAGCGTAACGCTTGGCGTTTCAATGGCCCCGCTTTATTCGCTAATGCCAAACCGATATTACGGATAATTTTCAAACCGCGATTTTTAGAACTGAACGTTGAATAAAACAGATCCATCGTCGACTGCATTAACATATTATCTGGTCGGCGGCTGTTCTGATATTGCTTTAACAATTCTTCACTATGCCAATCTTGCTTTTCAATTACCGCAGTACGAATTAATTCGCAGATCTCTTTTACATCTTTAAAGCCAATATTGACGCCTTGGCCCGCTAACGGATTAATCGTATGCGCAGCATCGCCCATTAACACAACACTACCTTTATAGTAACGTTGTGCATGACGGCGAGTCAGAGGGAAAGCGCCGCGGTTCGTCACTTCAAACTCACCAATAAGATCGGGAAAATTGGCTTGTACTTCTTGTTTCAACTCTGCATGAGACAATGACATTAACTGACGAATTTTATCCGCCTGATGATACCAAACCAAAGATGCCTTACGTCCAGCTAAAGGTAAAAATGCCATCGGCCCCGTTGGCGAAAACTCTTGCCACGTAACATCTTGCTGGGCTTTTTCAGTATCGATATTAATCAACATACAATGTTGCTGATAATCCCAACTGTTGATACCGATATTAGCTTGCTGACGAATAAATGAGTTAGCACCATCCGCAGCTAAGATTAATTTAGCTTGTAACTTTTGACCTGAATCGAGCGTGAGCCGTGCTTTATTTTGTTCCTGCTGGAATGCCGCGACTTTATTGGGGCAAAACAACGTTACATTGTTATGACGCTGCATAGCTTCCAATAGACCTAATTGGATAACCCTATTTTCAACGATATAGCCGAGCTTGTCGAACCCAATATCTGCAGCTTTAAATTTAGTTGCACAACCCCCTTGATCCCACGTTTCCAGGCCTCGATAAAGGCAAGTACGCATTTCTCGAATACTCGACCATGCTCCAGTTGCGACTAATAATTGTTGAGAAGCAAGACTAATTGCCGAGACCCGTAAATCTAACGCTTGTTCAAATGAAAATGCAGGTGTTTCAAATGCCTCAACAACGGCAAGGTTAAGTCCCGATGGTGCTAACAAATTAGCCGCACTAGCACCAACCATACCGCCACCAACAATAATCACATCGAATTCTTGCATCTCGCCAAACTCTTGCATTGTATTTCCCAAGCTATCTACAGATAAATATTTAATCAAAACAGAATTCTACCAAGCTTTAGCGATAATTGATGCCTTAACATGGATAAAATCAAGGCAACTTTATCAGCCTAAATGGCATAATATCTAGTCAATGACGTATTTAGTCAGTAGAATACGCGATCTTCTGTGTGCCTGCACACTCTCAGTTTTAGCAATGTATAATAAAGAGCAACGTGGACAATGAGTAAAAAACTTCACATTAAAACCTGGGGCTGCCAGATGAATGAATATGATTCATCAAAAATGGCAGACTTGTTAAATGCCGAAAATGGCTTTGAACTTACCGAAATCCCTGAAGAAGCAGATGTCCTGCTACTAAATACCTGCTCAATCCGCGAGAAGGCACAAGAGAAAGTATTTCATCAGCTCGGTCGTTGGAAAAAGCTAAAAGTTAGAAATCCCAAATTAATTATCGGTGTTGGCGGCTGTGTGGCTTCGCAAGAAGGCAAGGCTATTCAAAAACGAGCAACGTATGTTGATCTAGTATTTGGTCCACAAACATTGCACCGTTTACCGGAAATGATCGGTCAAGTACAACACGGTGAAAAAGCCGTTGTGGATGTAAGCTTCCCAGAAATCGAAAAGTTCGATCGCATGCCAGAGCCTCGCGCTGAAGGTGTTTCTGCATTTGTTTCTATTATGGAAGGCTGTTCTAAATACTGTACTTTCTGCGTAGTACCCTATACACGTGGTGAAGAAGTAAGTCGTCCGCTTGATGACGTACTTTACGAAATCGCTCAACTTGCTGAACAAGGCGTCCGTGAAGTAAACCTACTTGGTCAAAACGCTAACGCTTTTCGTGGCGATATGCATGACGGTGAAGTATGTTCTTTCGCTGACTTATTACGTTATGTCGCGGCGATTGATGGTATCGACCGTATCCGTTATACCACCAGTCATCCGATCGAGTTTACTCCTGACATCATCGAAGTATATAAAGATACCCCTGAAGTGGTTTCTCACTTACATTTACCAGTACAATCTGGTTCAGATCGTATCTTAACGCTAATGAAGCGTAGTCATACCGCCCTTGAATACAAATCACTGATTCGTAAATTACGTAAAGCGCGCCCAGGGTTGGTGATGAGCTCTGACTTCATTATTGGTTTCCCAGGTGAAAGCAAGCAAGACTTCGCTGACACGATGAAACTGATTGAAGACATCAATTACGACATTAGCTTTAGCTTCATCTACAGTGCACGTCCAGGCACACCAGCAGCAGACCTACCAGATGATGTGCCAATGGAAGAAAAGAAAGAACGTCTTGCCATCTTACAAACACGTATTACGCAAATGTCACAACAAATTGGTCGCCAAATGGTTGGTACAACTCAACGCATCTTAGTTGAAGGTCCATCGAAGAAGAACATCATGGAACTAACAGGTCGTACTGAGAACAACCGTGTAGTGAACTTCGAAGGTTCACATGACCACATTGGTAAATTTGTTGATGTCGACATCATTGACGTATTCCCTAACTCTATTCGCGGCGTGTTCATTCGTGCTGAAGATGAAATGGGTCTACGTAGCGATACCAAGCCAAGTGAGATCCTTGCTCGTGCAACCAATCAACCTGATGAATTAGGTGTTGCTAAGTTTATCCCTTAGGCAATCTTAATGCTGTTTCTATCTAAGTAAACAGCCTCTATCTGAGTAAACAAATAATATGTATAAATAACGCTAAAGAGATTAACAGGACAGTATGTTAATTTCTCTAGCGCATTTGCTAAATAACCCAGATAGAAGATAGACTAGGAGCTATTAATGCATATTAATGGCTCTGCCTAATGAGGTAAAATTTGAATCTAAATATAACAACATTAGCTATATTTTTAGAACCTGCGGATAACGCAAGGTTGGCTCATCTATGCGGCCCCCTCAATGACAATTTAAAGCAACTCGAACGCCGTTTAGGTGTTGAGATAACCTACGCTAATAATCACTTTCAAATCACTGGTAATCCCGTGAACGCACACAGCGTCATTGACATCCTGCGTGACCTCTATATTGAGACTCAACCCGTCAAAGGTCAGGCTCAAGATATTGAACCTGAACAAGTTCATCTTGCCATTCAAAGCAGCAAAGTATTAGAGCAAGATCAGCAAATCATGCAACCCTGTTTTGAAGCTATAATCAAAACTAAACGTGGTGTGATCAAACCGCGCGGTGATAATCAAGCAAACTATATTGCCAATATTCTCACCCACGACATTACCTTTGGTATAGGTCCTGCTGGTACAGGTAAGACTTACTTAGCCGTTGCGGCAGCAGTTGATGCCTTAGAGCGTCAAGAGGTTCGCCGTATTCTGTTAACTCGCCCGGCGGTCGAAGCTGGCGAGAAGTTAGGTTTCTTACCGGGTGATTTAAGCCAGAAAGTAGACCCGTATTTACGCCCACTTTATGACGCCTTATTTGAAATGCTTGGCTTTGAAAAAGTGGAACGTTTAATAGAGCGCAATGTCATAGAAGTAGCACCGCTTGCTTACATGCGTGGGCGTACTTTGAATGACGCATTTGTGATTTTAGATGAGAGTCAAAACACCACAACCGAACAAATGAAAATGTTTTTAACGCGCATCGGTTTTAACTCAAAAGCAGTAATTACTGGTGATATAACCCAGACTGATTTACCTAAACATGTCACATCTGGTTTACGGCAAGCTATTGACGTTCTCAAAGACGTCAATGGTATTAGCTTTAATTTTTTCATCAGTAACGATGTAGTACGCCACCCAGTCGTTGCTAAAATAGTCAACGCATACGAAGGTTTTGAACGCGATAACGCGTCAAAAGAATAGCAAATTATGAGCATTATTCTCGATTTACAGCTGGCAAGTGAAAACCAGCAAGATTTACCCGATGAAGCCAGCATCATCACTTGGTTGGAATGCATAGTAAAGCGCTTCCAAGATGATGCCGAAGTAACAGTGCGCATTGTTGATGAAGCCGAAAGTCAGCAATTAAATAATGACTATCGCGGAAAAGATAAGCCGACGAATGTATTGTCTTTTCCTTTCGAAGTACCTGAAGGCATTGAATTAGATCTACTCGGTGACTTGCTGATCTGTAAGCAAGTCGTAGAGCAAGAAGCACTAGCTCAACAAAAACCGCTTAATTCCCATTGGGCTCACATGGTTATCCATGGTACCTTGCATTTACTAGGCTACGATCACATTATTGATGACGAAGCCGACGTAATGGAAAGCTTAGAAACAGAAATCATGTTAGAACTGCAATTTGAAGACCCCTATATTACTGAAAAGTAATATTTATATACAATTATTTATAAACAATTAGGTATAACAAACTATGAACGACGACAAACCTCACTCGACCAACGGTTCATCAAAAAAAGGTTTTTTTGAAAAATTTTCTCAATTATTCCAAGGTGAACCGAAAAACAGAGAAGAGCTTGTAGAAGTAATTCAGGATGCTAATGATCGTAAGCTGATTGACCAAGATACCAAACATATGATCGAAGGCGTACTGGAAGTTTCAGGCCTAAAAGTGCGAGATATTATGATCCCGCGCGCGCAAATGATCACCATAGATAAAAGCCAAACTGTAGAACAGTTTTTACCTATTATGATTGACTCTGCTCATTCACGTTTTCCTATCATCAATGATGATAAAGACCACGTGGAAGGTATTCTATTGGCAAAAGATTTACTTAAATTTGTCTTTTCTCATGAGTCAGAGAGCTTTGAATTAAGTTCAGTTGTGCGTCCTGCTGTAGTTATTCCTGAAAGCAAACGGGTTGATAAATTATTAAAAGAGTTCCGCTCTAAACGTTATCATATGGCTGTGGTCGTAGATGAGTTCGGTGGTGTTTCTGGCTTAATTACCATTGAAGATATTTTAGAAGAGATCGTAGGTGAAATCGAAGACGAATTCGATGAAGATGAATCGGCACAAGAAGATATTCGCCGCATCAATAAAAGCGTATTTTCGGTACAAGCTTTAACACCAATGGACGATTTTAATGATTACTTCAATACCAACTTTATTGATGATGAAGTTGATACTGTCGGCGGTATGATTGTTCATGCATTTGGTCACTTACCTGAAAATGGTGAAACCATCGAAATTGGCAGCTATCAATTTAAAATTATTGCTGCAGATCGTCGTCGTATCATTCAAATGCAAGTTAAAGTACCTGAAGCGCAACAAGATAAACTCGTCGCCTCAGCATAACTAAACGCTGCAATTGTAATGGATATCACCTTCGGGGATATCCATTTTTTATTTCTGCTCGCTGAGTATTTCCGAGGTATCGATTATCAATAATATAATATCGCGATATAATTTACATTTGAAAACAGTTGCACTATTTGGCGGAGCACTTGGCGCATTAGCCTTTGCGCCGTTTAATTACAGCTTTAGTATTTACCTCTCGCTATTAGCACTGCTATTCATCATCGATGGTAAAACTGCAAAACAAGCTGCTGGTTATGGCTTTCTTTGGGGTTTAGGTTTATTTCTTGCCGGCATTCATTGGGTCGCAGTCAGTATTCTTGATTTTGGTGGTTTACCCACAGCCGTTGCGATTTTACTCGTAGTATTACTTTGCACCTATCTGGCTCTATATCCAACGCTATGTGCTTATCTATTGAATCGCTTTGCAACATCATCGAATAATTTACGTTACTTAATCGCCTTTCCAGCATTATGGTTAATCACTGATTGGTTACGTGGTTGGCTATTAACTGGTTTTCCATGGTTACAACTGGGCTATAGCCAGATGGATAACCCACTCGTTAACTTTGCACCAGTATTGGGTGTTGAAGGTATAACCTTTGCAGTAGCACTGCTTTCTGGGTCATTGTATTTTGGCTTGCGCCAACGTCGCTTACTCATCACCAATACTATTATAGCCGTGGTAATCATCTCAGCATTATTACTACAAGATCAACAGTGGACTACCGCTCAATCAAGTAAATCAATTGCCATCATTCAAGGCAATACCGATCAAAATGATAAATGGTTACCAGAGAATAGAAAAAAAATATTAGAGAACTATCTCACCTTAAGCCTAGAAAATACCGATGCAGATATTATCATTTGGCCTGAATCAGCGATCCCAGCTCTAGAGTTTCAAGTTAAAAATTTTTTAAATTATGCAGCAACCAAGATGTTAGAAACTGACACGACCTTGATCACTGGGATCATCAATTTCCAGCGTAATGAAAAAATAGATACATATTATAATGCCGTGATTGTATTAGGTGAGCAAAGCAAGAGCCTTGAAGAGCCAAACTCGACAGACCGTTATTATAAAAATAAATTATTACCTATCGGCGAGTTTGTACCATTTGAGAACATACTTCGCCCTATTGCACCGTTGTTCAATCTACCTATGTCTTCATTTCAACGCGGTGGTGAACAGCAACTCAATCTCGGCGCTAATGGCATAAATATCGCCACAGCAATCTGCTATGAAATAGCCTTTAACCAAACTTTAGTAAACACCGTTAATGCCAACACTGACTACATAATGACGGTCAGTAATGATGCATGGTTTGGCAAATCAATTGGCCCAGTTCAGCACCTGCAAATAGCTCGAATGCGTGCTTTCGAATTCCAGAGACCGGTTATTCGCAGTACCAATACTGGTATTACAGCGATCTATGATCAACAAGGGCAAGAGATTGCACGTATAGAACAATTCAAACAAGGTGTATTACGCGCTGATATAAAGCCTTATAGAGGCTTAACGCCATTTAATCGTTATGGTAATACACCAATGCTCATTTTGGTATTTGGCTTATTTTGCGTGGTTTTGGTTCGATTTAGATTAGCTAAAAATGACACTCCGTGAGGGTCATTTTTATAACAAAGATTTAGTTTTTATCTAGAAGAACGTGGCACTAAAGCATGTTTAAACTAAGGCTAGACAAGTACTAGACCAATTTTAACTTTGGCGATATAGAAAATAACGGCAAAAAATACCAGTGTTAAAACAATGAAGCCTTTACGTAGAGTCAGATTCATTTTTGGTTTAAACGCCAACATGGCAAATGCAACGTAAGCGAACAGCAATACAAATTTCTCTGTTACCCAGCCATTTACAAACGGATATTGCTCGATAGCGACACATAATGCAAAGCCCGAGATGATCACTAATAAACTCACCAATTTATGTACTTTTAATAACATCTCATTATGAATTATTTCAGCGCCTTTAATCGCCCAATAAGTTCGTAGGGCCACGCTCAATACGCTCAGTAATAATATAAGTAAGTGTAATTTTAGTAACAGCGGATACATATTCAATCCCTTGATATAATTTAATTAGACTTATTATACTAACTTCTGTTGATTTTTAGTTTTTGATTCAGATCAGTTAGCTACAATATTTTAACATTTGAGTGCATATACAGTCGCGACTCAAGGGCGTAAAATAGTAGCTAAAAATATAAGCGAGAAATGAGCAATGCAAATTATAGTGATCCCTGTTACTCCGTTTGAACAAAACTGTAGTCTATTAATATGCCCAGAAACCAACAAAGCAGCGATAGTCGATCCAGGTGGGGATATAGAAAAAATATTATCTGTCGTTAAAAAATACAATGTCGAGGTTGAAAAAATATTATTAACGCACGGTCATATGGATCATGTCGGCGCAACAGAAGAACTTGCAAAAGTATTAAACATCCATATCGAAGGTCCACACATCGCGGATAAATTTTGGTTAGATCAATTACCAATGCAAGGGCAAATGTTTGGTTTTCCTGAGATCCCACCATTTGAACCACAACGCTGGCTAACACATCAAGACACAGTGACTTTTGGAACACAAGAATTGCAGGTATTACATACTCCAGGACATACTCCTGGCCATGTCGTATTTAGCCATGCTGAGTCAAAGCAAGTAATCGTCGGCGACGTATTGTTTAGTGGTTCGATAGGTCGAACTGACTTCCCGCAAGGAAATTTTGTTACCTTAATGACGGCAATTAAAACTCAGTTATGGACGTTAGCTGATGATACAGTGTTCTTTCCTGGTCACGGTCCAACGTCAACCATTGGCCATGAGAAAAGAACCAACCCTCACGTCCGCTAAAAGAATAAAAAGGGTAGTGCAAATAAATGCACTACCCTTTTTTAATATCTACTGAAATTTTATATATTCTGCAGTTACTACTACCGTTAAAACTATCTTTCTTCTAATAACTGACAAGTATATTGTACGTTCTTACCAATACCTTCCCAATCGTTAGCTTCGATAGCTTCAGGTGTTGCGATCCAACTACCACCACAAGCCACAACTTGTGGAATAGCCAGATAATCAAGTACGTTATTTGGCTTGATACCACCAGTAGGCATAAACTTCATTTGCGGATAAGGCCCTAACAACGCTTTGATCATGTTAATGCCGCCAGAAGCCTCTGCCGGGAAAAACTTCACAAGTTCAATACCTAACTCTAATGCTTGTTCCATTTGACTCGGGTTATTCACACCCGGAATAATTTTAATGTTACGTTCTAAACAGTATTTAACCGTTGTAGGGTTAAAGCCAGGGCTAATAATAAAATCAGCGCCGGCAATAACAGCATCATCAATTTGTGCTGTAGTCAGTACCGTTCCTGCACATAAAATAATATCTGGGAATTGTGCTCTAATACGGCGAATAGATTCAGCCGCAGCTGTGCTGCGAAAAGTTATCTCAACCGCAGGTAAACCATTTTTAGTAAGCGTTTCAACCAGCTTTACAGCATCATCTGCATTCTCAATTTGAATCACAGGCAATACTAAAACATCTGTTAGTTTTTCTATTATAGCTTTATTAATCATTTATAAACCTTAAGCTTAAACACTTGAGAGGCAAGCAGAATACGCGAAAAAAAAATAGCTGCCCAGTGAAATGAATATTACAAGGCAGTCTCTCTGGCTAACTGTGATCTTAAGCTATAAGTGATGGTAATTCATCTTAGAACTATATCGATAAACACCTTTTTTCAATAAATTATGATCTGGTCGTCTAGCTCTACCAAGCAAGGTTTCGACGAGACGATCTTTATAGGTCTGTTGGTTGATAAGTCCCTTTATCGTTTCATCATCCAAACACTTATATTTATTTTTTTCTGCAAGATGATAAAATTCAATAACCACTTCGTTAGCTTTTTTATTACCCTGCAATGTCGCGCCAATTGCTGAAATATCAATTTCGAAATCACCCACTTCAACCATCAAAGGTGACTCTTTCGCATCCCAGAAATTAATACGGTCACCACAATTAAAAGCAATATTTAATGCCCTCAGAGACCAGAAGCTACTTGCAGACGCTCCCTTGTTGAATGAAATAACGCATACTGTTAGCAAAAGCACGCTTTGCTTCACCTATGACTAATTTATCAGTGCCAAGGTCCATGGCTGCAAGCAATGGTGCTGACGCAGCCATACGATAACATCCACTGCGACCAAATAATGGAATGCCTTCACTGGTAAAAAAATATCGATAGTTATTGGTAAACTCAGCTAATTTATTTCGAACTAAACCATCGCTAAAACCCGGTTTTATTTGCTCTAACCAATATAAAGAGTAATAAAAACCCCAAGCATTATAATAATCAAAGTCGCCATGCTTACCGTCTCTGAACCAGCCATCACCAACGAGAAAGTTTCCCACTCGTTGCAACAAACTAATATCGATATAATTCTTTCCAGTCAAATCACTCAATACAAACTGAACAGTAAGAGTAAACAGATACCAATTATTATCCGCCGTTTTTAATTTACAAATAGGCTCTAGCCAGTGAATGATTTGTTGTTGCTGCTGCGTATTTAATTGATCCCACATATATGACTTAGACAGCCACAAGCTCAAAGCTAGGTCAGCACTTTCACAAATCCGCTGATCGTTATCAGTAACATCCCCCCAATAAGTTTTACTATCAGGTTCAGTCCCTGATAAAAAACACCTCTGTAATAGATTAGGGATGTCTAACTGTGAGCCGTTTATTAGCTGAATAGTTTTATGATCAGTTAAGGCTGTATCGGAAATTTGATTAAAGTATGTAACTAGTGTGGGAAGAAAGCGGCTCACAGCTTCAAGAGCATCGATTTTCTTACCGTGCTGGCTTGGCGACCCAGGATAATAGGCATGATTATAATCAGCCATGGAGTAATGTTTAAAGGCTTCAGCTAGGTATTTAGCTAAATAGTCTCACTGTTTTTTAAGCTCATCATTAGTAGTTGAAAACCGTTGAAGTCGTTCAGTATCATTAACAATGTATTCACTCCTTTTAAACTTAAAACTGAATAAATTCATCCAAACTAAATTGCCATAATATTTACAACTATGAAGTTTACGTTTCAAATATATATTGAGTGCATTTTCCAAGGTCATGACCAATTAAAATAAACATAAGCTAAGTATAAAATCTAGAAAGATAAATGCTAGGAGATAACGAATTATTTAATTGAAAATCGTGTAACTCGATTGATGTAAGCTGAAGGCTTACGCTCTCAAACAGGCTATCGAAGAAGAAAGGGTTATTACCGCGGTAAGCCGCCTGTGGCTGCGCCAAATCTACTTGAACGCAAATTTGATATAACAATAAAGTGTGGGTCACTGGGATCAGTTACATTCTAACTGATGAAGGCTGATTGTACCTTTCTATTGTGCTCGATTTATTTTCAAGACAGATTGTTGGTTAGTCGATGAAAAGCAGAATGACAACCGACTTAGCATTAGACTCGTTACTGATGGCGGTTTGGCGAAGAAAGCCTGAGAATAAAGTCATGGTCCATTCAGATCAAGGTAGTCAGTTTAGTAGTATCGAATGGAAGAGTTTCTTAATAGCAAATAAT
>Ga0105355_10003543_pt1 | contig 13631 bp, 15 predicted proteins | sample GOMGulsemesocosm_2_FD_83508 | JGI IMG/M metagenome (GOLD analysis project Ga0105355, IMG submission 83508) | Methane-oxidizing microbial communities from mesocosms in the Gulf of Mexico - GOM9C Gulf of Mexico | ecosystem: Environmental > Aquatic > Marine > Cold seeps | place: Gulf of Mexico... | reverse complement strand
TGTGTGCGCAGCGTTTACAAAGTGGAGAAAATCTATTGATTCACTGTGCTGCAGGTATTGGGCGCACTGGATCTAGCGCAATCTGCCTGCTAATTAAATTAGGCTACAGCCTGACTGATGCCACGGCTTTAGTAACGGCGGCGGGCTCGGCACCTGAAACCAGAGGCCAGAAAAGCTTTGTTGCCAGTTATGCACAACAGGGCAGCGTTGAGTAACAATTGCCCGCCCTTGTCGTTTACACTCTCGGGGCAGCAGCACAATAGCAGCAGTCATTTGAATATATAAAGCGTGATCAGCTCTCGCTAATCGCAGACATAAATACACCAGGTGAGAAAATGGAATTAACGCTACAGTTTTTAGCAGTGACACTGTTGTTAGAGATAACCCCGGGGCCGGCAATGTTATTTGTGCTCTATCAGTCGGCCCATGGCTACCGTTATGTGCTGGCAGGGATATTGGGCTTGTTAACGGCTAACTTTATCTGGATCTCGCTGGTAGCCACCGGCCTGGGACTGTTAATCACTCAATCACCTACTGCCTATGAAGTTCTGCGCTATCTGGGCGCCGCCTACCTGGCGTATATGGGTTATAAAATTTGTCGTTATGGCATAGGCAAACAGCAGCCAGTAAAAGGTAGTAAGCCGAAAAAGTACTGGAAAATCTATCTGCAGGGAGTCTTAACTTCACTGTCGAATCCAAAGGCTCTGTTGTTCTTTTTAGCACTGTTTCCAAACTTCACCCGCGAACAACATTTTGTTGAAGATATAATCTATTTCGGTGCACTCAAGTTAGTTTGTTTGTTTATCGTGATGACAACCTATGGGCTGATCGGCTCTAAGGTCTTCGACTATGTGAATGTGTCCAAAATCGCCAATATCATCGGCCGCTCACTGGGACTGGGTATTGTCGGTGCAGCCATCGCTATCGCTAGAGGGTAGGGACAGTTGGAAGTTGGAAGTAGGAAGTTGGAAGTTGGGTGTGGAAAGAATCGTCAGTAGTCTGTTGACTTTTACTGACGACTTATAACTTTCTACTTACAACTTTATTAAAACGCCAACCCCATCAACAAACCTTTCTCGCGCCACAGTCTAACTTTTACCCCATCGATCAGCACTTCAACTTCTTCAAAGCTATCAATGCCATCGGAGGGCATTTTTGCCTGGTAAAAAGTGTAAACTTGTTTAGTGTCAGTGTGTTGAAGTTTCAACTGAGCGGCAATTTTACCGTTGATGTTACAGTACCGCCCACCTATCAGATGCAGTTTGTTACTGTCCAACTTGGACGAGGACACTAAGTTAAATCCCAGCCGGTTGAGGCGCCCTTTGACATCATTAAGTGCCGGACTCAGTACTTCCATTTGCATTTTACTGTTGTGGTTATAGGCGATTTCTCTGGAAATATGAGTGAAATCCGGGGAGTTGAAATTGAATAAATACAGGCCCAGAGCAAAAATTATCGAGGCGGCGACAGCCGTTATGCCTCTGACATAGTGGCGGTTGCTCTGTGCTTTTAAGCCCTGTAATTGCTGCAGTTGTTTCGAGGATAACTGCTGCTGCAAATAATGAGTTTTCAGTTGCTGTTGCAATTCCTGGGAGTCAGTATCGTTTGTCATACTATGAAACCTGCTCTATTAAATGCCCGTAGTCTTGCCTTAAGCGATTCTTTAATCGATGCAACCGAGACAACAAAGTGCCTCGTGGAGTGTCAGTTTGCTGGGCGAGCTCTTGTACAGTGCGGCCTTCAACAGCCCAGAGGTAAAGTAATTCTCTGTCCTGGTGGCTAAGCTCTTGCAAAATTAATGCGACATGTTGCTTATCGATCATTATTTTTTCAAGCTCAAGCAAACTGTTTTGCTCTTCAGTTTCAGTGTGCTGCGCCAGTTCGCTATCGACGACTAGTTCAAGTTTAGTGCGTCGATATTGATCGATAAATTGATTGCGAATCATCCTTAGCATATAGGGCTTTAGCTGCTTCATAGCGCCCGGTTTTTGCAGTACTTTTTCGCAACAGCTCTGCAGTAAGTCGTAAGCTTGTTGTTCATCATGCGCCAGAGATAAAGCATAGCGATACAAATCATTGAGCAATGCTTTATCAAAGGTGATTTTTTTGGTCGGCCAAATTCGCTCAAACATAAATAATAGGTATCAATAAATTAAGACAGTATTTTAATGATTAAAGAACATGCGAACAAGCCCGAATTAACGCTGTCTTACAACGAAGTTCAAGTATCAGGCAACACACAACAAGGAGGTATTAGTTGCCTGATTCAACACATTCGAGTGGAATCGAAGTTCGTTGTAAGCCCCCTCAGAGAAAAAAGCGGACCTGTTCGCACGTGAGTAACAATCAATAGCAGCAGTGGCTAATCTTGAGTGAGTAGCTCAAGAACTGGATGCCTGTGCAGAATTAATTGCTTTAACACTCTATTAACGAAGCAGGACAACTTTTGATTGCATAGAATTTAAAATAATTTGTATATAAATACTCTGTTGCTGTTATTGCACTGTAAAGTTCTGATTAGTGATTGGGTTGAATGTCTCTTTTTACCCTTCTAGTTGGCTCTAAACACCATTATGTATGTTTATAGAAGTTGCTAAGATACTTTAATAACTGAACTAGGAGATTGAAAATGCTAGAGATTAGATGCTGTTGTGAACATTGTAATATTGATTTGCCAGCGGCTTCAAAGGCGGCTAGAATTTGCACCTTCGAATGCACCTTTTGTGCCGACTGCGTCGAGAATGTTTTGCAGGAAGTCTGCCCTAACTGTGGTGCTGGTTTTCAGCCACGCCCTATAAGACCTGCAGTAAACTTTATTAATGACAATTTCTTAGGTAAATATCCAGCGGCAACAGAGCGCTTTCATCGACCTGTAGATCTTGTTAAACATGCAAAATTAGTCACTAAAGTTCGAGCTTATTGGCAAAGCTTAAGTAATTAGAGGAAGTTGTAATGACATTAAGAGATTCATTGTTGGCCCTGGTCATTATTTTGGTATGGGGAGTGAATTTTGTGGTCATTGCCCTGGGGCTTGATGGCATGCCCCCACTGTTAATGGGTGGGTTACGATTTTTGCTGGTAGCTATAATCGGTTGCTGGTTTGTCGCCCGACCTAAGGTGCCTCTAAGTTGGGTCTTTGGCTACGCACTGACTTTAGGTTTTGCTCAGTTTGCCTTTTTGTTTACCGCAATGGCGGTGGGGATGCCGGCGGGATTGGCGTCACTGGTACTGCAGTCACAGGCATTATTTACTCTTATTTTTGCTTTTTTAATTCTCAAGGAGCAGATCAGAGCTCCGCAAGTATTGGCTATTTTGGTCGCCGGCGCGGGTCTCGCACTGATAGGGTTAAGCAACAACAATGGGGATATGACGGTCATCGGCTTTACATTAACCTTGGTGGCGGCCTGTAGCTGGGCTGTCGGTAACTTAGTGACCAGAAGTATTTCCCAGCGCGGCTACAAAGCTGATGTTAATTTAGTGATCTGGTCTGCCTGGGTTTCTTGCGCGCCTTTTTTTATCTTGTCCTATTTTATCGAGGGGCCTGATTTGATCATTCAGACGCTGGTAAATATCAGTTGGGTGTCTGTCGCTTCACTGAGCTATTTGGCACTGATCGCGACAATAATTGGCTATAGTTTGTGGAGTTATTTATTAAGTCGCTATCCCGCGGGACAGGTGGCACCGCTGACTCTGGGAGTGCCAGTGGTGGGGTTGGCCAGCGCATCAGTGTTTCTAGGTGAGCAGATCAGTCAGCTGCAGTTACTGGGGATTTCCATTGTTATGTTGGGGCTGGTTATCAACATGCGCTTAGATAAATTGCTGAAGAAACTGCTTTTTAGTACCAGGAGTGCGGATGCAAGCTAAGATGTTGCCACCCCCCTCCATCATCAATATTTACGTATTGCTGTTACCTGAACTATTGATGCTGGACATGGTGGGGCCGGCTGAAGTTTTTAACTTTGCCAATCGCTATAGCCAGCAAAAATTTAAGTTACATTTTATCGGCCCATGTAGTGATATTGAATCGGGAATGGGGCTGAAGTTGCAAGTGGCTCCTCTGCCAAAGCAGTTGGAGGAGGGCAGCTGGTTATTGCTGCCAGGCTTAGAGGGGGCGGATATCGATTTTGCTAGTGACGCGTTAAAAGCATCCGTGCAATGGCTGGGAAATGGTCAGCAGTTCTGTAAGATCGTCAGTGTCTGCGCAGGTACATTACTATTGGGGCACGCTGATATGCTACAGCGGCGATCCTGCACAACCCATCACACTCATTTAGATGATCTGCAAAAATTGGTGCCCAGTGCCAAAGTACTGCGCGATCGGCTGTTTGTACAAGACGGTAATCTTTATACCAGTGCCGGGGTGACTGCGGGTATAGATTTGGCGCTGTATTTGGTAGAACAAGAATGCGGGGCGAGCTGCGCAGCGGCGATTGCCAGAAACTTAGTGCTTTTTTCACGCCGCTCTATCAACGACCCGGCCGAGTCCCCCTGGTTGACTCATCGCAACCACTTGCATCAAGGGGTGCATAATGTGCAAGATAAAATCCAGGCAGACCCCAGCAGGGACTGGAGCATCGCCGAACTGGCGAAGGTTAGCCACTGCAGCCCCAGGCATCTGGCCAGGTTGTTCAAACAGCACACTGACATCAGTTGTAAGGGTTATATTCAAAAATTGCGCATGAGTCTGGCCCAGCAGCTGTTACAGAACCGTCACCTCAGTGTCGAGCAAGTGGCGCTCCAAGTAGGGTTTAATGACGTGAGACAGTTTCGCAGAATATGGAGACAGCACAGTGAAGTATCCCCAGGAACATTGCGCAGCCTGACGATCAGTTAAGGTTGTTAAGGGCCTAATAAAAGCCTCTTATCGAGGCTTTTATTAGGCTGAACTAAATAGTTTGCAGTTCAGCTGAGTCTGTGTAAATTACAGAGACTCTTGGTGCGCTTTAGCGGCAGCTTGAATAGCTTGCTTAGCGGCAGCGGCATCTCCCCACTCTTCAACTTTAACCTGCATGTTCTCTTCCAGTTCTTTGTGGTTGACGAAGAAGTGCCCCAGTAGTGCTTATAGGAATATAGGTATAAAGGTATATGGGCCAACTTAGCTTTGTTAAGCACATAAAAAAAGCCTCTTATCGAGGCTTTTATTAGGCTGAACTAAATAGATTGCAGTTCAGCTGAGTCTGTGTAGATTACAGAGATTCTTGGTACGCTTTAGCGGCAGCTTGAATAGCTTGCTTAGCGGCAGCGGCATCTCCCCACTCTTCAACTTTTACCCATTTGCCTTCTTCCAGTCCTTTGTAGTTCTCGAAGAAGTGCTTGATGCGCGCCAAATCCAATGCCGGAAGATCAGCTAGATCTTGAACATGGTTGTAAGCTTTGCTCAGCTTTTCATGGGGAACAGCGATCAGCTTGGCATCTTCACCGGCTTCGTCTGTCATGTTCAAAATACCTACCGGACGGGCGCGGATAACAGAACCGGGAATGACCGGGTAGGGAGTGATAACTAATACATCTAAGGCATCGCCGTCGTCTGCCAGGGTGTTATTGATGTAACCGTAGTTAGCAGGGTAGAACATAGGGGCAGCCATGAAACGGTCAACGAAGATCGCATCTTCGTCTTTTTCTATTTCATATTTAACCGGCGAACTCTCAGCCGGGATCTCTATGATAACGTTGATATCGTTAGGTAAATCTTTACCTGCACTGATTTTTGCAAAACCCATGATGTTTTCCTTGTGTATAAATAGTTGCCGTTTGCTTAGATCCGCAAACGGCTGAGAAATTTAGCTTTTTTTATCGATGATGCTATCGATACGCTGGTGGTACTCCAGCAGTGTGGTCACTTCAGCTTTGGAACCCAATGCGACTGATACACGCTCGTGAATATCTTGTGGTTCAACATCCATAATGTTGCTGTAGCAGTTAGTTGCCAGGCCACCGGCCTGCTCTATAAGCATACTCATAGGGTTGCCTTCGTACATCAAACGCAACTTGCCCGGCTTTTGCGGCACCCGGGTATCCCAAGGGTAAATGAAAATACCGCCTCGGGTTAATATGCGGTGTATTTCTGCCACCATAGCCGCCACCCAGCGCATGTTGTAGTTTTTAGTGCGAACCCCATCAACCCCTTCTAACAAATCGTCGATGTAAGAGCGCATTGCTGGCTCCCAGTGGCGATAGTTAGACATATTGATGGCAAATTCTTGGGTCTCTTCAGGAATCATGACCTTTTCGCGGGTCAGTAAGAAATCGCCGGTCTCAGATAAGGTAAACATGTTGACGCCGTTACCGGTAGTCAGCACTAACAGAGCAGAGGGGCCGTACAATACATAACCTGCGGCTAATTGTTTACGACCATTTTGCAAATACGGCGCTTCATCGTGGTAGCCCTCTGCAGGGTTCGCTTCCAGGATAGAGAAAATAGTACCGACAGTGACATTGATATCGATATTAGAGGAGCCGTCCAGCGGGTCAAACACGACTAAGTATTTACCGTTGGGGTTAGCCAGTACCGGCTCACTCTCTTCTTCAGAAGCCAGGCCCGCTACAGTCATGTGCCCCTGTAAATATTTCTTCAAGATTTCATTGGAAATGACATCGAGCTTTTTCTGCGTCTCCCCTTGCACATTCACATCTGTCGTTGTTCCTAAGACTCCGGAGATTGCTCCCTGGCGTAACTTGAGAGTGATTTCTTTGCAGGCGACCATCAATGTGGCAATTAGGTCAGTGAGTTCTTCGTCGAGCTGTTCGCGACGTAAAAACTGGCTTAGCAGTTGCATGGCAAATTTACCTTTGAGATTTAGTAATCGATAACTGAGGTTAGATTTCAGTGCGGCATTTTACGCCAATGCTCAACAAAAATCATATTTAGCACTAAAAAATTGCCATAAAGTTCTCTTTTATTAATATTTAGGGCTGCTTTAGCAATCGATAAGATAATTTGTTGTATCATAGCGCTTTTGTTTTGGCGCTGAAATTAGACCAAAGGTTGAGTGAGAGTTTACAAGCCAGCGGCTACTCTCGTCACCCGTTGGCGCTCACAGCCCTAAATTTTTGGAAGGACAGATTACGTTGCATATTCACATTTTAGGTATCTGCGGGACCTTTATGGGGTCCATGGCAATACTGGCGCGCCAGCTCGGCCATACAGTGACTGGCTCAGATTTAAATGTATATCCTCCGATGAGTACTCAACTGCAACAGCAGGGTATTGAGTTAATGCAGGGCTACAAAGCAGAACATTTACAGCCCGCGCCAGATCTAGTGGTTATAGGTAATGCATTGAGTCGTGGCAATGAAGCGGTGGAATACGTGTTAGATGCGGGGCTTAACTACACCTCTGGGGCACAGTGGCTAAAAGAGAATGTGCTCTGCGATAAGTGGGTGCTAGCGGTCGCCGGTACCCACGGTAAAACCACTACTGCCTCGATGCTGGCCTGGGTTTTGGAATACGCTGGTATGGCCCCCGGTTATTTGATCGGCGGAGTGCCCACGGACTTTTCAGTGTCGGCGAGACTCGGAGAAACCGATTTCTTTGTTATTGAAGCGGATGAATACGATACCGCCTTTTTTGATAAGCGCTCTAAGTTTGTACACTATCAGCCGCGCACTGTTGTTTTAAATAATTTAGAGTACGATCACGCCGATATATTCGATGATTTAGCCGCGATTCAGCGCCAGTTCCATCATTTACTGCGCGTGGTCCCGGCCAGCGGTCAAGTTATCTATAATGCAGACCCGGCATCTCTAACAGAAGTTTTACAGATGGGCTGTTGGAGTGAACAAGTCAGTATGGGAGCCAGTGTCGACAGCGATTGGCACTATGAGCTGCTAAGTGCCGACGGTTCGCACTTTGCCCTGTATTTGAAAGGCCAAAAGAAAGGTGAAATTAACTGGCAGCTCAGCGGAATACACAATGTTTACAACGGCATGATGGCGCTGATCGCGGCTCGCCATGTCGGTGTTGAGATAGCGCATGCGATAGCGGCACTGAACAGTTTTAAAGGCGTGAAACGGCGCATGGAATTACTGGGACAGCACAGTGGCGTTGCAGTTTACGATGACTTTGCCCATCACCCGACAGCCATAGCGACCACTTTAGACGGCTTGCGCAAAAAAGTTGGTCGTGAACGCATTGTCGCCGTGATCGAGCCCAGATCAAATACAATGCGCCTGGGCTGCCACAGCCAGCAGCTCGCTGACTCGGTCGCTTTGGCCGATGAGGTGATTTGGTATCAGCCTCCGGGTTTAGAGTGGCAATTAGATGAGATAATAGACGCTGGCAATCAGAGAGTAGAGCAGAGTATTGAGGCGGTGATAGCAGCCGTCATTCAAGCGACGGGCATTGATAATGCATTGCGCACTAACAGCCATGTAGTGATTATGAGTAATGGTGGGTTTGCTGGAGTGCACCAGAAACTGTTAACACGCCTGCAGCAGTTAGCCAATAGCGGTGGGGAAGCGAGATGAATGATTTTAAACAATGCATCACATTGGCGATAACTGGCGCCTCAGGCGTACAGTACGCAATACGTTTATTGGAAATATTGGTGGCTGAGAATATTCAAGTCCTAGTGATGATATCCAAAGCGGCGCAAGTTGTAGCGGCCACTGAAACGCAGTTAAAATTGCCCTCCAGAGCGGGTGAGCAGCAGGCATATTTAACTGAAGTATTTAAAGCGGCACCTGGGCAGATAAAAGTATTTGCTAAAGAGCAGTGGATGGCCCCGGTGGCATCCGGCTCTGGCTCACCTAATACGATGGTGGTCTGTCCTTGCAGTACCGGCAGTTTGTCGGCAATAGCCACGGGTGCCAGCAACAATTTAATTGAACGCGCTGCCGATGTTGTGTTAAAAGAGCGCAAGAAATTGATCTTAGTGCCCCGAGAAGCTCCCTACTCAGAAATTCATTTAGAGCATATGCTGAAACTCACCCGCATCGGAGCGGTTATTTTACCGGCTAGCCCCGGATTTTATCACCAACCGCAAAGTATTGCCGACCTGGTGGACTTTGTAGTGGCTCGGATATTGTCGCAGATTGGATTAGAGCAAAACCTGGTCAAATCTTGGGGCAGTGAATATTTACAGACAAAAGGTAATAATGAAGATGGCTAAAATATTGGCCTTAGATACATCCACTGATGCCTGTTCAGTGGCGCTAGAGGTAGACGGCGAACGCACTGAGATATTTAAAGTGATTCCCCGTAAGCATACCCATGAATTACTGCCGATGGTCGAACAAATTCTGGCCTCTGCGCAATTGTCAGTGCGACAGTTAGATGCGGTTGCTTTTGGTCGCGGCCCAGGTTCTTTTGCCGGCATCAGAATTGCGACTGGGGTGACTCAGGGGCTTGCTTTTGCCGCCGATCTGCCGGTTGTGCCTGTCTCTTCTCTGGCGGCCTTGGCGCAGGGGTACTACCGGGTCAGTAATGACCACAATAGCAGCATATTAAGTGCCTTAGATGCGCGCATGGATGAGGTATATTGGGGTGGCTATCAGATTCAAGCGGGCATTGCCAAATTGATTATCGACGAAGAGGTCTGCCCGCCAGGAAAATTATCGATTGATTTACACAGCACATATGTCGCAGTCGGTAGCGGTTTTAATTACGCCGAGCAGATGAGTGAAGCAGTGCGTAATCGGCTCTCCAGTATTGAGGCACAAGTATATCCGCATGCGCTGGACATTGTAGCGATTGCCAGTGCCGAGTACGCTCTGGGGAACACTGTAATTGCCGAACACGCGCAACCTGTTTATCTGCGTAACCAGGTGGCCTGGAAAAAGAAGGATCAGCAGTAGATGGAGTGGTTACATGTATATGTATTGGCTGTAATACAAGGATTGTCAGAATTTCTACCGGTCTCAAGCTCGGCACATTTAATCTTGCCCTCGCAGCTGCTCGGCTGGCCCGATCAGGGGTTGGCATTTGATGTAGGGGTACATTTGGGAACTTTGATTGCGGTGGTCTATTATTTTCGCCGCGATGTCCAGATAATGTTAGTGGCCTTCTTTAAGAGCTTAACCGGACAGAAGTCAGTGGATGGTTGCACCGCCTGGTTTATCCTCGCAGCCACAGTACCAGCGATTGGTGCCGGATTAATGTTCCACTCTCTGATTGATATATATGGTCGCTCGCTGTTGGTTATCGCCGCCACTACGATGATTTTTGGTGCTTTGTTATGGTATGCCGACAACAAATTTCAGATGCAGAAAAAAATAGAAAACCTGACCTTGCGCCACAGTGTTTATATCGGCATGGCCCAGGCAGTTTCACTTATCCCAGGTACTTCCAGGTCCGGGATTACTATGACAGCGGCATTGATGTTAGGTTATAGCAGGGAGGCGGCTGCCAAGTTCTCTTTCTTTTTGTCAATACCGGTGATATTGGCAGCGGGTTCCTATAAAGGTATTGAGCTAGCAACTGCAGATTTTGCCGTGCATTGGGGGATGGTGTTGACCGGGGTGATTGTTTCGGCGCTGGTGGCCATTGGCTGTATCCACTTGTTCTTGATTTGGTTAGAAAAAGTTGGCATGTTGCCTTTTGTTATCTATCGAATGTTTTTGGGACTGGTATTATTTGCCATCTATTTTGCGACAACTAGTTGATGATTACTCAGATGCATGAAACTACCCTCAGTGTGGCCGCCGCACATGGTGGCTTACAAAGCAGCGCGCAACAATTAGCCAGTAGTCTATGCCTTCCTTACGCTAAAGTGATCAGTGACCTGAAACGCTGTGATATCCCTGTCTTGTTATATCTGACTGATAGTGGCCTGCAGTTACAACAGACCGGGAAAAAAGCCCCGGGCCCGGTGAGCGTTGATTTTGTCAGTGGCTCGGTAGCGCACAGGCGCAAGTTTGGTGGTGGTTCAGGCCAAATGATTGCCAAAGCGGTGGGCATAAAAGGCAGTATCCGCCCGAGTATTGCAGATGTGACAGCGGGGTTGGGTAAAGACAGTTTTGTGCTGGCAACCTTAGGTTGCGAAGTACAGCTGATTGAGCGCTCTCCTATAATACATAGTTTGTTAGCCGACGGTTTTTCCCGCGCCGAATTAAACTTTGAAATCATGGACATCATCGCCCGCATGCATTTGCATTGCAGTAACAGTATTGATTGGCTACGCCAGTGTGTAGAGGCTCCGCAAGTTGTATATGTCGATCCGATGTTTCCACACTCCTCTAAAAGCGCTGCGGTGAAAAAAGAGATGCTATTGTTTCGCGATATTGTCGGTGAAGATTTAGATGCCGGTGAGCTACTGGCGACAGCGCTGGAAACAGCTCAGGCGAGAGTTGTGGTTAAGCGCCCACGCAAAGCGCCTATTATCATCGTGCCGGGTCTCAACCAATTAAAACCCAGCTATGCCCTGGAAGGTAAATCCAGCCGTTATGACATTTATGCGTTGAAGAAGTTAGACTAACTAAGTTGGAAGTTGGAAGTTGGAAGTCGGACGTCGTAAGCTAAATTGGGCTTTTGTAAAAATTAGGAATATCCCTCATATATGGTCTAAAGGGAGTTGAGTTCTGTATTTCAGCTCTTCCATCACAAAACTGGAGCTGACATCAAATATGTCAGCTTTGATTAACTGTTTGTATAGCTTGTCATAATCCGGCATATCACTGACCACCGCTTTTAACAGGTAGTCCAAATCGCCACTCATTCGATAAACTTCTAGTATTTGCGGCAACTCATCCAGCACTTTTCGAAATTCCTGAACCCACTCATCATTGTGTTTGTTAGTGCGAATGGCTATAAATACAGTCAGCGATAAATTTACCGCGGCGGGAGTCAGCAAAGCTACTCTATTATTGATGACCTTAGTGGCAACTAATTTTTGAATTCTTCGCCAGCAGGCTGTTTTTGAGATGGCCACTTTTTCAGCGACTTGTGCCACTGACAGCGTATCGTCGTGTTGCATTGAATCCAGAATAGCTTTGTCGATTTTATCCATAATTACTGCTCTTTCTCCAGATAAGAACGTTGTTCCGTATACTTTATGATAATTAGATAGTCGTTTCCTTATTCTACGATACTAGGTGTCAATTGAAAATAATGTTTCTCTAAATAGTCGCTAAACTATGCGCATTAATTCAGAATGTGAAACAGGAGATCCCCATGACAATATCTATACAAACTATCCGCCAGAGTGTGATCGGGGATGGCATGTTGTTTGATACCGCCTTCGGTCGCAAACCAATGATTTACGCTGACTACACCGCATCTGGGCGCTCTTTAAGTTTTATCGAAGAGACTATTGCCAAAAACGTTTTACCTTATTATGCCAATACTCACTCGGAAACTTCGTTTACTGGCAAGCAGAGTACTAAGTTTCGTGAGCAGGCCCGCGCCGCTATCCACCAGGCATTGAATACCACCGATCGCCATAAGGTTATCTTTACTGGCTCTGGTGCCACCGCGGCAATTAATAAACTGATTGATATGCTGAATTTACGTCTGCCTGCAGAACTCAACGCAAAGTATCAGTTTGAGCAGCAAATAAAAGAGCAAGATCGCCCGGTGGTATTTATCGGCCCGTACGAGCATCACTCTAACGAGCTGCCCTGGCGTGAGAGTATCGTCACTTTGGTCTCTATTCCACTGGATAGCGAAGGGCAAATAGATACCACTTACTTAGAGCAACAGTTGCAAAAGTATCAGGCCCGAGAAAAGCTGATAGGCAGTTTTTCGGCGGCTTCAAATGTCACCGGAGTGAAAACCGATGTGGCAAAAGTATCTGCCATGTTAAAGCAATATGGAGCTATGTCCTGCTGGGATTATGCCGCTGCAGCGCCCTATGTGGGAATAGATATGGCTGCAGATCAGCTAGATGCGGTGTTTATCTCACCGCATAAATTCATCGGTGGTCCGGGCACTCCAGGGCTATTAGTGGTGAATGGAGATTGCCTGTCAAATTCTGTACCTGCAGTACCTGGTGGTGGCACAGTGGTCTATGTCTCCCCTGAATCTCATACATTTATCAATGATATTGAACGCCGTGAAGAGGGTGGAACACCGAGCATAGTTGAATCGATTCGCGCCGGTTTAGTGTTTAATCTACAGCAGCAAGTAGGTACGCAAAATATTGAGCGCTTAGAGCACAGTTATATTCAAAGAGCGATGCAGAGTTTGTCGCAGTTGCCGAACTTTCAGATTCTCGGTGGCACTTCGCAACCGCGTTTGTCGATACTTTCGTTTAATATAAAGCACAACGACAGTGTCTTGCACTATGGCTTTGTGGTGGCGCTGCTCAATGATGTCTTTGGTATTCAGGCCCGTGGCGGCTGTTCTTGCGCCGGTCCTTACGGTCACGAATTACTGGACTTGTCGATGCTGGAAAGTACCGCTATAGAAGGGGAGCTACATCGTGGCAACATGGTATTAAGGCCAGGTTGGACGCGTTTAAACTTCAACTACTTTATCGATGAGCAGACCTTTGACTATTTATTAAGTGCCTTGAAATTAGTCGCTGAACACGGTTGGCGCCTACTGGCCAGCTATCAGTTTAATCAAAGCTCCGGCACTTGGGAGTATGTTGGCGGTCAGCAGAGCAATACAATGACCCTACAAGACTTATTGGATTTAGCGGTTGCCAGTGGAGATAGCCCTGCGCAGGAAGTGGTTGCCAGTGACCAGCTGT
>Ga0105355_10003542_pt1 | contig 13635 bp, 12 predicted proteins | sample GOMGulsemesocosm_2_FD_83508 | JGI IMG/M metagenome (GOLD analysis project Ga0105355, IMG submission 83508) | Methane-oxidizing microbial communities from mesocosms in the Gulf of Mexico - GOM9C Gulf of Mexico | ecosystem: Environmental > Aquatic > Marine > Cold seeps | place: Gulf of Mexico... | reverse complement strand
ATTAGCGCTATTTGAATTGTGCAGAAGAGCAGAGGTAGGAGACTATTACAGTGTAAGTATTGCTGTGATAGGTAGTTTTTGTATTGCAGCTGGTCTTATTTATAAACAAACAAAACTAACAGCACTGCCAGTTATAGCATTCATTAGCTTTGCTGGCACAGCGCTTATTTTCTCTCCGCATATACAGATCAATAGCGCCTTAGATGATCTTCGCGAACTCAGTACTTACAATATTGTACTCGCGCTTAGCTTATGCTTAGTAAGTTTTTGCTTTAGCAAACGCTTAGACACGCGCTCTAAATGATGACTGAAAAGCTTAGCAAACAACATCCAGATTATATCTTATGACATGCTCTGGATGTTGTATCTTATCTTGCTACTTCTTTAGTAACTCTGCGATTTTTGAAACGCTTTATTAGCGCCTAATGCATCACCTGATTCTGAACGGACTTTAGCTAGCGCACTCCAAAGTGCGCGCAGCTTACTACTTTGCCCCGCTGCAACTGCAATGCCCTTTAATAACATCTGTTCCGCTTGCACATACTCTCCTAATCGACGATGCACTTCACCGAGCGAACGATATACTTCAGGATCTTTTGGGGATATCCGCAGTGCGCGTTCAAGACTTGCTTGCGCAGCATTTAGTCGTCCATTATTAGATTGATACTCCGCCGTATTAAGCAGAGCCACAGCAGCTGGCATCTGCGCTGTGGTCGCCACTTCTGGCGCTTTTTCCTGCGAACTTGCCTCTGTATTCTGGATGGCACTAGGATTTGTGGTTGTCTTAAAAGACGGCCTTACATCAAATGCCATCACTTCTACCTCAGCGTTTTGCTCTATCACTCTAGAAGACGTACCGACACTTCCACGTACATTACGATCTTCAATAGCGACGTTATTCACGCCAGTGGCAGAACAACCAGCCAACACTAACAACATAGCATTAGTAACCAACATCTTAGGTGTGAAAAAAAACCTACTCATAAACGACCCTTTGGTGTATTTAAATTTATCCGGCGCTAATTGTGCCAGCTATTGTAATTTTTATCATTAACAATAAATGAATACTAGTTTCCAAACATACGCTCCAACCAAGAAGGGGCCTTTTTCACATTCTCAGCGGCTTTATTCACCTCAGTATTTTGCACTGCACAATCGGGGCTAAATGAGGGAGCCTCTCCTGCTCTGAAAGGAATTCTCATGGCGTTTTCACAGCGACTATCGACACTAAAACCTGTCTGGGTATCGACATGCGAAAACTCTATGCCCTCCGGTATCGCCGGCTGCAAAGGCTGAAGCTGCTCACGTTTCATATAGTCCACCCACACTCGCAAAGCTCCAGATGCCCCTGTAAAAGGCAGCGGGGTGTTATCATCTTTACCTAACCAAACAACCGCCAGTTTATTACCTGAAAAACCGGCAAACCAACTGTCTCTTTGGTCGTTTGTAGTACCTGTTTTTCCAGCCAAATTCATGTTCGGTGATATTTTCGAATTGGTATAGCGTCCACTGCCCACTTTGACCACTTGCTGCATGGCAAATTGCAGCTGATAAATCGATTGCGAATCGACCACCTGTTTGATTTTAAACGGATACCTAGACAGTTCTCGGCCATCTTTATCTGTTACCGAGCGTATTGCTCGCATCGGCATTAAAAAGCCATTTGCGGCAATGGTCTGATACATCGAAGCCACTTCAAAGGGTGTCATCCCCTGCGCACCTAATAGCAGCGACGGATACTTTTTAAGCTCTCTCTCAAATCCTAGCGTGTTAACGGTTTTGATAACAGTGTTTAAACCTAACTCCATGCCCAATCTTGCAGTCGATAAGTTATACGACTTAGCCAAAGCGAGATACAGTGGTACTTCACCATGATTCTTAAGATCAAAATTTCTCGGCTGCCATGGATCAGATCCTTTAATGGGAACAGACACTGGCTCATCCTGAAGAATACTGGACAGTGAATAACCGTTTTGTAGACCGGTTAAATAAACCGCAGGTTTAATCAGCGAACCTATGGAGCGCACTGCATCAATGGCGCGATTAAAACCTTGATATCGTGTACTTTTACCGCCAATAATACTGAGGACTTCTCCCGTTTGCGGATCAGTCACCACCATGCTTGCCTCGAGATTTTTGCTGTCTTTAGGGTGCTTCTTTTGCAGTTTAGCGATGCTATCACGCATAGCATTCTCAGCTTTGGCCTGGGCGATAGGATCTAGCGCGGTAAAAATGCGCAAGCCTTCCGAGCTTAAATCTTGATCGTTGTAGCTCTTATTTAAATTGCGCCTCACTAAATCAAGGTAAGCCGGATAAGCCCCTTTATGCAAACTTTTGTGCTTAACGACAGAAAGGGGTTTCGCGATAGCATGACGATATTGAGTATCGCTGATCACATCATTCTCAGCCATTACTCTGAGCACTAGATCGCGGCGTTTTTTAGCCCGTTGCGGCCTCCTTCTTGGGTCGTAATAAGAAGGCCCTTTGACCATCGCAGCTAAGAGAGCCACTTGGTGCAGTTGCAATTCACCGATGGGACGGGAAAAAAAGTATTGAGAGGCTAAGCCAAAGCCATGTATTGCCCTAGCCCCCTCTTGCCCTAAATAGACTTCGTTGAGATATGCTTCGAGAATCTCATCTTTGCTGTAGCGAAAATCTAATACAATCGCCATTGGCATCTCGATGAGTTTACGAATCAAGGTACGCTCAGAGGTTAAGTAAAAATTCTTAATTAACTGCTGAGTTAAGGTACTTCCCCCTTGCACAAAACGGCCGACACGTAGGTTCACCCACATGGCACGTGCAATACCCACAGGAGACACACCAAAATGATCATAATAACTGCGATCTTCAATGGTTATTAACGCATCTACTAAGCCTTTGGGTGCTTGCGACAACCTAATTAGGTCTCGGTCTTCATTATTTTTGGGATAAATACCGCCGATAAGAATAGGCTCTAAACGTGCGATCGCAACAGGCGATCCATTATCAGCAGTAATTTTGGAAATAGCGCCATTTTTAAAACTAATCGTTAACTTAGAGGAGAACTCACGCCCATCAGAAAAATCAAACCCTCTGGTAAAAACTCTTACACGACTGGTAGCAAACTCTACTTGCCCCGGGCCAGATACCTTTCTCACAGATCGATAGCCTAAGCCCTTGAGTTCAACTTTTAAATCAGCAATGCTTAAACTTAAACCCGAATATATCTCCAGTGGACGTGCGTATACTTTTGCGGGAAGAGACCAGCGCTTACCTTCAAATTTTTCACGTATTTGCGCATCTAAGTAAAACATTCCAATCGCAGCAAATAGCATAAGTACTACGCCGATCTTTAAACTAAAAAATAATAACCAGCGCCATATTGATGTGCTTTTTTTCTTAAAACTAACGGCTCTTTTAGTACCTTTAGCGCCTTTTTTACTTACTCTAGCCATTACTTCCCTGCTTCGATCATTGATTGTCAGCTATTGTACAGCCGAGTGTGTTCCCTTTATAGAGCCTAGAGACTTTTTCTAGTATAATCCTTTTCGCTGTTTATCGGTCCGTGTCCATATCCTAAAAAAATACTATTAATTAAAAATTTTGTCACATTATAGAACTAGAATATGCGTCTTTAAATATTAACTGTTTTCTTACCTTTGATACATCCTACAGTTAACTTTGTACCATTATACTCAGCTGCTTTATTATATTTCTTAGATGTTTGAGTTTAATTATTCACCGTCAATCAACGATTTCGTGGTCAATCACGGTGAATTAACCTTTTGATGATAGGCCTCGCCCATCTCATCGCTAACTAAATAGGCGTATATGCTACCGAGTTTAATTAAAGCCCTTCAGGACCCTCTGTGCTATGAGCACCCAGTCACTGAACCTATTAAAGTTATTGAGACTCAAGTCTCATGGGTTTTACTAACTGGAGAGTACGTTTACAAGATAAAGAAACAGCTTAATTTCGGTTTCTTAGATTTTTCAACTTTGGCTAAAAGACAGTACTACTGTGAAGAAGAATTGCGCTTGAATCAGCGATTAGCGCCAGATATATATCAAGCAGTTGTTAAAATTAGCGGCAGTGTTAATGCACCAAAAATCAGCGAAATAGACTCAGAACAAAAAAATCCGCTCCAGCCTACTGAAACGATTGATGCTACAACTGATGCTTTTGAATATGCTGTGCGCATGCGCCAGTTTGATCCAGATGCCGGGTTAGATTTATTACTGGCGCAAAATAAGTTCGAGATTAAGTGGATTGATCAATTGGCGGAGAAACTCAGTGACTTCCATCAAAAACTCCCCACCGTTGCCTCAAACAGTCCGTGGGGCGAAGCTGCTAATATATGGCAACTCGTTGCTGATAATTATAAACATACTTTAGATTTTTGCACTAAAGAGAGTGACCTCGAACAGCTAACAACACTTTATTCACAGGCCACGGCGGAATTTTTAGCGTTAGAACAAACCTTCCTGGAACGTAGGAAATTAGGCTTTATCAGAGAGTGTCACGGTGATCTTCACTTGGGAAATATCACTTTCTATAAAGAAGAATTACGCCTCTTTGATTGTATAGAGTTCAACCTACAGTTTAGATGGATAGACACTTGCTCTGACCTCGCTTTTCTACTCATGGATTTAGAGGCAAATAATAAATTTTCGTGGGCAAATGTCACTCTCAATCGCTACTTGGCACTTAGTGGAGACTATCAATGCTTACAACTTTTGAGGTTTTATAAAAGCTTTAGATCAATGGTACGCGCAAAAGTGGCCACACTAGGCCCTCAAGCTTGTCATACTACTTTTACAAAGTATTTAACGCTGACCCAAGGCTATCAGCAAAAGAAGCAGCCGATATTGATACTCATGCATGGTTTATCAGGAAGCGGAAAAAGCTATTTAACCCGAAAGATCATCGAAAATACTAATTTTATTCGTCTTCGCTCGGAAACCCAGCGTGCTCGTATACACAAGGAATTACTCAAAAAAGGCAAGAAACTGGATTTACATAGCCCTGAAATAAACGCTCGGCTATCTCAACATTTGCTTAACTTGGCGAAAAATATCTTAAAAATTGGTTACAACGTCGTAATTGATGGCACCTTCTTAAAGCAGCACTTTCGGCAAAAGTACATCAATGTAGCAGAGCAGCTTCAGGCAACTTTTTTCATTGTAAGTTGCTCTTGTGAAGAAAAGCTAATGAGGGCAAGATTAGTGAGAGGAATAAACACCCGTTCTCACGATTCAGAATTCTCTCTTGAGAGACTTTCTACTCAGCAAGCTTATCAACAGCCACTTTGCGCAAAGCAACAGAGTATGCAAATAATAGTCAATACCGATGATGATCAGAATATTGCTGATTTTATTAACAACGTGATTGAGATTGTCGATGATCAAGCAGAAATAAATGGTAACTAGACTTTGTTCTCTCGATCAGTTCAAACATAGCCAAATCGAACCTGACGCTTTATTGAGCAATGACCGTGCATTTATTGTCATCAAGCACAGAGGAAAAATCTTTGTCTATAAAAATAGTTGCCCGCATCTGAATAAACGACTTTCATCGCAACGCTTGACAATATTAGATGCAGGGCAAGATTTCATACAATGTACTCGACATAATGCGCTTTTTACTCTTTCTCAAGGAGAGTGTATTAAAGGCCCTTGCTATGGACAAAAGCTAGAAAAAGTAGCTCACATCATTCGTGATAATTATATATTTATTGCTAAACCCTCAGATTCCTGCGTAACGGCTTAATTTTCAACTAACCACTTTACTCAAAGCTATAATTAAACAGCATATGTCCTCTTTGGTCCCTCCTTAAGCGTACTATACCCTTAGCCTGAACATAAAAAAGGCGAGCAATGCTCGCCTTTAAATCTATTTTTTTACTGCAGTAAATCTTCACTGCCTAAACCGTTTCCTTCGATTATTATTCTCAGTTTACGTAACGCCTCTACCTGAATCTGACGTACTCTCTCACGGGTTAAACCGATTTCAACACCGACTTCCTCAAGTGTACTAATACTATAACCACGTAAGCCAAAGCGCCTCGCCAATACCTCTGCGTGTTTTGAGGGCAAATCATCTAACCAGTGATCTAAGCTGCCATGTAAATCGTTCATCTGCAGCGCCATACTTGGATCAAAGCTATCATCAGCTGCCACAGTCTCAACCACAGTTTTTTCAGAACCCGCTATCGGCAAATCAATAGAGACAACTTTTTCATTAAGGCTGAGTATTTTTTCTACGCTGGCTACTGGTTTATCTACGAGTGCTGCTATTTGTTCAAGACTTGGCTCTTGATCTAGTTCCTGCGCTAATTGGCGTGCTGCACGTAAATAGGTATTTAACTCTTTAACAACATGGATAGGTAAGCGAATAGTACGTGTCTGATTCATTATAGCGCGTTCAATGGTTTGTCTAATCCACCATGTTGCATAGGTGGAAAAACGAAAACCGCGTTCTGGATCAAATTTTTCAACAGCGCGAATTAACCCTAAATTGCCTTCTTCAATTAAATCTAACAGTGATAGGCCACGGTTAATATAGCGTCTGGAAATTTTCACCACTAAACGCAAATTACTCTCAATCATACGTTTGCGAGATTTTTCACAACCCTTTAATGAGAGTCTTGAAAAATACACTTCCTCCTCTGCACTGAGCAGTGGCGAAAAGCCGATTTCATTGAGATATATTTGTGTGGCATCAAGATTTTTTTCATTCATTAAATCTTTGTGTGCCTGGCTTCCTCTTCCTCGGTTGTTAGCCTTAGGTGTAGCAGGGGGAGCCAATTTTATATTACTTTTATCGTCTGATTTTTTGATTGAGCCATGTTCCATCACTTGCGATTGAATTTGACTAATCATGTCGACGCCTTGATCTTCCTTGTTCAAGATATCCATATTAATAACCCTTTAATCTGAAATTTTTATGTCAATACCTCTTTATTTTTTTGATAAATATTTTAGAGGGTCGACCGGTGTACCGTCTTTTCTTATTTCAAAATGGAGCATTGTTCTTGTTGTACCCGTACTTCCTATTTCGGCTATTTTTTCGCCTACTTTAATTAATTTATTTTCTTCAATTAATATAACACTATTATGGGCATATGCGCTTAAATACTCTGCAGAGTGTTTAATTATGATCAAATTACCATAACCTATAATACCATTCCCAGCATACACAACCTTACCAGAAGCCGCCGCATAAACCGCATCCCCAGGCCGGCCATTGAAATCTAGACCTTTGTTTTCATTGCTAAATTTTTTAATTACAGTTCCCTTTACAGGCAACCTCCAAATGACTTTAGAGCTATTTGATTTAACATACTTATTATTTGTCTGTGTTTGAATAACAGTTGATTTGTTTGATCTTTTTTTAGGTTTACTAGAGCTTACAGGAGCATTTGAGATGGATTTATTGTCGCTATTAGCCGACATCGACCCAGCTTTGTTAATTGAGCTTTTCTTATTTGGCGATTTTATGACTAATGTTTGCCCGACATGAATAATATAATTCGAATTAATATTATTTATCTTCGCAAGAGATTTGAAGTCCAGTCCAAATTTCCAGGCAATTGAGTATAAAGTATCTCCTTGAGAAACCTTGTAGCGATGTGGAACATTGACAGCTTTAACACGGTTTTTTATTGCAGAGCTTTTATTACCCCCTTGACTAGAACTTATATCAGTCACAGGGGCGTAACCTGTAGAACAAGCAGATAATAGCAGCATGACCAACAAGATTGAAAACTGACGATAAATCAAACTACTCATAATTTATTTTCATTTCACTCTAAATAACAACTATTAATGGGGCTATCTACTAAAACTTAATTTTCGTTGAACCGCTCTAACATGAGCACAAGTGAAGCCCCAAGGGCTGCTAATAAACAGACTGATAATAATTGAGCGTCTGAGTTTGCCATCTGTTGATATATAAAGGGGGATATATTTTGCTGAAGGTCCGCCACTGTCTCACCATGACTATTAATCCTGGTCGTCAACGTTTCCTTCCAAGGCCAAACTTTATTTAGGGACCCGAGCAAAAAACCTGTTAGTAATGCCATGGTCAGGTTCCTATATTGAGTAAAAAGCCAATTGAGCACTTTTGAGAAACATAACAAACCGGACGCACACCCCAACGCAAAGACACTAATCAATATAATATCGAAGTTTTTAATCGCCCCTAGCACTTCACTATATAATCCCAGCATTAACAAAATAAATGAACCTGAAATGCCTGGTAATATCATCGCGCAAATAGCGAGCATTCCAGCGAGGAAAATATTCAGCAAGTTCACTTCTATAACAGCAGAGCTCATACCCGTTAGAATATAAGAGCTAAGGACACCGAGTGAAAAAACGGCTAAGGTTTTTATATCCCACTGCTTGATATTCTTTGCGAGCAAGATACTCGAAGCGCAAATAAGACCAAAGAAAAACCCCCAAAGCATTTGCGGATAACTCGCCAATAAATGTAGCACAACATTGGACAATAATACGATGCTCATCAACATGCCAGTCAATAGAACGGCCAGAAAACTGCCATTAATATAGCGCCAGCAGGCCGTTACTCCTTCATTAAATAACACCTTTAATGCACTAGGACCTAATTTAGCTAAAGTCTCTATCAATTCTTGGTAAATACCTGCGATAAAAGCGACGGTTCCGCCAGAGACGCCCGGTACTGCATCTGCGGCTCCCATCATGCTTCCTTTTACAAATAAGCTGATGAAATCTTTCTTGTTTCGCTGCAAATAAACCTCTTCTAGTTTTTATAACTTAGTTAACTAATCCCGATAGCAAGGGCACAAAATTAACCGCTTCTACAATGGTAGTATCAAAATGAGCGGCCGATTTTTTAGTAATATGTTTGAGCTGTTGATTTTGGCTTCCGCCAACCGGAATAATTAAAGTTCCGTCTACTGCTAATTGCTCTAATAATTCTGGTGGTACTTCATCGGGTGCTGCTGTCACTAAAATAGCATCAAACGGCGCTTGAGACTTCAAGCCCATACCACCATCACTGTGTTGTAGCTTCACGTTTGTTAAACCTAGCGCAGCCAATCTGATTTTAGCTCTTTCCTGTAACGGTTTTATACGCTCTATTGAGTAAACGGTATCGACCAATTGCGCTAAAATAGCGGTTTGGTAACCAGATCCCGTTCCTACCTCTAGCACTTTTGATATTGGCTTTTTGGTGAGTAATAATTCAGTCATTTTAGCAACAATGTAAGGCTGCGAAATGGTTTGGTTATAGCCAATAGGTAGTGCATTATTTTCATAGGCGCCATGCGCTAACGCTTCATCTATAAAGATATGCCGTGGAGTATTACGCATAGCATGTAAAACCTGATCAGATTGAATTCCCTGCTCCTGCAAACTTACGGCTAACCTATCCCTGGCTCTTTGTGATGTCATACCTGAACCACGCAAATCAAATTGCTCAGCCACTAAATATTCTCCAACCAATCTTCTAAATTATTCATAACAGCGTAATGTGTCATATCAAAATGTACCGGTGTGATAGAGACATACCCTTGCTCTATTGCATAAAAATCAGTGCCTGGTCCGTTATCAATCGCTGAACCAACACCTGCTATCCAATGCTTCATAGTTCCCCTAGGATCAACACACTCTATCGGTGACTGAGACACGGCTCTATGCCCTAAACGTGTCACATGAATTCCCTTTATCTGCTCAATTGGTCGATCGGGCACATTGACATTAAGCACTGTTCGCGGAGCGACATTCAACGACTCAAGCTTTAATACAAGGTCTTTCGCGATGATAGCCGCACTTTCATAATGTGATGGATGTGGGTGTGTCATTGATATAGCAATTCCAGGAAGCCCCAATGTACGACCTTCCATCGCTGCAGCAATTGTCCCTGAATAAAGTACATCGTCCCCAAGGTTCGCACCGGCATTAATACCCGAAACCACCACATCTGGCTGCATTCCAAATACACCTGCGACCCCTAAATTGACACAATCAGTCGGCGTGCCATCAATACTGATATAACCACTATAATGCGTATAAGAACCTAGCGGTCTATCTAGCGTTAACGCATTACTCGCTGCTGACTTATTACGATCAGGCGCTATCACTTGTACTTGCGCAATCTCTTTGAGTTGCTCAGCTAGCGCTTTTATCCCTGGTGCTTTTACTCCATCATCGTTGGAGACGAGTATTTTCATGATTCACTATTCCCCTGAGTATACAGACATAACTCTCGAAGCACGCTGGTTGCAAACGACCCAGGGGGCAATTCAAACGATATTTTCCAAGTGCCTGCACTACTACACACTGATGTTAAATTTTTAGGCAATAAACGTAAAGAACGTCGCTCTTGCGATAAGCCCATAAAAGCCAGACGCTCCACAATCTCTGCATAAGGCTCTAGTAACTCTTGCTCCCAAATTTCGCTATCTGCTGCTACGAGTGAGCGACCTCGGCCGAGCATAGGCCCAGTTATATGCAGATCGTAATCCATCATGCGTTGAGTAATCTTCGCAATATCATCAACAAGGAAGTGAGACTTACTACCATCAAGCATAACCACATCCCCAGCAATCACCTTTTCATACGTCTCTTGTTCGATTCGTTTAGAGAGTGTGTGATTAAAAAACCAAGACCTAACCGCTGAAATATACAGACCTTTTTTGGTACGATTTTTCTCTTTAAACTCTTCATTTAATAGAGCGATTCCACGTTGTAAATTTGCTCCATTAATACCAAAACGCTGTTCGCCGAAATAGTTTGGAACACCTTTCTCAACAAAGGCTAATCGTTGCGCCAGCAACTTATCATCACTAACATTTCTTAGAACTAAGCTAAATTTATTACCTTTTAAAGCGCCTGTACGTAGTTTTCGGCTATGCTTTTGTACTTCAAGTACTGTTATTGTCGGCGTATTGAACGCTTCAACAGAAACAGTTTTAACACCCGGCAAACAAACACTAAACCACTGTATTGTAATGGCATGTCGATCTTTTTTTCCGGCATAGCCCACTTCTTTACTGGTGACATCAAAAAAACGCGCCAATTGCTTGGCCACCCAATCGGAATTCTCTCCATTCTTTTTAATTTTAAAATAGAAGTGTTCGCCCTCACCGTCGGGTTCAAAGGCCGGTATTTCAGTAACTTGAAAATCTTCATTTAAGCAGCGAATCTGCGCACTACAAGCAGGCTCACCGTAGAGGTATTGGTAGTTAGTTGGATAGCTGTTCATTGATCTAAAAATGCCTTATATAAATACTATTACTCGGTTCTATCAATCAACTGATAAAATGTTTCATTGGGCTTGACCATGCCTAACTCGCTCCTGGCGCGCTCTTCAATAGCCACTAATCCTCTGCGTAAATCTTTTACTTCTGCTTCTAATTGATGATTACGTAACAACAACTTATCATTCTTTGTGCTCTGTTCTTCTATGGCAAAACGCAGTGTCGATAGCTCGATAATATTAGCCTCGCCAAACCACATTCTGTACTGCAACACAGCTAAAAGCGTTAACAGTGATAATAGCAGTATTCTATACATTTAGATCCCAGCGCAATGAGTAAACTAACAGCAAGAGTTTAGTGTAAAGTTTTTACAAAGGAACACAAATAGTTACGCTCTCTAGTACTCATACTATCGCGAATTACCGTATATCCTGTACATATATGCTCTTTGGCATTGCCGACATGGATGTAGGTACGTAGAAATTGTCTAGAACAAATTTCTGTCATGCCATCGCACCATACAGTACATCCTGTACATAAAAGGGAGCAACAGCTCCCTTTTTACATCGTTAAAACGCCGGCAATATGACTATTATTGACCTTTGATTTCAGACAATCCGTTATATACCGCTTTGTCGCCTAGCTCTTCTGCTATACGCAATAAACGATTGTACTTTGCAACACGATCAGAACGAGACAGAGACCCCGTCTTAATTTGACCTGCTGCAGTGCCAACAGCTAAATCTGCAATCGTGGTATCTTCTGTCTCACCAGAGCGGTGTGATATAACGACAGTAAAGTCAGCATCTTTCGCCATTTTAATCGCATCAAGAGTCTCTGAAAGAGAACCGATTTGGTTAAATTTGATTAAAATTGAGTTACCGATGTTTTGATCAATACCACGCTTAAGGATTTTAGTATTAGTAACAAACAAGTCATCACCGACTAACTGTACTTTATCGCCAATTTTCTTAGTTAAGCTCGCCCAACCATCCCAGTCTGACTCATCCATACCATCTTCGATAGAAACGATAGGGTAGTTAGCTGCAAGATCTGCAAGATACTGCGTAAAACCTTCAGAATCAAAAGACTTGTTATCACCGCCTAAGTGATACTGCCCTTGTGAGTAGAATTCAGATGCTGCGCAATCAAGTGCTAAAGTAACATCTGTACCTAGCTTATAACCGGCATTTGCAACGGCTTCTTTAATAACGACAAGCGCTTCTTCATTTGATGCAAGATTTGGTGCGAAACCACCTTCATCACCAACAGCAGTATTCAAACCACGGCCGGATAAAACGGCTTTAAGTGCATGGAAAATTTCAGTACCGCAACGCAGCGCTTCAGGGAAGTTATCAAAGTTAACCGGCTGTACCATAAACTCTTGGATATCAACGTTGTTATCAGCGTGTTCGCCACCGTTAACAATATTCATCATAGGAACAGGTAAAGAATACTGACCCGGTGTATTGTTCAAATCAGCGATATGCGCATATAATGGCACTTCTTTGTGTGCCGCTGCCGCTTTGGCCGCAGCAAGAGATACAGCCAAAATAGCATTCGCGCCAAGGTTTTCTTTGTTCTCAGTACCATCTAGCTCAAGCATTTTATTGTCTAAAGCGCGCTGATCTAGTGCATCCATACCAGTCAGTGCTTCGCGTATTGGACCATTAACGGCAGCGACTGCCTTTAATACGCCTTTGCCTAAATAACGCGACTTATCACCATCACGTAATTCTAGAGCTTCTCTGGAACCGGTAGATGCGCCCGATGGAGCACAAGCTGTACCAAATGCACCGCTAGCAAGGGTTACATCTGCCTCAATCGTCGGGTTTCCTCTTGAATCTAAAACTTCTCTTGCTTGAATCTTCGCTATAAGCGCCATTTTTCACTCCTGAGTTAGCAACATATCTAGTCGCTAAACATTAATTTAAAAATCACTCGCTTTTTACAACCCAAACCCTTAGTTTTCAAATTTCTAAGATGTATTAAGTATTGTCGGCAGCTTTATACCGTCCATCCTGTTAACAGAAGCTCTCTGGCGTCTTATTTAACCTCTTACCTTTGTTTTTTGCTGGCATCTTGCGCAACTTTAGCCACAAAGGCTCGCTATTATCCAACATTGGCAACAAAGTTTCTACGCCTTGTCGCGGCTAATTGCCATAGAGACACCGCGCTACATTTTCTTTGTGCATACGCTCTTTGGCATCCCTGCCATCACGTTATACCGTTCGTCCTGAACATAAAAAAAGGAGCTATAAGCTCCTTTTAATTATTTTCTTCTACTGTTCACTATGACGTTTTTGCTGAGTTAATGCCGCTTCAATAAAACCGGTAAATAGCCCGTGTCCATCACGTGGATCCGAAGTAAATTCAGGGGGGAATTGGCAGGCAACAAACCAAGGGT
>Ga0105355_10003539_pt1 | contig 13639 bp, 15 predicted proteins | sample GOMGulsemesocosm_2_FD_83508 | JGI IMG/M metagenome (GOLD analysis project Ga0105355, IMG submission 83508) | Methane-oxidizing microbial communities from mesocosms in the Gulf of Mexico - GOM9C Gulf of Mexico | ecosystem: Environmental > Aquatic > Marine > Cold seeps | place: Gulf of Mexico... | reverse complement strand
ATCTATGCTAGTGTCGTGTCACTAATCCCATTAATGAAGGAGAGCATCATGGGTATTCTGAGCTGGATTGTTTTCGGTTTAATTGCCGGCATATTAGCTAAATGGATCATGCCGGGCAAAGATGGTGGCGGTTTTATTATGACCAGCATTATTGGTGTTGCCGGTGCATTTATTGGCGGCTTTATTGGTTCATTCATCGGTCTGGGCAGTGTCGGTGACTTCAGTTTTGGCAGTTTTATTACCGCCATTTGTGGTGCGCTGTTATTGCTCTTCGTGTTCCAAAAAATCAAAAGCTAATTAAACACACCACAAAAAAGGGAGCCTCAGCTCCCTTTTTAATCACTACAATTCCCAATCGCTATCTATCTTTGCGATCCAGCGCTAGAAAACTATAATCGTAAGGGTTGGGGCCCTCGGCTTTATAATCTTCTCGCGCTACTTCCTGCCAAAGCTGCTTATCAACCTCAGGGAAAAAAGCGTCGCCTTCAACTTCCGCGTGCACTTCAGTCAGATACAATCTATCCGCGTCAACCAGTGCCAAGTCATAAATCTGCGCGCCACCCATCACAATAACTTCACCCCCGCCGTCAATCAGGCAAATGTTTTCAGCCATCGCAATTGCCTCGGGCAAGGAATGTACAATTTTACAGCCCTCGGCCTGAAAGTTGGCATCGCGGGTAATCACAATATTCGTTCGGCCTGGCAGTGGTTTACCAATAGACTCATGGGTTTTACGTCCCATAATGACGGGTTTGCCCATGGTGACGGCTTTGAAGTATTTAAGGTCATTGGGCAAATACCAAGGCAGATTATTGTTGATACCAATCACCCGGTTTTGCGCCATAGCAACGATGAGCGCGAGTTTCAAAATCAAAATTCCCTAAAGAGAGTTACTTAAAATAGCTGAATTAAAAGCAGCGCCAAGCATAGCACAAAGCCGATACCCGGTATCAGTGCCGAATAGCTAACATACTGCCGGTTTGGTTCCATTGTCTCGGCATGAGCGTCTTGTCGTTTAATCAGCAGTAAGGCCATATTCACTAATGCAAAAACCAGCAATAAAATACTGCTGGTGATTCTCGCCAAGGTTTCAATGGGGAACAGCCAAGCCAGTATCAACACCAGAAAAGCCGCCAGGCCTGTCGCAATTACGGGGGTACGGGTGTGCGGGTTAACCTTGGCTAACAATGGCGGTAACAGGCCTTGGTTGGCCAAGCCATAAAGCACCCGCGCAGCCATAATTATTTGCACCAGAGCGCCATTGGAAATGGCAATCAAGCTGATCAGCGTCATACCCCAAACAGGAAACAAACCACTTTGCTCAACAATCGAACTAAAGGGCGCGCGGCTGCCCGCCAATTGATCAAGCGGCATAGAAGTTACCGCCGCCCAGGCCACCAACACATACAATACGGAAGTGATCAGCAACGCCAGTACAATCGCGCGTGGCAGATTACGCTGCGGATCTTTAACCTCTTCGGCCATATTGACCATATCTTCAAAGCCAATGTAGGCATAGAAGGCAAGAAAAGCGCCCAGCATAATGCCCAGCCAAGTCTCGCTGCTAACCGGTGGCACATAGTCCTGCCAGTTAGCCAGCGCCGGCACCCACTTATCGCCAGTCACCAGTAATAACACCAGCACCCCGACCAGTTCAACCAGTGTAATTATTGCTGACAGCAGTACCGACTGCATCACGCCCCAGGCCGCGACTAGGGCGAGCACAGAAACAAACAGAAGAATAGTGACGCCATCCGCCAAACTGAAAAATAACGATAGATAACCTGCAAAGCCGCGCGCCATCACAGCTGAAGAGACAATGCCCGACAGCACCACGGAAAACCCCACCAGCAAAGACAAGTTCTGCCAATGAAAAGCTTGCAACACATAGACCGCTTCACCGGCGCTGCGGGGAAAACGGCTGGACAACTCGGCATAGGTCAAGGCGGTGAAAGCCACCACCAACGCAGCCACAAGAAAGGCAACTGGCGTATAGATACCACTGGCTGCTGCCACCTTACCCACCAACACATAAATGCCAGCGCCAAGGATGGTACCAATGCCATAAAAAGTGATCAGAGGTAAACCAATAACGCGCTTGAGGGATACAGGTTGCATTGACATTGCTCTACCCTAAACGAACCAGCGCCTGGTCATGACGACGCCCCAACAGCAACTGAGCCAGCACGCAACCAATCAACGCCATCATCATATCCGATTGAGTGTCCCACACATCTCCCTGGGTACCAAGGAACTCCACCGCCCCCTGCTGGGCCGCAATAGCGACCCACCACTCAATCAATTCATAAAACGCGCTAATTGCCAAACACACGCACACCACAATAAAAAACAACCACTTGCCAGCCTGCAACGCTGAGCGACGAATTAAAATCTCACGTGCCAAAATTGCCGGTATAAAGCCCTGAGCCAGGTGACCCAGGCGATCATAATGATTGCGCGACAGCTCGAACCAGTCCTGCACCCAAAGCCCCAATGGCACACGTGCATAGCTATAGTGGGCGCCAAGAATTAATATCAAGGCGTGAACAAACAACAGCCGGTAACCAAGCGGTGTGAGAGGGAATTTTTTATGGGTAATCAGGATAATAGGCAAACCCAGCAGCACCGGAAAGGTTTCCAGCCACCAGGTCAATCCATCGTAAGGTTTAACCGCTGACAACAATAACGCCAGCACTAACGCCCCCAGCAGCAATCTTGTTTCACAACGCGTCATCATTGGTTTTCATTCCCTCACCAGCAACAAGCTATAAACACATCCGCGGGTCAGGCTAACAGTCTCTTAATCACCGTTTCAAGGCCTGCCAATACACTCTGATCAACCGGGCCGTCGCCTGCTGAACGGGTAAATTTCACGCCAAACCAATAACCCGTCTCACGGCGACGAACATAGCACACCACGCCTCGAATATCGGTAACCTGCTCTGCCGACGAGCTTATCGCCAGCCGCACTTTATTACCCACAGCAATTTTATTATCCGAACAAAACCCTGCACCATGACGATGAAAGTCGATAATAGCTGCCTCAAAGGGCTTGGAAAAACGCCGCAATCCATTCAGACGTTGCACATACGCGGTATAGCTCACAGCAGGATAGCGTCGTTGTCCGCGTCGTTCTTCCTCTTCGGAAATGCCCGTCATAACGTCCTCGTAAGCAAAGACAACCTGTTCACACCGCGATCGGCGCTTTAATCGTTGGGTACGGATCGTAATCCGCGATTTCAAAGTCCTCAAACCGATAATCAAATATCGATTCAGGCTGACGCTTGATGAGCAATCGTGGCAAAACACGAGGTTGTCGGCGCAGCTGCTCATGCACAATATCATCGGTCAGGTGATTCAAATACAAATGACAATCGCCAAAGGTGTGCACAAATTCGCCCACCTCCAGTCCCGTTTGTTGTGCCAGCATGTGGGTAAGAATCGCATAGGAGGCGATATTAAAAGGCACGCCTAAAAACAAATCTGCTGAACGTTGATACAGCTGGCAGGACAACTTGCCATTGGCCACATAAAATTGAAATAGCGAATGACAGGGTGGCAATGCCATGTCATCAGCAACACCCGGATTATAAGCCACCACCAAAAGACGGCGGCTGTCCGGATTATTTTCCAGGTTATGTACCAGCTTGCTGATCTGATCCACCGTGCCACCATCCGGTTTTCGCCAGGCGCGCCATTGTTCGCCGTAAACTGGCCCGAGATTACCCTTCTCGTCAGCCCACTCATCCCAGATAGTGACGCCATTTTCCTGCAAGTAAGCGATATTGGTATCACCCTGCAGAAACCACAGCAGCTCATGAATAATGGATTTGAGATGACACTTTTTAGTGGTTACCAGCGGAAAACCCTCGGCCAGGTTAAAACGTAACTGGCGCCCAAATACCGATCGTGTACCCGTACCGGTGCGATCACTTTTATCGACGCCGTTATCAAGAACATCCTGCATTAAATCAAGGTACTGCTGCATAACTGACTCTCATTAAGTTTCTGTTTGTGCCGACCGTTGCTGCCCAAGAATAAACAGTATCAAACCGCCAACAATCATCGGCAGCGACAATAACTGTCCCATGGTCAGCCAATTCAGCGCAACAAAGTTGAGATGTGCGTCCGGTTGGCGGAAGAACTCCACCACAAAACGGAACAACCCATAACAAATCAGAAACAACCCGGACACGGTCATGGTGGGTCTTGGCTTCGCCGAATAACACCAGAGAATAACAAACAACAGCAGTCCTTCCAGCATAAATTGATACAACTGCGAAGGATGACGAGGCAATTCACCGGCATTAGGGAACACCATTGCCCAAGGCACATCACTGACGCGCCCCCACAGCTCACCACCGATAAAATTACCCAACCGTCCCGCACCCAAACCAATCGGCACCAGCGGTGCAACAAAATCCATCATGCAAAAAAAACGAATATCCAGTTTGCGGGCATACAGGGTCAGCGCAACAATCACACCTATCAGCCCGCCATGGAACGACATACCGCCTTCCCACACAGCAAATAACCAAAGCGGATCCTGCAGAAAGTAATCAAAATGATAAAACAGTACATAGCCAGCACGACCGCCCACCACCACGCCCAGCGCACCATAGAAAATCAGGTCTGAAATTTGATGTGGTTGCAATGGCGAGTGTTGCTGCGCAGCACGTCGCTTACCCAGCCACCAGGCTGCGGCAAAACCAAGCAGGTACATCAAGCCATACCAGTGCACCTGCAAAGGGCCCAGTGAAATAGCCACCGGATCAATATCAGGGTAAGTCAGCACGTTACGATCTCCAAAACAGATTAGTCATAAGCGTCAATAAGTATTATTCAACACCAGAGCGTCAGGGGATGGACAGAATTTAAAAAGATGATTTCAATCAGAAATGACTAAAGGCTTGTTTCCATGTGCTCAATACCCAGCTCTTTAAGCGCTGCCTCAAGGTGGAGTTCAACCAGTGGAGCACTGTCAATGGTCATCACTTCCTCAAGCAATAGTTGGGCCTGTTTTAACGTCACATGACGAACTGCCGATTTAACTCGCAGGATATTTGATGCGCTCATAGACAGTTCGTCATAGCCCATAGCCATTAGCAGTAAGGCGCCACTAGCTTCACCAGCCAACTCGCCACACACACTAACCGGGGTATTCTCCAGATGCGCTTTATTCACTACTGATTCAAGCGCCTTGAGCACGGCGGGGTGATAGGAGTGATAAAGGTCCGCGACAAAACTGTTATTACGGTCAACTGCCAGCAAATATTGAGTTAAATCGTTGCTACCAACCGATAGAAAATCGACACGTTGCGCCAGTTCACGGGCCTGATACACAGCCGCTGGCACTTCTATCATGACTCCAACAGCGGGCATGATCACATCATAACCTTCCTCACGAATCTCATGATAAGCCTGCTGAATATGACGCTGCGCTTCCTCTACTTCGGTAACGCTGGAAATCATCGGTAACATGATTCGTAAGTTATCCAGCCCTTCGCTGGCCTTTAACATGGCGCGCACCTGCACCAGGAAAATCTCTGGATGATCCAAAGTGATCCGAATACCGCGCCAGCCAAGAAAAGGGTTATCCTCATTTATCGGAAAATAAGGTAGCTCCTTATCACCGCCCACATCCAGCGTCCGCATGGTCACTGGATTTGGTGCGAAAGCCGCCAGATGTTGACGGTAAATTCCCTCTTGCTGTTTTTCGCTGGGAAAACGATCCGTCATCATAAAAGGCACTTCGGTTCGGTACAGCCCCACACCTTCGGCACCACGCAAAATAGAACGCGCCACATCCGATAGCAATCCCGTGTTTACTCGCAAAGGAATACGGTGTTTGTCCAGTGTTTCAGAGGGCAAATCACTAAGCGCTTCAAAACCACGCACCATCGCCTTTTCTTCAGCCAACACATCGTCAAAGCGAGTACGTAATTCCTGCGAAGGATTTGGAAAAACCTTACCCTGATAGCCGTCAATGATGATTTCCAGGCCTTCAAGCTGACGGTAGGGTATATCCGAGGCACCAACTACAGTAGGAATTTCCATGGCACGAGCGAGAATCGCCACATGAGAGTTTTTGGAGCCGCGTAGGCTAATCAGTCCCACCAGTTTGTCACGTGGTACTTCGCCCAGGTTGGCTGGCGTGAGCTCCTCCCCCACCAGCACTACACGGTCTGGAAAATCACGCTGCTCATGCTGTAAGTCTTGCAGGTAAGATAATATTCGACGCCCCAGATCACGGATATCCGCAGCACGTTCGCGCAGATAGGCATCATCCATCATTTCAAACACTTTTACGTGCGCACCAATAACTTCGCGCAATGCGCCCTGCACCCACTGGCCACGGCGAATCTTGACCATCACCTCGCCACCCAGGGCATTGTCATTGAGTATATTCAGATAAACGTCAAACAGCCCACGCTCTTCAACGCCCAGCTTTGATGAAAACTTGGCACTGGCCCGCTCAATATCCAACTTAACTTTATCTACCGCGGCATGGAATAATTTAATTTCTTTTTCAGCATCGTCCACCGGTCGGTCGGGAACGGAATCCAGATCAGCCAACGGAAATACCACGACCCCTGTACCGATGGCGACACCCGGTGCGCCCGGTGCGCCATCAAAACGTACAGGAGCATCGCCCCCCTGAAGGGAAATTTCAGAAATTGACCCAGTTGCCTTGGCATGCGCCAACACCACCGCCAACTGAGAGGCCAGCGTGATCATAAACGCCTCGACTTCTTCATCGAAACGGCGACGTTCCATACTTTGTATCAACATCACACCCAGTACATTACGGTGATGCACGATGGGTACACCTAGAAAAGAGCTATAGGCCTCTTCTCCTGTTTCCGGAAAATATTGGAAACTTTTATGCTCGGCAGCGTTTTCCAAATTAAGCGGTTCAGCCCGGGAACATACAATGCCCACAAGACCTTCAGAGGATTTCAAACTGACATGATCAATGGCATCACGGTTAAGGCCAGTGACGGCACGCAGTACTAGGCGATCTTGTTCAGGATCAAGCAGATAAATTGCACAGGCACTGGTTTGCAAGGATTCTTGCACACGCGTAACCACCACATCCAGTGCGGTTTTAAGGTTTTTTGCGGCATCAACTTCCTGAACAATACTGCGTAATACGCCTAACATCTATTCGTCCTTTCCATTCCTTTATTGCGCCTGATATTTAAGTTGCCAGTTGCAGAGTGGGAGCCAATTCGGTCAAAGCGCGTCGATAAACGTCTCGCTTAAACAGAACCACTTGATTGACCGGATACCAATAACTCACCCACTGCCAATGATCAAATTCAGGCTTATCTGAAAAGCTGAACTTTACATGCTCATCGGGACTCAGCATTTGCAGCAAAAACCACTTCTGTTTTTGGCCGATGCACATTGGCTTTGATTTATGACGTAATAGATGTCTGGGCAATCGATAACGCAGCCAGCCTTTGGTTCTGGCCTGCACCCTAACGTCTTCTGGAAATAAGCCTACCTCTTCCTTGAGCTCACGAAACAATGCTTCTTCAGCACTTTCATGGCACTTAATACCGCCTTGCGGGAACTGCCAGGCTTGCTGCCCTATACGACGAGCCCACAGCACTTGCCCCTGAGGGTTGGCCAACACAATGCCAACATTAGGGCGAAAACCATCCGAATCTATCACTGTTATTTCCTGCGTTAACTTATCAGCAATGCGCTCACGCACCCCGTCTATCAGCCGTAAAAAAAACGGCTGTAACCATACCTTCTGGAAACAGACCTAGAATTTAACGTTTTATATGCAGCGCCGCAAATTTACGCGACCTGAACGACTAACAGTAACATAAAGTCGTTATAATGTGCGCTTCAAGAAAACCGCTTACCTAAGGACACACTATGGCACTGGCAATCTTTGATCTCGATCACACGCTGTTAGCGGGCGATAGCGATCTTGCCTGGGGTGAATACCTGGCCGCTAACAACTATGTTGATGCCGTCAGCTACGCGCAAAAAAATGAAGATTTCTATCAGCAGTACTTGCTCGGCGAGATGGATATCAATGAATTCCTTGAATTCGCATTAGAACCGTTAGCCTCAAACAGCATGGCAACCCTACGCAATTGGCATGACGTTTATATGACGGAAAAAGTGCTGCCCATGCTGCAGGACAAAGCCAAGGCTTTACTGCAAAAGCATCGCAATCAGGGCGACACCCTACTGATCATCACCGCTACCAATAGCTTTGTGGCCGGGCCAATTTGTAAACTGCACGGTGTTGATGACTTTATCGCCACGGAACCGGAAATTATCGACGGCCGTTACACCGGCAAAGTCAGCGGCACACCCAGTTATCGCGACGGCAAGATCACACGCCTCAAGCAATGGTTAGCTGAGCACGACGTTTCGTTACAGGGAAGCTACGGCTACAGTGACTCGAACAATGACCAGCCATTGCTAGAAGCAGTCGACCACCCCTGTGTAGTAGATGGCGACGACAAGCTGGTTGCCCATGCCCAGCAGCAGGGTTGGCCCTGCATTAGCCTGCATGACTAACAAAATCCTAAGCAGCCTTACTGTTACGATACTGGCGCTGCCCATTTTATTATTTGGCAGCCAGGTTTCAGCCGAAGAAAGCCCCTCGCAAATTGTCGTCGAGAACTTCTCCAGCCTCAACGCGCAACAATTCAAGAAACGCTGGAAAAGCTACAATTTCAGCCTCTTTGCTGCCCACACCAATTATCAGCTGGTGTCACAGCAGGGACACCAAGTTTTACGCGCCACCAGTGACAACACCGCTTCGGGATTGATTCGCAAGCTACCGGTCAACCTTGAGCAAACCCCTCTATTGAGTTGGCGCTGGCAAACCAGCAACACGCCAAACAACGGCAATGACTACAGTAAAGCGGGGGACGATCACAGCTTGCGTATTTACGTCATATTCGACAGCCCAGAAGCCAACCTGCTGAACTGGTTAAAAAACAGTACCGGTTTCGCTTCAACCCACGCACTCAATTACATTTGGGCTAATCAAGCACCTGTTAACACCCTGCTTCCCAACCCCTATACCGAACGCGCGATGATGATTGCGGTAAACTCGGGAGAAGCTCAAGCAGGTCAATGGCACAGTATTTCCAGAAATGTCTATACCGACTACCAGCGGGCCTTTGGCCGCAAACCACCGACTGTCGCAGCCATCGCCATTATGACTGACACCGATAATACCGCCTCTAAAGTCATCAGCTACTATGGCGACATTTATTTCAGCCAACTGCAAGCAACGAAATAACTAGCCCTTGCACAGCCAGCAAGCAACCTCGTACCATGCTTCTATAATCCACAGCAACGGACAGACTTCATGAACCTTACCACCCGTATTCTTACCGGCATGGGCCTTGGCCTATTGCTGGGCATCAGCATTAACTGGCTCAACCAATCCAGCTTTATGCCCGCTGCAGTCATGGAGTGGATTCAATGGGCGCTGATCGACGGTCTGCTTGATGTAATCGGCACCATTTTCATTGCCTCGCTAAAGTTATTAGTCGTGCCGCTGGTATTTGTTTCGCTGGTTTGTGGTTGTAGCGAACTGGGCAGCAATACCCGCATGGGCGGCATGGCCCTGCGCACACTTATCCTTTATATGTTCACCACCGCAATAGCGATCTCACTGGCATTATTTATGGCCAACATTATTAACCCCGGTGTGGATATGAACATGACCACCGAGGCCGTATTCAATCCAAAATCACAGCCATCCTTAAAAGAAGTTCTGATCAACATCTTCCCCACCAACCCAATTCAAGCGATGGCCGAAGGCAATATGCTGCAAATCATCGTCTTCTCAATTTTGATGGGCGTGGCGGTTTCACGCTGCGGCGAAGCGGGCAAAAAAGTCTCACAGATTTTTAACAGCTTTAATGACGTTATCATGAAAATGGTGGTCATCCTGATGCATTTAGCACCCTACGGCGTGTTCTGCATGTTGACCAAGCTGTTTGCCGGTTTAGGTTATTCCGCCATTGCTGATCTGGCCTGGTATTTCTTCACCGTGGTACTGGTTCTACTACTGCACGGTCTGGGAGTTTATTCACTCTTGTTAACGCTGCTGACACGCCTCAGCCCGCTGGCCTTTTTCAGCAATATTCGCCCCGCCATGTTATTTGCCTTCAGCACCTCATCCAGCAACGCCACCTTGCCAGTGACACTTAACGTGGCAGAAAAACGCCTTGGCGTAGATAACTCAGTCGCCTCCTTCACTCTGCCACTGGGCGCCACCATCAACATGGACGGCACCGCTATTATGCAGGGCGTGGCGACGGTATTTATAGCTCAGGCCTTTAATGTCGACATTGGCTTGATTGGCTACGTGACCGTCATTCTCACCGCCACCCTAGCCTCGGTCGGCACTGCAGGTGTGCCGGGCGTTGGCTTGATTACTCTGGCGATGGTGTTACAACAGGTCGGGCTACCCGTGGAAGGTATTGCTTTGATTCTCGGCGTTGACCGCTTACTGGATATGATGCGCACCGCCGTTAACGTCGCCGGTGACTCGATGGTGAGCACCGTGATTGCCAACCATGAAAAGCTGCTCAATCGCGATTTATTCCAGGATTTGTCAGATCGAGACGAATATCAGCCAGACGGCAACCTTGCCCAAAGCCGAGAAACATCATGACCACACTTTGCCATATTGATGATATTACCGAAGGCAAAACCCGTGGTTTTGAACTCGGCGGCCTAAGCATTATCGCGCTGAAAAAAGAGGCAGTTGTTTATTTATATGTGAATCGCTGCCCGCATCTGGGCTTGAATCTTGAATTCCAGCCCGATGACTTTCTCAACTATGATGAGACTTTTATTCAATGCTCCACCCACGGTGCGATGTTTACACTGGATTCAGGGGAATGTGTGCTTGGCCCCTGCAAGGGCGCGACATTACAGCAACTCGGTTTTAGCCTGGAAGATGGACAAATTATTTTGAACGAACCTTTACCCGCTGCGCCGGAAAGTTAACTAGCCTCAATAAAAGGCAGCCGCTGCTTCAGCGTTATATCCGCTGGTGAAATCGAGGTGTTATACACCAGCACCTCCACACCCGCCGCCATCACGTCCTGCAAGGTTTGCGCATATTTGGCATCAATTTCAGCCGCCACACCCACACGATCAATCGCAGTATTCTGCACACAAAACAACAACACCGCGCGATGACCCTGCTGCTTCATCGCCGCCAGCTCGCGTAGATGTTTGGTGCCGCGCGCGCTCACCGCGTCGGGAAATAAACCTAAACCGCCACCCATGTGCAGAGTTACGCATTTAACTTCCACGTAACATTGCTCATCAGCTCGGCTTAATAACAGGTCGATTCGGCTTTTTTCTTCGCCGTACCGTACTTCCGTTTGCAGCTGACCATAACCCTGCAATTCAGGAATCAGTTCTGTCTCAACCGCCTCCTTAACCACATTGTTCGCCAGCGCCGAATGAATACAAGCCAACTCACCGAGATCCGTTTCCACCAACTGCCAGCTATAGGCATATTTGCGTTTGGGGTCATCAGAATGGGATAACCAGATGCGGCTATCCGGCTCAGCGCAATTCAACATACTGCCGGTATTGGGACAATAAACGGTCAGCTCGCGGCCATCATCAAACACCACATCAGCCAAAAAGCGTTTGTAGCGTTTAATCAATCGAGCGGGGATTAAGGACTGCGGGAAATTCATGATTTCAAGCGACATAGGCCAATAAAATGAAGCCTGACAGCATATCAGTCCTGCGTTACAATGCCAGCCCGAAAAGAGACTGGCGCAGGCATTATACGATGGCCAGGCGCCCCGTCCGGCAGCAATCTAGATCAGCGACAATCACTGCATTAACAGGCGAAAATCATGGATTTAACGATATACCAATTACCCATCATAGCTGAAGCGCACCAAATACAGCCTTACCTTGGCCACGAAAAAGTCCTGATTGTGGATCTCAGCAGTGAAGAAAACTACCTGAAGGGGCACGTGCCTGGTGCCATCCATGTGTCACCTGAAGCGATTTGTGCTGGCGAAGCGCCTGTTACGGGCCTGCTACCGAACGGAGCAGCGTTGAAGACATTGTTCGACTCTCTGAACCTGCAAGAAAAAACCCACGTTGTCGTCTATGACGATCAGAACGGCTGCTGGGCAGGCCGTTTTATCTGGGTGCTGGAAATGATTGGCCACTTCCGTTATTCCTACGTGCACGGTTATTCCTTTATCAATGGCGGTCTTGCTGCCTGGCAGGACGCTGGTTACGACGTTGAAACTCAAGTAAATACCGCCGAAGTAGGCGATGCGCTGATCAATATGCAAACCTCACCCGCCATCGACCTTGATCACATAATGGCGCATCTTGACGCGCACGGCACCATCGTTTGGGATGCTCGCTCACCGGAAGAGTTCAGCGGCGCAGATAAACGTGCTGAAAAGGGCGGCCATATTCCCGGGGCGTTTAACTACGAATGGAAACGCTGCCTCGATGACAACGGCAAGATACGCGATCTGGATGACATCCGTGAAGAACTTTATGAAACCCACATCCACGGCAACAAGGAAATTCTCACCCACTGTCAGACCCACCGCCGCTCAGGCCTGACCTATCTGGTGGGTAAAGCGCTGGAATTCCCACACATCCGCGCCTACCCTGGCTCATGGGCGGAATGGGGCAACCACCCAGAAACACCCGTAGAAAACTAAAAAAATGCACTGTTTCCGCGATGGCGGTGTCTGCACCGTGCTCGATTCCTCATGTATTCGTCTATACACTGCGGATCTGTGCGCGGCGCATCCTAGCCCTCACAAAAACATTACATTTTCCCACCAAGTAATAAGACCAGAGCAGGAGACTCGTTCGTGCAAGTAATCAAAGACCTGCTATTTATGGTGGCTCAATACATTCTTCCCCACCACCTGCTCTCCCGCTTTGCTGGCTGCATTGCTGAATGCCGTTGGCCCTGGTTTAAGAACCCGCTGATCACCTGGTTCGTCAAATCCTATCAGGTCAACATGAGCGAAGCCGAGGTCAGCGATCCCACCGCCTTCGCGCATTTTAATGACTTTTTTACCCGAGCCCTTAAAGCGGACGCCCGAACCTTTGTTGACGAAGCTGGCAGCATTGCCTGCCCCGTTGATGGTGCCATCAGCCAGATTGGCGATATCGAAGCCGGCCGCATCTTTCAGGCCAAGGGCCACGAGTTCTCCACCTACGATCTATTAGGCGGTTCACTGGCGCTGGAAAAGGAGTTTGATGGTGGCAAGTTCACCACCATTTATCTGTCACCCAAGGATTATCACCGTATCCACATGCCCGTTAGCGGCACGCTGCGCGAAATGATTTACGTACCGGGTCGATTGTTTTCCGTCAGCCCGTTAACCGCCAGCAAAGTTCCGGGGTTGTTTTCCCGCAACGAACGTGTAGTAGCGATTTTTGATACTGAATTTGGCCCCATGGCCATGGTATTAGTTGGCGCGATGATTGTGGCCAGCATCGAAACCGTTTGGGCAGGTCTAGTGACACCACCAAAACGCCAGTTACAAAAATTCAGTTACGGTGAACCGATCCACCTTGAAAAAGGTGAAGAAATGGGCCGCTTTAAACTGGGTTCTACGGTAGTGATGTT
>Ga0105355_10003533_pt1 | contig 13656 bp, 4 predicted proteins | sample GOMGulsemesocosm_2_FD_83508 | JGI IMG/M metagenome (GOLD analysis project Ga0105355, IMG submission 83508) | Methane-oxidizing microbial communities from mesocosms in the Gulf of Mexico - GOM9C Gulf of Mexico | ecosystem: Environmental > Aquatic > Marine > Cold seeps | place: Gulf of Mexico... | reverse complement strand
TGTGTCTATTGATTATCAAATATTCCGTCAAGAGGTAGAAAAAACGCTATCACCACTATTTGAGAATGATATGGTTTTGCAAAAAATTAGAGCCGGTATTGCAGTAAGTAAAGATGATCTAGAACAATTAAACTCATTGGTGCATACCCAAAACCCTAATGTAGACTTAAATACGCTTAAGGAGTTTTTTCCTGAATCTACAGCAAGCTTAGACAAAATTCTTCGAACAATAGTAGGTATGGACAAATCAGCTATTGAGCAAAGCTTTACGGATTTTGTGCAGCAAATACATACCCATGTTAACGCTAAACAACTGCGCTTTATAAGTATGCTTAAAAACCATTTAATCCGTTATGGTTCAATTCAGATTGAACAACTCTATGATGCGCCATTTACGCAAATTCACGATATGGGGTTAGATGGTGTCTTTAACGAAAAACAAGCTGATGTTATCGAGCAATTTATTAAACAGTTTGATGTTGAGCTTGGCATTGCCGCTAATCAGATAGAACTAAAGACTTCACAGTTATAACGAAAGGATTCATTATGCACAACAGTATAGAGCTAAACTTAATTGAAGGGGTTGTTACTCCTAATAAGTGGTTGAATGATTTTCTATCAGGTAGAGGTGAAAAGAAACCAAATGGTAAGCCTCTTTATGAATATCAAACAACTGCACAGGAGTTTGAACAATTAAAATCCCTAGTTATAAAATTTAAAAGCCACAGAACATGGGGAGTTAAATCTGTTGACTGGTCGGCCTGTTTTACATTATTTTGCGCCCAATGGTACCAGAGGAACTATGATGATGGTGATGGTTGGAGTTGGGCACCTATCTGGAAAGATGTTGATTTTAGTTTATCTCCCACAGAAATAAAAAGTGCTACTACCAAGGGGATTGAAAAATACTGGTTAAGGCCTATAAAAACGTACACAGAAAGAAGAAACTTCCTTGGGACTGTTTTTTCTGAGGGAGGCCTACCATTTAAACTTTTAGCTACTAACCAGAACCGATTCGGTGCAGCATTAAAGAGAATACTTAAAGATGTTTCTCGTGCAGCCCTCATTGGAGAACAACCTGAGCGCGTTGTATCTCATCATGTTGAGACATTACCAAAAGTCTTCTCAGAAGTTGAGTCCATTCAGCTTATTACGCTGATGACTGATAAATTGTTGACCCTGGTTGATATTTTTGAATTAAATAATAAAGATAATCCAGCCCAATACTTAGATCAAAGTGCTCCATTATGGAGAGAAGATTTTCCAATTCCTTTAGATTTGGAAGTAGGAAACGGTATATTAAACACTTGGCTTAAAGATGCTTCGAGTGAACGTAAACAAAGAACACGAGCAAAAAGCAATTTAAGTGTTGAGCATTTTCTTAATATAGGCTCTCTAACCATAAATTCTAAAATTGAACTTCCAGAATTAATTCCCCTTCCAACCTCACATATTCAGTTTAAATCAAACCGAGTCGAATTGGCTTTGTATGAGGGTACAGTTGAGTTAACTCATATTGGTGGAGCATATATTTCCACCAATAATGACAACATTACTATCAGACTTCGTACTAGATATATCAGTGCATTAAGAGTTGATCCAAGAACACACCTTGATGTTGTAATCTTACAATCGGGTCAAGAAATTGCAAGATGGCCAGTACAACACTCTACAATTGACTTAGGTGATGTACCCGTCGGTTTTGAGTCTCATAATGGCAAGTTTAAATTTGTTGGCCAAGCAACTTTTAGTAGTAAAAAAGATGATTTATATTTAGTCACCCCGATAAATTCTACCTATGATGTGACTGAAGGTACATGTGAGTCATGGCAAACAACATCAACCAGTGATACCGTTAATTTTTTAAAATTGAATGGTCAAATTACCATTCACGGTCATGAAGGTGAAAGGTTCCGAGTTAAGACTTCGGACCTTCACGCTGACCAATATGGCCTAAGTATTTTCGGTGAAACGATGCAATGTCACTCGGAACTTAGCCCTGTATTTTTAGGCCCACCTATGTACCGAATAAATCAACGGCTTGAATCAGCTACTAATGAAAAACTGTTTACGTATATAGGCAAGCATAAAATAGAAAATCTGCGTACTAGTGAGACTTACGGACGCCAAACAATTTCTTTTAAAAACCAATTAGGAGAAACTCTGTTAAAGAAACGCGTTGGTATTCTCCCAAAGGATACAGTTTTAAGTACTATTGCTGGTGATAAACTAGGTGAAGGAAAAATACTTGTAAATTCGACAACTAATATGCTTTATGAAATTGACGAATCACAAGTTTCCTTTATAAAGAAAAATACTCATGAGGGGGTGATGCTTGAACTAAGTTGTGATGAACTACCCCCTGGTACAGTTTCTCTGTCAATTACGCCTAATATATTAAGTTTACCGATAAAAATTGTTGTACCTTACCCAAGGAAAGGAGCGTTTGCGTTTGATAAAAGTGGGAATCCGCTTGCTAAGTCACTCTCAATTAATGAGTTACTTGGTAGTCGGCTACATTTATTTGCACCTGTAGGCTGCCCAGTTAAATATGAAATTGATATCGCTTTAGTAACAAGTAGCAGAACCCCTTCGCATTATCTACACAAATACCAAGTGCAGGATAAGCCATTGGTGATTAGTCTTTATAGTTTCAAAAATGAAATTAAAGAATTATTCTCTTTAGAAGCAGATTTAGATTCTCAAGTAAGAATAACTATTAATAGTTTAAATTCGAAAGAGGAGTTTTTAGTACATTTATATAACAGTAGAATAGAGCAAGATCTGGAGTCAAATACTCTAAGGCTAAAGGTCGAAAATACAACAGATATTGAGAGTATACCGCCTCAATTAATGCAGATGTCGACCCCTGAACGTAAACCTATAGAATTGATTCCAACGTTAACAGAAAATGTTGAAACAGGTGATTTCAAAATTCCCAAGTTAGATAAAAATGATGGGCCTTGGTTGATAATTCCAGCTCAAAACCAAGAAAGTAGTTTTAGATCTAAATTGTTATTTATTCCTAAAGATGAATTATTGGAGGAGTGTGATTTAGATGATGTTCGAATTACCTCTTTACACCGTGCTGTGCAGTGCTTCCACCCAAGATTTAATTCTAATGTTATAGCTAGTGTTTTAGCTGATATGGTTGATAATTTAAATCACTCAGGCTGGGAATACCTTAAAAACTTAAACGACAACTTTGGTTATATTCCAATGTCGACTTTTCAAGCGTGGAAGGACTTGGTTGATAATCCTGAAGCTTTGTTAATTTGTTTATTTCGTTTGGAGGGGGATGCTCAATTTATCGAAAAGCTTGAAACAGAGTTTCCTATTTTATGGCATACAATTTCGCCACAAGTTTATATAAATGCTCACAAAAAAGTAAGTGGCTGGCTTAATTCACGAGTTAAAAATCAAGATGTATCAGATACCATTACCTTACAGTGGTTTGAAAAAATACTAACGCATCTACCTTGTTACGATAAAGAATTATGTAATTATTTAAAATCTAAAGTAGCACCTCCTCAGTTACCAGATGCCATTATGCAAAATCATGTAATAAATGGCGAAGATGGCTGGATACAAGGTCTTATGCGAGAGCACGGTAATAATGATGATTGGCCAGATGATAAAAGTTACCGCCTTAAATCCTGGTATGAAGCAACGGTAAATATTTCAGTAAAAATTACTAATGAACATCAGTATAGTAATTCAGTTATTTATTTACCTATATTTCTTGCTGCCGTTGCCGCAGGGAAGGCAAACCTAGGTGATATTTTTAACAATTCAAGCAAGTCTTCCTTTGATATAAATAAAATTAGAGACTTCGACCAAAATTGGTTTTCCAGTGTATATAGCTATCACTTATTTAAGTTTATCGACGTAGCCTAAAAGGATTTATTATGTTGTATTTTTCAGATTTAGTTCAGCAAGCATCAGACCGAGCTCAAGAAGCATCACTCAGTGTTTTTGGAATAAGTAACCCACAACTTCGCAAACATATAAAACAACAATTAAATGTGCCAACAGGTACAGGTGAAGCACTTTTGGCTCCTCCGCTATTTGAGCATACATTTGGCTGGGAACCAGCAGATAAAATAATGTCCGAATTAGTTGGTGAAAAGTTGCTATCAAATGCAATTCTTCAGTCACTTGATAAGGATAAAATCAAGGTAGTTAAAAATAAAGAAACTAAACAAGCAAAAAATAAGTATCAGTTTGAATCGCATTGGAGTCCTTATACTCACCAACTTGAAAGCTGGCAAACATTATTGTCAGATAATGTGAAATCGGTGGTTGTAACAAGTGGTACTGGCTCAGGTAAAACTGAGTGTTTTATGATTCCTGTTCTCGAAGACTTATATCGAGAACAGCAGACTGTAAGTCAGCCTTTATCTGGTATTAGAGCCATTTTCTTATATCCACTTAATGCGTTAATTAACTCTCAACGCGAACGGTTAGATGCTTATACGCAAGACTTTGGTGAAAATATTCGTTTTTGTTTATACAACGGTAATACCAAGCATAATAAAAGTGAAGTATCCTCTAAACAAAAACTTCATCCAAACGAAGTACTTTCACGCGAATTAATGAGGGAGAAACCTGCACCAATTCTTGTTACTAACGGCACAATGTTAGAATACATGTTAGTTCGTCAAGTCGATGCACCTATCATCAATATTTCTAAGCAACAAAAATCATTACGTTGGATAGTGCTTGATGAAGCGCATACTTATGTTGGCTCACAAGCAGCTGAGCTCTCTTTACAATTACGACGTGTATTATTAGCCTTTGGAGTAGAGGCGAAAGATGTTCGCTTCGTTGCAACATCAGCGACTATTGCTGGTGATAATGCAGCTAAAGATTTGAAAGTTTACCTAGCAGAACTTGCGGGTGTAAGTGAAGACCAAGTGGTTGTCATAGGTGGGCAGCGTGTTATTCCGGAGCTTCCTAATTGCCAAAACAAAGAATTATCATTAGAGTCCCTGATGGAAATTCCAGCTGCCCCAGTACCTGAAAACGCGAAGACAAAGAAAAAATCTGACCCAGATGTTTCACAAATGCGTTATCAAGCTTTATGTGACTCACCAACAGCAACTGTTATACGTGATATTTTTGTTAATGCCAAACGTCCGCAAACCCTTGAGGAAATTAATACTCAAGCTTGCCAACAATTAGACAGGGCTAAATTCACTCAGCAAGAGCTATTAACTTGGCTTGATTTACTTACCGCCACTAAACCAAGTGAACATCAAGAAGCATTTTTAAAGGTACGTTCACACTTTTTTCAGCGTATGTTTAATGGCTTATTCAGCTGTATAGACCCTAATTGCGATCACAAAAATAGTTCAGTGCTAAAAGGTAATTGGCCTTTTGGTTTTGTTTATACCAAACACCGTAACCATTGCGAGTGTAATAGCCCGGTTTTAGAAATTGCATTTTGTAATGAATGTAATGAACCTCACCTGTTAGGTTTAGATAAAGCTGGTAAATTAACGCAGTGGAATAAAGACGCAGGTGACGAGTTTTCACTATTATCAGAAACGAGTGATGAGTATGATGATAACTCCGAAAATAAAATAATAACATCACCCACACAAAGTCAAAATAAAATCGTACTATCTGTTAAGCAAGATAAAGCTGACAAAAAAGGGAATTCATTTTTTTCTCCTATAAAAATTGATGTTAAAACTGGGCATCTGCACAGTAATGAAGCCCAGGCAGTCAATTTTTTTGAAAACTTCAATACAAAGCAAGTATGTGCAAACTGCAATTATAAGGGTATTAGTAGTGCGCCACCTTATAGAAGAAGCATATTAGGCGCTCCATTTTATGTCGCTAATGTTGTACCTACCGTATTAGAGTATTGTCCTGACCATGTACCAGAAGAGGGGGATAAAGAGGGACCTAAATCGTTACCAGGTAGAGGTCGTAAGTTGATTACCTTTACCGATAGTCGCCAAGGTACTGCTCGTATGGCAGTAAAAATGCAGCAAGAAGCAGAGCAAGCCCGCTTAAGAGGAGCTGTTTTTGAAGAGTTGCGAGACAAACAACTAAGCCTACCAGAAGATCCTGCTGTTTTATCAATGAAAGAACAACTCAGGGGTGCTGAAGCAGCCAATGAGCAATTCTTAATTGATACATTTAAAAATGCACTTGCCGCAATGCAAGAAAGTGCGGCAGGAAAGTTTAAAAGTGTTGTCATTACATGGGCTGAAATGGTGGTAGCACTTTCAAATAAAGAAGACTTCCAGCATTCAATGTTAGAAGCGAATAAATATGCCAACCCAGAAGTATTTGGCACTAATGCAGGGCCATTTAAGCTGGCAGAAACATTTTTATTACGTGAATTTATTAGACGGCCAAAGCGTTACTATAACCTTGAAACGCAAGGTTTAGTGAAAGTTGGATATCAAGGACTTGATACAATAGAGACAATACCTGAACGATGGGCAACTTATGGCTTAGATATCCAAGATTGGCAAGACTTTATTAAAATAGCGCTAGATTTTTATGTTAGAAATAATAGTTTCTTTAGACTTGAAGATGAGATACGAAACTGGATAGGCTTTAAATTTAAGGCTAAAAAATTAATCAAGCCAGATAGCCAAGATGAGTCAGATAATACTCACAAAAAATGGCCTTTGCTAAATATTACCAACCCGAATCGTTTGTTTAAATTATTAATATTAGTAACTAAGCTTGATGAAAAAGCTAGCGATACACAAGACATATTAAATGAATGGTTAAGATCAGCATGGTTGGCTGTTACCAGTAAAAAGAACCCCATTTTAAAAGAGGAAAGTAACTCATACTTTCTAGATCGTTCAATGTTAACTTTCTCTTTTCAAGACGAATATTTTTCGTGTCCTATTACCAATAAATTACTCGATACAACCTTTAAAGGTATCACCCCTTATCTACCTATTAACTATAAAGATATTAATGTTACTTGTGACAAGCTAAAAATTGGTGAAGTTTGGGTGCTTGATGCAAGTACGGAAGATCAAGCTAATGTGAGTAAAAAAATACGCTCACTTGTTAAGTTAGACGATAATATTCAAGAGTTACGCGCACGAAATTTATGGACAGATATTAATGACCGCACAGTTGAGGGCGGATTTTATTACCGTACAGCAGAGCACTCAGCTCAACAGTCAGCTGATCGCTTACAGGATTATGAGGATAAATTTAAAAAAGGTAAGGTTAATGTCCTTAACTGTTCAACTACCATGGAAATGGGCGTAGATATCGGTGGTATCTCAGCGGTAGTGATGAATAATGTGCCACCACATCCAGCCAATTACTTACAAAGGGCAGGGCGGGCAGGCCGTAGTAAAGAGTCGCGCGCACTAGCCTATACATTATGTAAATCTAATCCGCATGATAACCAAGTATTTAATAACCCGGCATGGCCATTCACCACAGTAATAGCTGCGCCAAAAGTTACTTTGAATTCAGAACGTTTAGCTCAACGACATATAAATGCCTTCTTGTTAGGGATCTTTTTAACCCAAGAAATTGGTAACACTCAAAAAGAAAAAACCTCACTCAGTTTATCTTGGTTTTACGAAGAAGGTACAGAAACAATTTGTGATAACTTTAAAGGATGGGTTAGTACTAATTCAACACAATTATCATCTGCAATTACCACCTTAATTAAAGGTACTGCCCTACAAAACAAAGCAATTAATGTATTGCTTGATACTACCGCTAGTATGATTGCAAAAATGCAAGATGATTGGGTTTTCGAACTAAATCGGATGGAAAAAGAAGTATTAACAGCAGAGGTTGATGGACCATATGCCTTTAGATTAGGTATGGAATTAGGGTGTCATCGTAAGGAGTACTTGCTGAAAGAATTATCAGCAAAAGCCTTTTTACCAGGTTATGGCTTCCCAACAGATATTGTTAACCTTGATAATTTCAATATTGAAGATTTTAAGCGAGATAAACACGCCAAAAAGAATAAAAAAGAAGAACGAGAGGATAATATATCTCGTTTACGAGGTTTACCATCACGTAATTTGTCTATTGCTATTCGTGAATATGCGCCAGGTGCTGAAATGGTTATTGATGGTCGTGTATTTCGCTCAGCGGGTGTATCACTTAACTGGCAAAATATTGCGTTGGCAGATGCTAAAGATGCACAAAAATTTGATCTCGCTTGGCGTTGTGACTCATGTGGTCAAACAGGTTATGAAACAAGCATTCAAATTGCAGAAGAAGAGCTTACATGTACTAGTTGTCCAGCCGTCATTAAGCCAGAGCATAAAATGAAAGTGTTACAACCTACTGGCTTTGTCACTGATTTTTATACCTCGCCAACCAACGATATTAATAGCCAAAAATACATACCAGTACAACCTTCATGGGTAAGTGTTGCTAGTGACAAATACCCTCTGCCAAACCCTGATACTGGGTTTATGATGTATGGTGCCAATGGAACTGTATTCCATTACAGTGGTGGTGAACACAATAAGGGTTATGCCGTTTGTTTAACTTGTGGTCGTTCTGAATCGCTAGATCAACATGGTGAGTTCCCTATTGCGCTACATCCAGACAAAACACATAAGCCTGTACGAAGTAGTGGCAAAGATAAAGACAAGGAAAATGGTCAATTTGAATGTGAAGGCTCAGCTCATTTACAAAAAGACATCTTCTTAGGTTGTCATAGTAAAACTGATGTACTAGAAGTTGTTTTGCGCAACCCTGTAAACCATGAATATCTATATGATACACCTGAAAACCGTAATATCGCCCTTGTTATTGCCGTAGCAGCTCGAAATGCATTAGCATCACGTTTAGGAGTATTAAATAATGAAATGGGTTACACCATAAGGCCTACACACCTAAATAATGGTGATAATGTTATCGCTATTCAGATTTTCGATACTATCAGTGGTGGAGCGGGGTTTGCATCCTCTGGTGCAGAATATATTGAAGACGTATTAAGTGATGCCATTGACAATTTACACTGCGATGACCAATGCGACAGTATTTGTGCGACTTGTTTGCTTGATTCAGACACAAGGCACGATGCCGACAACTTAAATCGTAATAATGCGCTTGCTTGGCTTGGCGAACATTTTAAGAAGCAGGTTCTATTGCCAACCGAACTATCGTTAATTGATGATGCTAAATACGTTAGTCTTAATGCAATTCAAGCAACGCAACAAATTATCAATAAAGGTGCGAGTCATATATATATTTACTTATCTGACGATGCCAATGAGTGGGATTTAGCTGCTAATACCTTTAAACAGCAACTTGTGCATTATGTTTTACAAAATGACATAGGAGTAACACTTGTAATACCTGAGCAAATACAAATAACTGGATTAACCACTAGCATAACGGCAGATCTACTTCAATTAAATGCAATTGGTATTGAGTTAGTCCAAGGTAATAATCAAGTAGCCTCACCAACAGGTACACTGGGAGTAATCGCTGCACAAATCGTGAGTAAAACAAATGTTACGACTCTGGCCACCACACATATTGAATGCTTGCATCCTAGTCAACAATGGTTCCACAGTAGTGATAATAGTTGCTTAGTAAAAAGTGAAACTCATCCAGCAGTAATAACTAAAGCTGTTGATGTTAGTCAATGGCAAAAAGTTGACAACAATAAACAAGTAGCAGTTGAACTGACTAACCAATGTAATGGCCAAATCAAAGAGTTTGGTTATCTTTTTTGGCAACAAATTGGTGCTCAAGCGCCTGCATTGGCTGAAGCCCTAAAAGAAGAAAACCTAGATTGCATTCACTATACCGATCGATACTTGCAAAGCCCTTGGTCAATGCTTTTACTGGGTGAATTAATTAGAGAAATCAGCAACGAGCAAGAGCCTAAATTTGTCATAGACACCTTGTTTAATGCAAAAAATAGCACAGGGAAAATAATTAGTCATGACTGGGACGAACAAACTGAAATGGCAGAGGTATATGAACATTGGTTTAAGTTAGGTGTTGAAACTCAGTGTAGCATCAATGTGTTAGCTAACCGTAAGCTTATTCCACATCGTCGAGAGCTGAAATTGACCTTTAATTCAGGTAAACAATTTTCAATTCGATTTGATCAGGGAGTCGGTTATTGGAACCACGACCTCACCTATAATCAGCGCAGTTTTAACTTTTTCAGTACCGAAGAACAACTTACCCAGCTGGTCAATGTATGGAAAAACGGTAAGGTTAAAAATGACTACAGCTGGTCAACCGATGTCTACGTAACTGAATTAACTTAATCGCAAGGTAAACTAAGAGAAAAGTTAATGTTGCAAATACTAAAGCGGTTAGTGGTAAAAAGACCAAACCGCTTAAACAAACAGCATTTAACTAGCTTTTGCGTTAAATAACTAACTGCCAAGGATAAAACTACTTATGATGATGGCAAGTAATTAGACATGCATTTTACATAAAGAATAATTAAAGAGAATTAAATGATCACAGGTCAACTAAAAAGCAAAATAGATAAGCTTTGGGAAGAATTTTGGACGGGCGGTATAACCAACCCGTTAACGGTAATCGAGCAAATAACTTTTTTAATGTACGCCCGTATGCTTGACATGAACGAGCAGAAGGATGAAAAACTAGCTGCTAGAAATAAAAAACCATTCAATCGTCGTTTTAACGAAGAGTCGCAACACCTTCGTTGGCAAAATATTCGCCATTTAGGTGCTGAAGAGCTTTATATAGTGGTAAAAGATGAGCTGTTTCCATTTTTCGCCTCAAGTTCTTCAGCAGGTAACGAAGGTTCACTCTTTGCTGAATTTATGAAAGACGCGCAATTGATGATCCAAAAGCAAAGCTTGTTAGTAAAAGCGGTAGAAATGGTCAACGACTTACCACTAGATAATGCTGATACCAAAGGTGATTTATATGAATACCTACTTAGTAAGTTAACTACCGCAGGCATTAACGGACAGTTTAGAACGCCACGTCATATTATTCGTGCCATGGTTGAAATTATGGACCCAGATAAAAACAGCCGTATTTGCGATCCATCGACTGGCACAGGTGGTTTCTTGTCTGTTTCTTATGAATACTTGTTAGAGAAATACAGCTCTGCCGAAGGCATTGAGCGAGAACCTCTATTCATTACCGAGGGAGATGGCTCTAATGGAGAGATAGGTAAACCGTTATTAGATATCCACGGCAAGCAAGTGGAAAATGTACTTTACTCTGGCGACTTAATTGAACCAGAAGACAGAAAACACATTGATACCGACATGTTCCACGGCTTTGACTTTGACGCTACCATGTTACGTGTTGCTGCAATGAACCTTGTTATGCATGGTATTAAACAGCCCGACATTCATTATCAAGACACCTTAAGCCAACGTTTTAGTGAAAACTTCCCTAATGAAGCTAAAGGCGGCATGCAAATTATTCTCGCCAATCCACCATTCAAAGGGTCATTGGACGAAGAAGATGTTTGCCCAGAGTTATTACGTAAAGTAAAAACCAAAAAAACCGAGCTGCTCTTTGTTGCGCTTATTGAGCGCATGTTACAAGTGGGTGGTCGATCAGCGACTATCGTGCCCGATGGTGTATTATTTGGCTCATCAAAAGCGCATCAACAATTGCGCCAATTGTTAGTGGAGAACAACCAGCTTGAAGCGGTTATTTCCTTGCCAAGTGGTGTATTTAAACCGTATGCAGGTGTTTCAACTGCGATACTAATTTTCACCAAAGGCGGTAGCACCGACCACGTTTGGTTTTATGATGTACAAGCTGATGGCTTCTCATTAGACGATAAACGCACACCGATTAAAGATAACGACTTACCAAGCTTAGTCGCTGAATTTAAAGCTCGTGATAAAGACACTGCCACCAGTGATAAAAATGATAAAACCCAAAAAGCATTTTGGGTAAGCAAAGCAGATATAATCGGTAAAAAATACGATTTGTCGATAAGTCGTTATAAAGAAGTCATATACGAAGAAAAACATTATGACGATCCTAAAGAAGTGTTAGGAAAGTTGATGGCGTTAGAGAGTGAAATCCTAACAGATTTGAAGAAACTTGAGGAAATGCTGTAGTGAGTTTTCCTATTGTAAGGCTAGGTGAACATGTTTCTCATGTGAGCAGTGGTGCTACACCTAAAGGTGGTTCGTCAAACTATTCGAGTAAAGGTCCTGTCATGTTTTTAAGGAGCCAAAATGTTCATATGAATGAACTGAGGCTTGATGATGTTATATATATTAATGATGAAATTCACGAAAAAATGAGCCGTTCGGTTGTAAAGTTCGGAGATGTTTTAATAAATATTACAGGCGCTTCTATTGGCAGAGTTACGTATTTTAAACTTAAGGGTATGAAAGTTAATTCTAATCAGCATGTGTGCACAATTAGACCTGATGCAAAGACTCTGTATTACAAGTATTTAAGCTACTTTCTTGGCAATGAAAAATTTCAACGTGGAATTTTTAATTCGCAACGAGGGGGAACAAGAGAAGCGCTGAATTATTCTCAAATTCGTGATTTCAAAATTCCACTTCCGTCTCTTGATGAACAAAGGCGTATAGCTTTGATTTTAGATAAAGCCCATTCCATCCTCTGCAAACGTAAGCAAGCGATTAAACTTGCCGATGATTTCTTGCATAGCTATTTCATAGATATGTTTGGTGATCCTGTTGCTAACCCTAAGGGATGGGAAGTTAATAAGTTAAAAAACCTATCAACTAGAATATCAAGTGGTAATACTCCTAAGGGAGGAAGCAAAGTTTATGTTGATGACGGTATCCCGTTTTTAAGAAGTCAAAATGTATGGAAAAATAAGTTGTTACTTGACGATGTAGTTTATATCGATAAAGCAACTCATGAAAAAATGAGTAAAAGTAGCTTGAAGTACAAAGATATCTTAATGACTAAAACAGGCCGGATAAACACTGAAAATAGTAGTTTAGGGCGAGCATCTTTATTTTTAGGTGAAGATGATAGCGCAAATGTTAACGGGCATGTTTATTTGGTTCGACTTCAAAGTAATGTAATACACGAGATTGTTTTATTTATTCTTACCAGTAGAGAATATCGAGATTACATTAGGAGTGTATGTGTTGGTGGAATTGATAAACGGCAAATAAACAAAGAGCACTTAGAAGACTTTCCTATTATTAATCCTCCATTTGCTATGCAGGAGAAATTTGCTCAGAAAATTCTGTTAATAGAACAACAAAAAGAACGAGCTTTGAAAAGCCTTAAAAATGCCGAGGAGTTATTCAATTCTCTTAGCCAAAAAGCCTTCGCAGGCGAACTATAACCCTTTTTATATATAGAAAAGAACAAGGAAGTAAGTTTTGAATATAAGTGGTTTTACTATAAATGATGCTTTATGGAGTGGGTTAAGAGGTTGCCAACAAGGTAGTGTTCAAATTGCGTTGAGCTACGTTAGAAAGCCATTTAGTGAAGAGACTAAATCTTGTTTAATTAGTCTCCCCACTGGGGCTGGTAAATCGGGCGTAATTACGGTTATTTGCCATAAAGCTACCCAGAGGAAGGTATTAGTTTTATGTCACAGAAGAGCGGTTTGTGACCAACTTTTTGATGATATAAATGGCAAGTTTTTTACTGAACGTGCAGAAGGCGAAGATATCCCATTAAAACGCGCATTTGACGATGTTGATGACACATCAGTAAATGGCATTT
>Ga0105355_10003531_pt1 | contig 13658 bp, 11 predicted proteins | sample GOMGulsemesocosm_2_FD_83508 | JGI IMG/M metagenome (GOLD analysis project Ga0105355, IMG submission 83508) | Methane-oxidizing microbial communities from mesocosms in the Gulf of Mexico - GOM9C Gulf of Mexico | ecosystem: Environmental > Aquatic > Marine > Cold seeps | place: Gulf of Mexico... | reverse complement strand
CCTTGTTTGGTGACATAGCATTCTTCGAGTAAGGAGCAATAGCACGCACTCATCACAATCTCCCAGCGCGCGCCATTTAGCTTATCCCAGAATAAAGTCTCCTCGGCGCTGCCTTTAACGAACCTGATCGCATCGATCTCATCACCAGCACCGAGAATCGCATTGCTGACACCGGAAGTAAGGAGTGAGTGTTTATTGAAATCTAGTGTTTTTTCTTGCTTGCTTAATTCCTCTTTGGAAATACAACAAGCCGTTAATAGTGCGTAAGGATCGGTCCACGTTTTGCCCTGATAATGATAACTAAATTTCTTAATCAACGCAGGACCTGCACCGGCATTTTTGATATTTAACACAATCTCCGCTCTATTTTCTTTAGAGTTGTAATTTCCAGAGCTAAAGCTCAACCATGGCCAAGTAGCCGCTTTAACTTGTTTTTTTGCCGCATCAGCTTGCAGGTATGTGGCATAAAAAGAAGCGCTTGATATTAATATCGCACAAATCGCGAGCATTAAATTTAGTTTATCAGCAGAAATTAACGTTTTGGGAGTTTGATTTTCCATCATTACCTTATTGTAATAGTTCGCATGTGGCCTCATTAAGAGTAGCCAAAAATTCACACGGCGTCTTGAGCGACGAGAAAAAGACACGGTGCAACACAAAAATCAATGCCGACAACTTTGTGAGCTCATTTAATGACGGCGACACCAGCGATTTCCACCACGGTTTTTGCGTTTGTTCTTTCAATAATTTTGACTAATGTGGTTTGAATCGTTTCATCCGATCTCGCATCACCCTTGCACGAGAATCGCTCTTCTTGTGCTTCGACCCCTTCGTCAGCAATAAAACCAACCACCACTTCGCTTGCGTGATCAACACAGTCGCCGAAATAGGCTAGCGTGATTTTAGGATAACCTTGAAATCCATTGCTCACTCTCTTTGCGATACGTTTTGTCGATTTATTCAAATTCATCATGCTATCCATAAAAGTGGTTAAATAATTGAGTAATGTTGTTGTTTAAATAACATTGTCTTTTTTTCCATGAGTTATTGTTGATCGCGCTCCAAACATCCCCTCATATTAAACGATAAATCTAGTCACGCGTCAAAAATAACACTATCCGCTGCGCAATGTCAGCCGGCTGCTCCATATGTACATGATGGCCGCCACTAAAATAAGCCACCGAAAAACCCTCAAGTAACCCCTCGCGCTTGGACATTGCATCTTTGGGGAAGTCCATGCCATTCTCCCCCATCACGAGCAAGACAGGAGCGGTAATGGCCGCCAGTATATTTTGCGCCTGTGGCTCAGTCATTCGCATGGGAGATAAGTTGCGCAGACGTTGATCGCTAACCCACATGTAGCCGCCATCGGTCGCGGCCAGCGATCTTTCAACCAATAGTTGTGCAATGTCTTGACTAAAGTCACTGGCATTAGTGCGCGCAATAACCGCACTATTAATCGAGGGATGGACTCCCTTCCTTTTGTCGCGATTGCGATACTGCATTTGGATCGATTTGCGTAAATTACCCACACAATCTTGTGGGGCCGCGACCAGCGGACCAAAAGACTCGATTAGCACCAGTTTATTGAGTCGCTCAGGAAATGCACCGGCGAAAATAGAGGCGACAATACCACCCAAAGAGTGAGCAACGATATGTACGCGATTATGCCCATAAGTAGACTCGATATATTGACTAAGCACGTATAAATCGTAGACATAATCCGTTAACTGGTAGCTAGCATCGTCACTGCGATGCTGCGAATGCCCGTGCCCAGGCCAGTCAATAGCAATGACATGAAAGTCATCAAGGTATGGTGCTAATGGCAAAAAACTCGCCGCATTGTCGAGCCAGCCATGCAGCGCCAACAATATCGGCTTATTACTATCGCCCTGACTCAACCCCGCCAGACGAACATGGCCTAGTTCAATGGTAAACTCTTTCATTTTCGTTACGTCCTTAGGTATTATACCAATCTAGCAAAGTACCTGATCATTGTTAACGGCCGAAATTGGTATTAACAGCGCTACTTTTAAATAATTTATACAACACAAATAGGCCCCAACACAGCCATATAGCAACCCAAAAAAGCTCAGGCAGCAGCAACAAATCAGCCAACAGCACACTGTCTCCTTTACTGCTTCCCAATAAATACAGTGGGCTGTATATCGCATTAAATAATACAATAACCGCGATAAAACGGATCACGTGTTTTAGTATTTTATTGGACGGCCCTATCAGTACCGCGCTCAATAACCCAATCATCAACACTAAGATGGCGGCAGTGATTAGGGTGTTAACCCATAATACTAACGTTAATACAAAAGAAAAAATTAACAACACTAAGGTCGCGCGGCCAAGGTCAATGTAACGAGCAGACTGATATAACAAGCCGCCCCATAATGCCGCGCCAAAATAACCACTAAAGGCGATAATGGGCGCAATACCGCCACGTGAAATAACATGCCCCGCCCCGTTCGTGGATAACGAAAACTCGACAATGCTACCGCCAGTAACTAAGGCTGCAATACCATGAGAGAGTTCATGGAAGACGGTCGTCAAATAAATAAATGGAATTGAAACCCATGGCAGCTGATTAATAACCAGCGCAAACACGCAATAGGCCAGCAAAAGCCAGCGTTGATTGGTCATTAAGCGAATGTATCTATGCCAACTAAACGCTGAATTTCTTCTCGTTTAGGGGCATTTACTACCGATTGATAGCTAGAAATCGCCAGAGCTTGATTGGCTTGAGGTTGATCATAGGTGGTTTGATGCTGCTGGTGAGCGGCAACAACGGTTTGATATTGCTGTGTCGACAGGCCAGACTGTTTAGGCTTACTTTGACTGGCTGATTGGTCTTGCGCGCTTTGCTTGCCGGCGTTATCGCGCGCTGAAACTTGCTCTATCGCCGCCGCTTTATCCGTCGCACCAGTTTTATCCGTCGCACCAGTTTTATCCGTCGCACCAGTTTTATCCGTCGCACCAGTTTTATCCGTCGCACCAGTTTTATCCGTCGCAACGCTTTTGTCAGTCGCAACGCTTCGCCCAACATAGGATTTCCCCTCTGTTGGCCGCTGGTGTTGGTAATTACTAAACGACTGACTATTTATATTCATTGGTTAAAATTCTAGCATAATCACTAAGGTGATTGCTATTACTCTCTGCCGGGTAATTTTTGCCAGGTGACGGTGTCTCGTACATAGACAGGCATAGCCTCTTGCACATCAACAGTCTGCTCCTTACGCCATGCATCGATGGCGAGCGAGGCCATTGCTTTGGCATGCGGGTAAAGAATCTCATCGAGTACCTCGACATTAGCTATTTGGCTAAGCTCAGGATAGCTTTGCCACGCCGTGCCTACGCCATAATAATGTGGTTGGTCAAAGCTTAACAGCTGTAGTTTTTCAGGGCTCAGCACACTTTCCTCGCCAACTAAGCTAGCCAAACCGTCGATATTTTCAAATACCGCCCAATAGACCTCCCCCATACGCGCATCAATCGCCGCCATTACAAATTTTGCCTGATGTTGCTCAATCGCTTGTTGCGCCATGGTCGCCAAGGTTGATAGCGCAATCACTGGTTTATCAGCACCTAACGCAAGACCTTGCATGATCCCCGTACCGATGCGTACACCGGTAAAACTACCAGGGCCACGGCCCCAGGCGATGGCGTCGAGTTGCGAGACCTTCACTTGCGCCGCTTTTAACAACTTGTCCACCATCGGCAATACCATTTTGGTATGGCTGCGCGGTGTCACATCGAACAACGATTGGACACTACCATTGTCAATAAGCGCAACTGAGCACGCTTCGGTTGATGTATCTATAACTAATATTTTTTCTGACATATTTGGATCACTTTACTCTAGGCCTCAGCCTGTGGGGCTGATATATTTTCTAAATAATTAATAACTTGTTTAAGGTCTCGGGTGCGCTTCATATCTGGCAGGCTCTGTAAAAACACCCGACCGTAGGCTCTGGTGATCATGCGCGTATCGCACAACACCAGCGCGCCACGATCCCGCTGATCACGAATCAAACGCCCGGCCCCTTGTTTTAATGCAATAACTGCCTGGGGCACTTGCACGGCATCGAAACCTTCAATGCCCTGGCGACGCTTATCATCGAGCCGTGCCTTAAGCAGCGGATCGTCAGGGGAAGCAAAGGGCAATTTGTCTATGATAACACAGCGCAGCGCATCGCCCCGAATATCTACCCCTTCCCAAAATGATGCTGTCGCCAATAACACCGCATTACCATCTTGGCTAAAATCCTTAAGTAGTTTTTGTTTACTGTCGGTGCCTTGCACCAATAGTTGTTGCTCGATCTCGTTACTAAGCAGAGTTTGTAAACGATTGAGGGTTGAAAAGCTGGTGACTAAGATTAACACCCCGCCATTACTCGCTTGAATTAAAACACTAATTGTTTGCGCCAACTGCTCGACATATTGTGGACTCGAGGGTTCAGGCAAATAGCGTGGCACACAAAACAGCGACTGCTGTTGATAATCAAACGGACTATCTAAGGACAATGTTTGCGCCTGATCAAGCCCCAGTTGTTGTTTGAAATGGTCAAACTTGTTATCGACCTTTAGGGTCGCGGAGGTGAACAGCCACGCGGTCTTTAATGCGTTAATGTGCTCATTGAATTTATCCGCTATCGACAACGGACTAATATTGAGCTGCAGATGATGTCTGGTTGCCTCATACCACACGCTAAAACCAATTTTCTGGCCATGACGGAACAAATCAAAGGTGCTTTTTATCTCGAGCAGACGCTCGAAACAGTTGTCCAGGGTATCGCTACGTGATAGTGACAATTTAATCACCTGATAGAGAAAATCCAAGTTAACCGCAAGTTGTTCAAACGCGTTGGCGATATCTTGACGCCGTAATGCTTGCCCCCAATCTCCTCGTTCACCATTGTGGGCGAAACATAGGCGCAACTGGTCGCTACAGCGCTCGACAATCTGTGCCGCTTTAAGTAACTGCTTAGTATCTTTAAGTTCAGTATGATAAACATGGCTAATGTCGGTGGCTAATTCTTTTATTTTTCGCGTAGAAAGGGACTGACCAAAATAGCCACAGGCGATATCTGGTATTTGATGAGCCTCATCGAAAATGACCAGATCACTCTCGGGGATTAATTCACCAAACCCACTATCCTTTAATGCCATGTCAGCAAAAAATAGATGATGATTAACCACTATCACGTCAGCTTCCATCGCCTGACGTCGGGCGCGTAATAAATAACAGTCATCATAAAATTCACATTTACGACCGGTACAATTATCCGCTGTGGAAGTCACTAGTGCCAGTGCTGGTGAGGACTCTTGAATGCCAGGTACATCACCTAAATCACCGCCTAGCGTATGCGTTGACCAACGTTTTATTTGAATCAGATCATGTTCGAGCAACACGTTGCCAGAGGCACCTTGGCGTTGCTGTCGCTTAAAACGGTCGATACATAAATAATTGCTGCGCCCTTTGAGCAGCGCTATTTTTAGCGGCCGCGCCAACGCTTCTTTAACAATGGGTAAATCTTTATAAAACAATTGTTCTTGCAGCGCTTTAGTCCCTGTGCTGACAATTGTTTTTGCACCGCTGACAATGGCGGCGACCAAATAGGCAAAGGTTTTCCCAGTACCTGTTTGAGCCTCAACGATCAATTGATGCTGTCCTTCGACAGCCGCGGCTACAGCCGACGCCATTTGCGTTTGCACATCTCGCTCTTGAAAGCCTTCAATCGCCAATGAAAGCGCCTGGCCTTGGGAAAATGTACGTTTTACTTCTTCTACGATTTTACTCAAAACACCACGCCATATTTAGCGAAAAACTCTCTGTACTTTATTATGAATAAAAATAGGCGACTATGCGAGGAAAAACAATGTTGAGCGCAGCTAACGTGATGACATAGAGCAACTATCCAAGTGCCATACAAATGTAAAATAGTATCGATAAAATGGTTGCATCCCACCCACTAGTATGCGATGTTCGTTAGCGTTAAGTGATTTTAACATCTAGTAATTAAAGGGATCTTTTGTTTGTGATAGTCGGCAGTACCACGCAACCGGTTATTCATGACAAATTAATTTATTAGGATAAATCCGAGAGAATTATGAGAACTAATCTACCAATTACCAATAAAGAGCATATGCTCACCGATAACGCGTTACTGATTTCTACCACAGATTTACAGGGCAATATCACCCTCTATAATCAGGATTTCCAAGATTACTCAGGCTTTAGCAAGGAAGAGCTCGATGGCGCGCCGCATAACCTGATAAGACATCCTGACACCCCTCCTGCAGCATTTGCTGAGATGTGGCATCATCTGCAAAATGATAAACCTTATATGATCATGGTTAAAAATCGCCGTAAGAATGGCGACCATTATTGGGTCAACGCATTTGTTACCGCGATTAAAGAAGGAAACAAGGTAATTGGTTATCAGTCGGTCAGAACCAAGCCTTCTCGAGCCGATGTCGAACAAGCACAGCACACCTACGATCGTTTAAATAAAGGCCGAATACGCCTTTCTTTTAACGACTTACAGATTTCTAAAACACTACCCATCGCTTGTTTACTCGGTGGCGTTGTTGGTGGCGCGATTAACTATACTCTTGAGCTATCTGGCATAGCTGCATTTGCCACCAGTATTGGCAGCGGGATCTGCTTTGGCATATTCACCATCGCTAGCCTAGGAAGTTACAAAGAGTTGGTGGCCAAGTCTAAGCAATATATCAACTCTTCAACACTCAACGAAATGTACGCCAATTCAACCTCAGGTGTCGGTCAGCTAACCACGCACCTAGCGATGGCAAATGCACAGACGAGAACGATTCTAGAGCGCGTCACTCATTCAGCAAAAGACCTAACTACGTTAAGTGAAGATGCTGCCGTTGTGGCCAACCAAACCAACTCATCTTTGGCCAGCCAAGCGCAAGAAATTGTGAATATGCAAGAGGCCTTTGCCGAAATGGTATCGAGCGTATCGGAAGTGGCAAGTAATGTGCAACTGACCGCCGAAGAGACGCAACTGGTATCGCAAGAAACTAGTTCTTCCAAAGCATTAATGAATACAACTATCTCCGACATCAATCGTTTAGCCACTGGCCTTGAGAGTGTGGTCAGTAGATTAGCGAGCCTGCGTTTAGCCTCTAATGAGATTGGTAGTATTCTTGAGGTTATTACCGGCATTGCCGAACAAACCAACCTCTTAGCACTCAATGCGGCAATTGAAGCGGCGCGTGCAGGAGAACAAGGACGAGGATTTGCCGTGGTAGCTGACGAGGTTCGATCGCTGGCCACCAAGACACAAGAGTCCACCGAAAAAATTAAGGCGACCATCGACAAACTGCAAAATGAGTCGGTTGAAGCAGAAAAAGTGACCCATCAGGTGATGGAACAAGCTAATTCTTGTGTCGATAATGTGATCAAATCTGGCGATAGCATGGAAACGATCAGCGGCTCAATCGAAACGATTAACAAGATGAACACCCAAAACTCGGCGACAGCAGAAGAGCAGCGTATCGTCAGTGGCAACGTTCATCACATGTTTACCTCGATTAGCGACGAGATTAAGGCCACCGAAGAAATGTCGGCACAAAATGCTAAATCGTCAGCAGGGTTGTCACAATCGGTCAAAGAAATTATGCAATCGCTGACAACATAGCGCAGCATCGCCGTTCCTTAACACCATTGCGTTCGCCCTGAACATAAAACCACTTCGATTGAAGTGGTTTTTTTATTGTTCAAACGCTCAGGTTCGCTTAGCTACCTTGTTTCGCCCAGGTATCACGCAGGCCAACGGTGCGGTTAAATACTGGCTTTTCGCTGGTAAAGTCGCTATCGGCAACGAAGTAACCTTCACGCTCAAATTGATAGGCAACGCCTACGGGAGCCATAACGAGTGAAGGTTCGACAATGGCATTGTTATAAACAACTAACGATTGCGGGTTAATTACCGCGGCAAAGTCTTCTTCGGCGGCGGGATTCGGGACGGTGAATAAACGATCATAAACCCGTACCTGTGCGCGAACGCCTTCACTGGCACTAACCCAATGAATAACACCTTTAACACTGCGCCCGTCACTGGGTTTTTTACCTAATGTCTCATCATCATAGCGACAATAAACAGTGGTTACATTGCCATCAACGTCTTTATCGCAACGCAGCGCTTTTATTACATAGCCATTGCGCAGCCGCACTTCCTTGTCAATCACCAAACGTTTGTATTTCTTGTTGGCTTCTTCTCTAAAGTCGGCGCGGTCAATGTATAATTCGGCGCTAAATGGCACGATGCGGCTACCCATCGTTTCATCCTTTGGATGATTTGGAGCAGTTAACTGCTCAACTTGGCCTTGAGGGTAGTTTTCGATAATGAGTTTGATCGGATCTAATACTGCCATCGCACGCGGGGCTTTTGAGTCGAGATCTTCACGAATACAGCTTTCGAGTGCGCTTATTTCAATCACATTTTCTTGCTTAGTCACACCAATACGCTTGCAAAACTCAACGATCGATTCAGGTGTATAACCACGGCGGCGCAATCCAGCGATTGTAGGCATGCGAGGATCATTCCAGCCATTAACCAACTTATCTTCCACCAATAAAGCCAACTTGCGCTTAGACATCACGGTATATTCAAGATTCAGTCGTGAAAATTCAATTTGCTGTGGGTGAGCATCAATGGATATATTGTCGATAACCCAATCATAGAGTGGACGGTGATCTTCAAATTCCAGCGTACACAACGAATGAGTAATGCCTTCGATGGCATCAGAAATACAGTGGGTAAAGTCATACATTGGATAAATGCACCACTTATTACCAGTCTGATGATGCTCAATAAAGCGGATACGATAGATAATAGGATCGCGCATCTTAATATTTGGCGAAGCCATATCAATTTTTGCCCGTAAGCTATGACTGCCTTCGGCGAACTCACCATTGCGCATGCGGGTAAATAAATCGAGGTTTTCCTCAACACTACGCTCGCGCCATGGACTCGCCTTACCTGGTGATTTTAGGGTGCCACGATATTCTCGCATTTGCTCGGCATCTAATTGACAAACGAAAGCCTTACCGTTTTGAATCAATTCAACGGCATAGTCATACAATGTATCGAAGTAATTTGAACTATAACGTTCTTCGCCCTGCCATTTAAAACCTAACCATGACACATCTTCTTTAATCGAATTAACAAAGTCGATGTCTTCCTTGGCCGGATTAGTATCATCGAAGCGAAGGTTGGTTTGCCCCTCATAGTCACGACCAATGCCAAAGTTCAAACAAATCGATTTGGCATGGCCAATGTGTAAATAACCATTGGGCTCAGGTGGGAATCGAGTAACCACAGCGGCGTGTTTACCACTGGCTAAGTCTTCATCGATAATATTGCGAATAAAATTGGTTACGCGAACAGCTTCTTGGCTCATTAGACCCTCAAAATAAAAATATGACTATAATGCTGGCTATGATCGCTTATTTATCTAAGTTTCTCAACCGTCCTAGGGACAAGATTTAAATATGTGAGGCTATTTGTTTAAATTTATGACCATAGCCCCTTATCGCAATGGCAGGACCACGCTAATCTAATACCCTGGGCAAACAAAAAACCCATCACGAAGATGGGTATTGTAAAATGGTGATGTTATTTAAGGCTTAGTTAAATTTAACTTTAACCTGCACCTTGCGATCTAATGGGTTATTAGGTTTGCTAGCATCATCTTCACCGCTGGCATCAACACTTACCTTGCTCGCGTCAACATTCCAATTGCTTTTAATATACTGAGCAACCGCATCTGCTCGACGCATTGACAACAATTGATTGTACTGTGCATCACCAATAGCTGAGGCACTACCTTGAACGCTGACAACATCAACGCGGTCATTGCTTAGCTGCGACTTTGCTTGATCTAAAATCGCTTTCGCTTCGCCGGTTAGCGCGCTGCTGTCATTATCGAAGTATAAATTGACATTAAGCGGCTTCATCTCGACAATTGGTGCAGGCTTTGGCGCTGGCATAGGCTCAACAATTGGCTCTGGTTTAACCACTGGCGGCGCTGTAACAACAGGTGCAGGTGCTGCTTTTGCGACGGCCACATCACCGAATGTATAGCGTAAACCAGCCGTAATAAGGTCTGTTTTACGATTAAATTTATAACGTTCCCAGTCAAGCATCAATGAGGTATTTTCGGTTAAATCAAATGAAAAGCCAGCACCGTACACGATATCATTATTTGAACCGCTGCTTACGCCATGTCCAAACTCGGTGCGATTGGCTCGGGCTAAAAGATGTGAATAACCTACTTTCGCGTGCATGTTTACGCTTTCGGAAAATGGAATATTATAGATCACAGATAACGCCGTTGCGCCACCAGAAAGTGCTTCTAGCGAGTTAATGCCCGTGCTACGAGTACTCGTTCCTAATTCCATCACGCCCAAGTCAGCATAACTAAACGCCAATGCAAAGTTATTATCAAAACGATAACCGGTGCTTAGTTTCCATGCGCGGCGCTTTTGCGATAACGGATTAACAATACCGACATCACCAAAAGGCATTGCTTCTGCGCGTAAACCTGCTGAGGTTTCATAGCCTTTGGCCTGCCCGACATTTGCCTGCAGGAAAACACCTGTCTCAACGTCTTTTGCGGCTGCAGTACCAACCATCACGCTTAGTGCGATGGGTGCAAGAATAAATGGAGTTAATTTAGTGTATTTCATTACCGTTTCCTTAGTAAAACAAATTTATTATAGTATTGTGTAGAAGCACTGCAAAACTTAGCGACTGTGTTTAACTTAATCGCTTGCGTGCCTAAAGTCATGCACTCATTTAAACAATAGTCCACTGAATTTAACCTGAACGAAAAATAAGTGAATCAAAATAATATTTTCTCATAAAAACACCGACTTATTCTATAGGTATTTAATAAATGCAAGTGATAACACCAAGCTTATCGTTCTTTAGCCCTTATTTAAACCAGCGCTATTAATACTATTTATCACAGTCCCATGTAAGCAACAAAATTAACCAATAAATTGTTATTTTTTAGCCTTTTATTAAAATTACATTTGGATTTAGCTACAAATTAAGCAATGATGGTTTTATTGCTTACAACATTGCGGGAACTTACCCTTGCTCGATAGAATTTTTAATTACCTAGGCCACAGTCTTTATCAATTTACGCAACCGAGTCATCTCTTGTTTTTAGTTACCGCATTGGCCCTATTTCTAGCGATAAGGGGACGCAAAAAATCGCTCGCAGTGTCGGTGTTGATATTGTGGGGCTTTGTGACGGTAGCACCGATTGGCCATTGGCTGCTGAGCCCACTCGAGTCAACTTTTGCTCCACCTAAATCATTAGAAAATATCAAAGGTATTATTGTACTAGGCGGCGGACAGCAATTAGGCCCGTTGCAACAGCACTCTTTCAGTGGTTTTGGCCAGCACAGTGGCCGAGTGATCGCCGCACTAACGCTGTCACAACAACACAATTTACCTATATTTTTTATTGGCGGCTCCCGCACTGTCGGTGGCACTCAATATCTTGAGTCACAAGCTATCAGCCAACTTCATCACGAACTCGCCATCAGTACGCCGTTAACCGTTGATGATGGTTCAAAAAACACCTTCGAAAATGCGTTAGTGGCAAAGAACCTGCTAGCGCTCGAATCCTCAGCCAATTTTTTACTCATCACGTCGGCCGCACATATGCCTAGAGCAATCAACACCTTCGATTTTGCGGGAGTGGAACCTACTCCCTACCCCGTAAATTATCTTGGCCTAGCTGAGCCACAGTGGTTTAGCCATGCGTCTATTCGTTACAAGCTAAATTTAATTGATTATGCAGCCCATGAATGGCTCGGATTGGTGCAATACTATGTGTTAGGGCGTTCGGCGACGATCTTCCCCAAAAATGACAAGTAGCCAGGTTTGATTGACGCTACAACCCTGTAATGATCGAATTTCTCACGATATTATAACTAAGGTGGTCCTGCAGCGATATTCCAAAAACCACTAATAAATCGCTAAAGTTGACTACCGTATTGTCATTTAGCGTGCTATAAATGGTGACCTTAACTACCACCACCTCTTTGTACAACATCACTATAGGAAAACCTCATGTTTGAAGTAGTCAAAACAGCTCCTTCTGATCCAATTCTTGGTCTAACCGACGCATTTAAGAAAGATCCACGCCCGCATAAAATCAACTTAGGTGTTGGTATTTACAAAACAGATCAAGGTCAAACACCGGTACTTGATTGTGTAAAAAAAGCCGAAGCTTTATTGCTCGATAATGAGAAGACCAAATCTTACCTAAGTATTGAGGGTAATCCTGACTACGCGAAATGTGTGCAGGCATTGCTGTTTTCGCCACACAGCGAAATAATTTCGAGCTGCCGCGCGGTTACCGCACAAGCGCCTGGTGGCACCGGTTCATTGCGCATTGCCGCTGACTTTATGGTCTCACAGCTTGGTATCAAGCGTATTTGGGTAAGTAATCCAACGTGGGCAAACCATGGCAATATTTTTGCTGCCGCAGGCCTTGAGGTGGTGCAATACACCTATTATAACGCCGAAACAAAATCACTTGATTTTGATGGCATGTTGGCGTCACTAGCCCAAACCAAGCAAGGGGATGCGGTGCTGTTTCATGGCTGTTGTCATAATCCAACCGGCATTGATCCTAGCCTAGAACAATGGAAAATGATTGCCGACCTTGCAGCAAAACAGCGAGTACTTGGTTTATTTGATTTTGCGTATCAAGGATTTGGTGTAGGCATCGAAGAAGATGCGCAAGGGCTGCGCGCCTTCGCGCAGGCTAATCAAGAGCTTTTAGTGGCCAATTCATTCTCGAAGAATTTTGGTCTCTATAACGAGCGTGTTGGCGCCGTGACCCTAGTGGCAAAAAACCAAGAGATTGCCACCAGTGCCTTTAGCCAAATCAAGAGCATCATCCGTTCTAACTACTCTAACCCGCCATCACATGGCGCCGCGATTGTGGCCACGATTCTTAATGATCAGGCACTCACTGAGCAATGGCATGATGAAGTGACGCAAATGCGCCAGCGTATTCATCAGATGCGTGAGTTATTTGTTAAAACACTGGCCGAAAAAGGCGCACAGGGTGACTTTAGTTTTATCACCAATCAATGTGGCATGTTTTCGTTCTCTGGCTTAAACAAAGACCAAGTGGCACGTTTACGTGAGGAGTTTGCGGTATACATTGTTGGCTCTGGCCGCATTAGCGTTGCCGGCATGACCACCAGCAACATGGATGCATTGTGTCACGCCATTAGCGAAGTGCTTTAACTGTCACCGTGACCTTTGCCAAAGGCTCTATCACTCGATGGTAATGCAAGTCAGTTAAGCGAATAATTATAGCTTCAGTGAATTTTTTGATGTGCTTCTTAACTTTATCTCATTAATTGAGCGTTTCGCATGCACACCAGTTACTTTTCTTTATGAAATACATCCGTGTATTTCACCCTGCGGGCCAGCTTGCAGCTGTTCAAATTGGTTCCAGACCAATTTTTGCTTCTTAAAGAAAAGTAACCAAAAGATTAAATTTTCTGGAAAAATTTAAGACAGCTTTAGCTGGTCCGAAGGACAAATAGCAAGGACGCTATTTGCAAAGGCGACCCGTTATTT
>Ga0105355_10003526_pt1 | contig 13679 bp, 11 predicted proteins | sample GOMGulsemesocosm_2_FD_83508 | JGI IMG/M metagenome (GOLD analysis project Ga0105355, IMG submission 83508) | Methane-oxidizing microbial communities from mesocosms in the Gulf of Mexico - GOM9C Gulf of Mexico | ecosystem: Environmental > Aquatic > Marine > Cold seeps | place: Gulf of Mexico... | reverse complement strand
TTTTTCATGCTATTTGTCACCTCGTTATTCTCTTTTGCCCTCTACTGTTATATCATTGCGCCACTATTTTATGTCTGTCTTAAAGGCCTGTGACCATCAAAAGCGTTATTAATTTATGTAAGAAAGTTTTCTCTAAAAAACCGAGAAAAACGATCACCAAAACTGTCGCAAAAAAGAGTGCTGAAAAAAGCGCTAATAAACGCGGAAATAACAAAGCATCTGTCGCTACAGCATCTTTTGATGAGCCTTTGATCTTTTCTCGAGATCAACATCCAGTTTCACGTCAATTACTCAGCCCAAGTGCACTTAAAGTATTATATCGTTTAAATAAAAGTGGTTTCGATGCCTACCTTGTTGGTGGCGGAGTCCGTGATATTTTATTAGGTTTAAAACCGAAAGATTTTGATATTGCTACCAACGCCACACCCGATGAAATCAAAGCCTTATTTAGAAACTGCCGCTTAATTGGTCGTAGATTTCGCTTAGCTCATATTGTTTTTGGCCGTGAAATTATTGAAGTAGCAACTTTTAGGGGCCACCACGATAATGCCTCAGAAAAAGAAAAAGAGTGTAAAAAAACCTCTAAGCAAAGTGAACATGGCATGCTGCTACGTGACAACATCTACGGAAGTATTGAAGAAGATGCTGAGCGTCGAGATTTTACTATCAATGCGCTGTATTACTCAACCAGAGATTTTAAAGTCTATGACTTTGCCAATGGCGTTCAAGACGTTAACGATAGAGTTATTCGCTTAATTGGCGATCCTGAGACACGATACCGTGAAGATCCGGTACGTATGTTACGCGCTATTCGCTTTGCCACTAAGCTTGATATGCAAATCAGTGACGCTACTAAAGCTCCCATTAAAGAGCTGTCTTCTTTAATGGCAAATATCCCTGCTGCACGTTTGTTTGAAGAATTCCTGAAGATGTTTATTTCAGGAAAGGCCGTCGCTAACTTTGAGCAATTGCGCAAATATAACCTCTTTGGTTACTTTTTCCCTGCTGTTGAGCAAGCATTAAATAATGAGTCTGACGAGCAAAGCTTTTTACGCGACTTTATTATGTTAGCTATGGAAAACACAGACAAGCGTATTAATAATGATCAGCGAGTAACACCCGCATTCTTATTTGCTGCCATGCTTTGGTATCCACTACAAAAACACATACAGCAAATAAAAACGACCAGCCAGTTAACACCACAAGATGTTTTCTTTGCTGCCTTAAATGAAATTATGCCTGAACAACAACGTAGCATTGCTATTCCAAAACGTTTTCAAGCTGTCATTAAAGATATTTGGATCTTACAGGATAAGCTTGGTCGTCGCGAAGGTAAACGCGCATTCAAAACTTTTGAACACCCTAAGTTTAGAGCTGGTTACGATTTCTTATTACTACGTGCACAAATTGAAGCAACACCTGAACTTACAGAGTTAGCGCAATGGTGGACTGACTTTCAAGAAGTTTCCAATGATGCTCAAGTTCAAATGATCAAAGGGGTTAAGTCACCACAAGGTGCTAAACGTAAAGCACCTCGCAGACGTCGTAAACCAGGCCCTAAAGCTCAAGACTAATGATGACAGAAAAAAACATTGCCTATATTGGCCTGGGTAGCAACTTATCAGACCCAAGAATTCAAGTTGTTAACGCTGCCGAAGAAATAGCTAAAATTACACACAGCAAGGTTGTGGCACTATCGTCACTTTATTTGAGCAAACCTATGGGTCCTCAAGATCAAGACGATTATATAAATGCTGTCATTGCAATTGAAACCAGTTTATCTGCCCTTGCATTGCTTGATGCCTTGCAAGCTATTGAAAACTCAGCTGGACGTGTAAGAAAAGATAATCGCTGGGGAGCACGTATCCTCGATTGCGATATTTTATTATTTGGCAGTGAAACAATAGAAAATGAGCGCTTAACAGTGCCCCATTACGGCATGAAATTACGTGAGTTTGTCTTACTACCGCTAGCAGAAATATCACAAGATTTATCTCTACCAGACGGAACGTCGGTCGAATCACTTGCTAACGAAATCAATTGCAATGGCATGGTAAAACTATAATATTGCCATATTAAGTATTTAAATAATAAATAGTGAAATCCTAAATATTAGCAATACAATCCTAGTACTATAATAATTAGAACAAGCAGCTTATAAAAACTGATTGATAAGCTCATTAACTTATTCGGAAACTCATGGCTAAAATAACCTCAGCAACCTTGCTAAAAATGAAGCAGCAAGGCAAAAAAATATCAACAATCACTGCCTACGATGCCAGTTTTGCCAAATTATTCGATCAAGCAGGAATTCACGCCATATTAATTGGTGACTCACTTGGCATGGTTTTACAAGGTGAGGACAGCACACTGCCTGTATCTATTGAAGATATGGCGTATCATACTCGTTGTGTAAAGCGTGGCGCTGAAGAGACGTTAATTATCGCTGATATGCCTTTTATGAGCTATGCCACACAAGAGCAAGCATTAATTAATGCAGCAAAGCTAATGCAAGCAGGTGCTTCCATGGTGAAAATGGAAGGTGGTTCATGGCTTAATAGCACTATTTCAGCATTGGTTGAGCGCGGCATACCGGTTTGTGCTCATTTAGGTTTAACACCGCAATCTGTTAATGTTTTTGGCGGCTTTAAAGTACAAGGCCGTGAAGATGATAAAGCTGAGAAAATGATTGCCGATGCCAAGGCACTTGAAGCGGCTGGTGCACAATTATTAGTACTGGAGTGTATCCCCGCAACTTTAGGCAAAGCGGTTACACAAGCACTGACGATTCCAACGATAGGAATAGGTGCAGGTAAAGACACCGACGGTCAAATTTTAGTTATGCACGATGCCTTAGGTATTGCTTGTAACTATATGCCTAAATTCTCACGCAATTTCTTAAAAGATACTGGCGACATTAAAAAAGCTGTTGAATTATATATCAGTGAAGTTAGCCAGGGTAACTTCCCTGGTGATGAACATATTTTTAAGTAACACCCGTTAAGCCATTATCTAAATAACAATATAGAAACAATAAAGAAACAAAGAGTTTATGAAAACAGTTAGTCAAATAAGTGAATTACGTGCACAAGTAAGAACATGGCGCCAGCAAGGGTTAACAGTAGCATTTGTACCTACCATGGGTAACTTGCATGCAGGCCATATTTCTCTTGTAGAGGAAGCGCACAAACATGCAGATAAAATAGTTGCCAGTATATTTGTTAATCCAATGCAGTTTGGTATTAATGAAGATATTGATAATTACCCGCGCACTATGGAAAATGATCAGCAGAAATTATCTGCTGCTGGTACTGATTTATTATTCACGCCTACCCCTGACATTATCTATCCCAAGGGACTTGCTAAACAAAGTTTTGTTGAAGTACCTAATGTGTCTGATGGTTACTGCGGAGAAAGCCGCCCGGGCCATTTTCGCGGTGTTGCTACTGTAGTATGTAAGCTATTTAACTTAGTTCAACCTGATGTGGCTTGCTTTGGCTTAAAAGACTACCAGCAAGTTCAAGTCATTCAAACTATGGTTGAAGACTTATCGATGCCAATCACTATTGTGCCCGTGGCTACAAGCAGAGAAGAAAGTGGTTTAGCCTTAAGCTCTCGTAATGGTTATTTAACCGGCGAAGAAAAAGCCATAGCTCCTATCTTACAACAAAGTTTAAAATGGTTAGCCGAGCAAATTCACGCAGGCTTTGCTCAAAAGGACAGTATTGATTTTATTGGTCTAGCCAAACACGCAGCTAAAACAATTAATGATGCTGGTTTACATACTGATTACCTACATGTATGCCATGCACAAACACTACAACCTGCCAGTGAAGATGATACCAAATTAGTCATTTTAGCTGCTGCACACTGCGGCAAAGCACGATTAATTGACAACTTACAGTTGAGCTTAACCTAAGTGAACTAAACTGGCTCAACTTATCTAGTTGGGCTTCCTTTTAGTTTGACTCTCTGCCATAAAGCATTCGCTATGTGCTACGCCTTATGCATAATACCAAGCCAAGTAAGGCAAGCCAGCCTATTACACCTGCGCTTGCTTCCTGAGTATGTATTGGCTCAGTAACCTCCTCTTGAGAATTGGCTACAGTGACTGGCCCAGGGGAAGTAGCAGGCTCAGAAGAGGTGACGGGGTCAGGAATAGTAACATCAGGAGAAGTAGCAGGAGCTGTTGTAGAATCTTCTTCCAGACTTGTTTGCTGCTCTGACTTGGTAGTACTGATAAAAAAGAAATTTTGTTGGCCTAAAACAAGCTTAGTTACAACTTGCTCTTCATAATTCACTGCGCTGCTATGACGTATGCATAGACTACCGCCATTATTTACTTTCATCGACTCAGCAGAATAAGCATCAGCTTGGCAAGCGAAAGAATATTCGCCATTATTTATACTCAATTCAATCTCAGAATTAATACCTAAAACAACAACCTCTTGGGAATAAACCATTACATCAAGCTCCACACCTACTTGCTCAACGAAGGTTATTTCATCAACATGCCTATCTATTTGCTCACTTTCCTGCTCTTCAGCAGGTGATTCCACTTGGGTAATACTGACATTATCTAACGATATATCACCTTTGGAGCCTCCTATAACCTGTGCTGAAAACCTTAACTGAAATGGAGCCTTTATATACGCTTCTAGTGCCACTGTTGCTAATGTCCAACTTGCGCCGCTTTGATGCTGCTGACCTGATTTAGACCAAAGGTTTTGCCAACTTTCACCATTATCAGTAGTTACTTGAACACTCAATGTGCCAGTATCAGCGCCATACATCGAATAGTAAAAGCTTAATTGGGCTGTTGACGATTGCTCAAAAGTAAAACAGGGACTAATTAAATTAATAGTATCATTTACTGAAACAAGCTCATGTGAAGCATCTATATGCAAAAAGCTATGACCTTCTTGTGGAGAGTTAGCTCCAGTACCTGAAGTACTGGTATAGTTATAAAATTTCCAGTTAAAATCGTCAGTATAACTATCTTGTCGCCAGCTATTACTTTGCGGCTCATCATTGTAGTTAAACCCTTCAGTTAAACCCTGCTTTGCACTGATAGCTTCATTACTACAGTTTGGATTTTCAGGCGCTGCAAAGGTATTAAGTAAGTGAAACTTATCACTAAGCAATACTCGCCTTATACGCTTGACTTGTTCGGCCGAAAAATGGTTTCGACAAGTATTTTGTCCTTTACCCATAATATTAAAACCATCGGGATGATAGGCATTTCCTGTATCATCAACAGCACTGGCTGAGTAGATACAATCGTTATAGTAACTTCGCTCACCAGGGTCAACCGCAGTATCAATAACTTTGTCACCATACTGCCAACCATTCACTCCCTCCAGTAAGGTTATTGGACCATCATCTATACTTTGATAGGTGTGTAACAAGCCCAAATTATGACCAAACTCATGCGAAATGGTTGATGTGCCTAAATCTTCAGGTTCAACCTGAATCATATCTGTTGCTTCATAATTCCAGTAAGCATGACCATTTTTTCCATCTAGATCGGCAACCACCACATTTAACGCACCATAACGACTAAAAGGACGTACTTGCTCTTCGTGCGCAGTATCCCACTTTCCCTGGTGTATTCCCGTAACATCAGAATTGGTTAAATACACCTTATCAAGTAAAACAAAACTAATGTTTACCACATCAAAATCACGATTGAGTTGTGCTATGCCTGCTTGCAATTGAGCATCTGTAGCACTGGCATTTTGACCATTTCGATCATCTGCAGCAATGAGATAATAGACACCAATTTCATTCTTATTACTTTGAGAGAATGCCAGTGAGCTTTGTGACAAAATGATGCAGGCAAAGAATACTTTAATAACATAGGGGAAGTGGTCTGTGTGTATCATGGCTAAAGTTGATTGATGGGCAGTAGTTAAAACATACTGATTCACAACATCATTTTATAGTATGCCAATGCCTGTTTTGTATCGTTTTTTGCTCTATTGTTATTTATGTTTAATGAACTCAGAGTAAATAACTAATACTACTCTTGGCTCACTTCAATATTACTTTGCTTAGTGAAATTGTTCTTATTTTAATCATGGCAATCATAAGCCAAGTAGTCATCACAAAAGGGGCAGTTAATGCGGGTAGAGTGACTTGCTCAAAAGCATAAGTGAGTAATACCGAAACTAAGATACCAAGTATTCTTAGCCAATATTTTTTGGGATAGCGGGCTGCAAGAGCAATAGCAACGAGGCAAGCATTAAAGCCATATACTCCCAACACGATCGTCCCTTGTGAAAAACTCAGAACAAAAGCAATCAACATACCTACTAGCGAACCAGTCAATGCCCATACTGCAGCCTTAGAAGAGCTAAGGGCCAAGGCACAAAGAAAGATAGCTCCACTAAGCCAGCTATCTTGAAACATCACTTGAGCAATGCCTCGCAAAGTCGCTAAAAAAAAGTCTGCAAGCGTGATTGTATTAACCCCACTAAGGTAACTAGGGATGATTGTGCCCAAACCTGCATAATCAATAAGCCCCCATATTAGCCAAGTTGTCAGAATAAAAGGTGTTGTTAAAGTAGGAATATTGGCAAGCCTGGTTTTCATAAGATGCATTAATAGCGAGGAGAGAGCACCGCCAAAAATAGCAAAAGCTAAAGAGGTAGAACTAACAGGTAAAAAATAAAAGACGGCGATGCCAATAAGTGCTGCATTGAAACCATATAGGCCAGCTTGCACTGCAGTTAAATCAAATTTACAGAACTTTGCGACAACTAACGCAGATACTGTTGCCAAGATACTGCCTAGCAGCATTGTAGAAGAGCTTAAGCCTATACTTACTAGGAATAGCAAACCAGTGATCATATTTTCTTGCAGCATAACTTGGCTAAAACTGTGAAGAAAACTTTTAACAAGATATGCAGAGGGGATATTCATAAAAGTACTATTAGCTAATGAATCGTCACAGGATATGTATTCACGTGAAGTGCCAATTAGGTGGCAGAGTTCTAGCCGAAATATCGTAAAACGGCTAGTACTTATCACTAGCCTGGATGGCTAATAAGGGCTAGTTATCACTAATATACTTTAATGTTTCAATTACTTGTTCAACACTTGTCGCCCAAGCTTGAGCTGTAGCATCAACTTCTTTTAGTGGGTGAATAATATCTTCACTATGCAAAGTAATATAAGGTTTGTTAAGCGCCGCACAGTAGCCGGCATCAAAAGCAGCATTCCATTGTTTATATTTGTCACCAAAACGAATAACGGCAATATCACAACGCTCAATCAATGTTTTAGTTTTCATGGCGTTAACTTTAGCTGATTTATGATCACGCCAAAACTGCTGCTGCTCTGCGCCTAGATGATCACCTGCACTGTCGCTGGTTTCATGATGGGTAACCGCCGAAGTAAAAACAATATCTAAGCCACTATCTTGGCAACCTTGGATAATCTGCTCACGCCAATCGGTGTGAATCTCACCTGAAAGATAAACTTCTAATTTCATCATATTGTTCTCTATGTCGTATTTTGCACAATAGTACACCAATAACTAGTGATGTAATAAATGAATTGAGTGAAATGACATTTCACTATATGAAATATAGCGTAGTAAATATTTGAAAGGCCTTCTACCTGGCAATTAGCTTGCCATCGTAGAAGGTTTGACTGCTCTCTATAAAGGGACCCTTAGCCGTTAACTCAACTAACCCACTTTATCTTCCTTGGCATGCTCAACCAAATCTTCTGCTATAGCCTGCTCTTGCACTAAACTTTCTTTTTCCGGCTTAGTCTTTGGCAAAATAGCATTAAGCGCAATAGCAACTAAGCCACACAAACTAATGCCCGTTAAGCTAAAGTCATCATTGCCAATAGCCATGCCACCTATGCCAAAGACTAATGTAGTAGATACAATCACCAGGTTACGCTGCTCAGCAAGATCAACTTGTGCCTTAATAAGGATATTCATGCCAACGCCTGCAATTGAACCAAAAAGCAGTATTAAGATACCACCCATAACTGGCGAAGGAATCGTTTGCAATGCAATACCAAACTTAGCAACAAATGCCAAGAATATAGCAAAGGTAGCAGCCCAAAGCATGATACGAGGGTTAAACATCTTAGTTAGCATAACCGCGCCAGTAACTTCAGAATAAGTTGTATTTGGTGGTCCACCAAATAGGGATGCTAAAGACGTTGCCAAACCATCCCCTAATAAAGTGCGGTGTAAGCCAGGCTCTTTAGTATAGTCTTTGCCTGTAACACTACCGATCGCTAAGATATCACCTACATGTTCAATTGCAGGTGCAATAGCCACTGGTAGCATGAACAAGATAGCTGCTAAATTAAACTCAGGCGTAATAAAATTAGGAATAGCAAACCACTTGCTGTTTGCAACGGCTTCGGTACTTACCATTCCCATGAACGACGCCATGATATAACCAACAAGTACACCCGCCATAATTGGAATTAAACGAAAGATGCCTTTACCCAAAGTCGCGACAACTAATGTAGTAATCAATGCTGCCATAGAAACAATTAGCGCATCAGCATAAGGGAATAACTCTGCAGCGCCATCACCAGTTTTACCCATAGCCATATTGACTGCGATTGGTGCAAGGCTCAAACCGATAACCATAATAATAGGGCCTGTTACTACAGGAGGCATTAATTTATGCAGAAACCCTGCACCACGAACAGCAACAACGCCAGAAATGAGAACATAAACTAAACCAGTTACAAACAAAGAGCCCATCGCAGCAGCAACCCCCCAAGTTTGCACTGAGTAAGCTATTGGCGCGATAAATACAAATGAAGAAGCCAAAAACAATGGTACTTGTTGCTTAGTAATAAATTGAAATAATAAAGTACCAATACCTGCAGTAAATAAAGCAACACTTGGGTCTAAACCCGTGATTAATGGCATTAATACCAATGCGCCAAAAGCAACAAACAGCATTTGTAAACCAGCAAGAGCATTTCGCCACGCAGGTTGATTAAAGCTGCTTTGATTTAAAGAAGATTTAGACATAGAACTTCCATTGATTAGGTTTTAGGTACTTTCAAATAGGATTATGCTTTAGCGTTATTTTGTGCCAAAGATTTTATCGCCTGCATCGCCAAGGCCAGGAATGATATAACCATTATCGTTTAAGTGATCATCTATTGAGGCGGTATAAATGTCTACATCAGGGTGAGAAGCTTGAACCTTTGCAATACCTTCAGGAGCGGCAACTAATATCAATGCGCGAATATCCTTACATCCAGCCTTTTTTAAAATATCAATAGTCGCATTCATTGAGCCACCTGTTGCCAGCATAGGGTCAATAATCAAAGCCATTCGTTGATCAATATCCCCTGCTAACTTTTCAAAATAAGTGACTGGCTCTAATGTTTCTTCATCACGGTAAAGGCCAACAACACTGATTTTTGCACTTGGCATTAGCTCTAATACGCCATCTAACATGCCAATTCCCGCACGTAGAATAGGAACTACTGTGGCCTTTTTACCAACAAGCCTTTGGCCTGTTAACTCACCATCCCAACCTTCCATTTGAAAGTCTTCAAGCTGAAGATCTTTAGTAGCCTCATAAGTTAATAAGCTACCAACTTCAGCAGATAATTGGCGAAAATCTCGTGTGCTCATTTTTTTGGCGCGCATTAAGCTGATTTTATGTTTAACAAGTGGGTGTTTGATTTCAAGTACTGACATGCGTTGTGGTCCTATGACGAAAAGTATTCTTATTTTTACACAACTAAGAAAAAATGTTTTAGTGTTTTTTTACCTATTTGTCGACTTACTTGACAAGATCAATAAATTTCAAAGTATCTTATTTATCTGAACCAACACAAGCCCTAAAAAAAGAAGCCTACTAGCCATTAAAGCAGATTAGATTCCTCTATCATTAAAGAATATCGTTCAGCAATGAACTACTTTCAACGAGTCAGAGAAAAGGTATAGACTTAAATAAAAATCAGGGAGAAAAAATTAGTTAGCACTACGAAGCCGACTTAACCGTGGGGGATATGTACCTTATCTAATAAATACATCGCGGTATTTTCTTTTATCGAGCATCGTAAGAACTGAGGTAAAAATTTCGAATCATTTATATACTTATCGACATCAAAAGAAGGAGCCGTCGCTGAAGTTTTGCTTGAGCTAAACTCAGAGTCAATTTGTGATGCAATCCTTTCGATTACATGTTCAGGAATAGCAAGTCGAATTGCAAGCATAATACTTGGGCTATATTTTTTTGCTGACATCTCTTTCATAAAAAACATGTCATATGATATTCCCCCTGTAGTAACTCTTGAGGGTGTTAAAATATATTCTGATAAGGCTAAAACAATCACAGTATATTTTGTCTTTAAATTACTTTTCTTATTTAACGTAATATACACACCGTCTTCTGTGCTGGATATACTGCCTAAATCAGTCATACCATCTTCGCTTTTAAGCTTTACACCTAATGCTTTACAGATTGATTGAAGATCCATTTGGTCACCTTCAGTAGCAGATTGAATTAAATTTGACATTGATGACACAAACGATATTCCTTTAATATTTTCTTTTGGCAAAGACAAAGTAATTTAACTACAGCTAAATAAATTTTCAAAAATCATAAAAGCCGTTAGAGGGTAATTGTATATCAACAAACATGTTAAACAAGCGCCCATAGTAGATAACCTGATTTCATTTACGTAATTAAAAAATTTATATCGTAACAAACAATTTATTATAAGGGCAATTAGAGATAGAGAAGGTAGGTATAGTTAATATTAGACTTAATTATGACCGTCGTGCCCGATAGTAGAATACTGTGAAAATTAGTTACAGAATGGGATACTGGACTTTGATAAAGGAAAATTGAGCTTAGCTTAAGTTTGCCTAAAGAAGTGTTCTAAGATATGAAAATGGTGGGCCTTCGCAGACTTGAACTGCGGACCTGCCGATTATGAGTCGGATGCTCTAACCAACTGAGCTAAAGGCCCATTTTCACATGTTTGGCCTGGTGTTTTCTAATGCTTTTGCTAAAGATTGAAGAACAGTGCTCTAACAAAGCGGGTGCAGTATAAGCATTTTTTATTTTGTTGTCACCTAGTCGAACATAAATAGTGATGTTTTTTTTACTGACAGCTTATTTATCAAGCAATTCGTCCATATAAGAACTAAAAGCGATAGCTAATACCAGCACTCACTTCACTTTGTACCCAAATATCGCTAGAGATATAAATAGCACAAGTAACTTCATCACAAAAGATTGAGCTATCTGAATTAAAGAATGTACCGTAAATACGCCCATCTAATCTTAGGCTAATATTTTCGCTCAGTGGTATTTTACTTGCTAAACCAACATTGACAGAAAAACGCGTCTCATTACTTAGCTGCTCATCTTTTGGAGCTAAATGAGTTAGACCGAAGCCACCAGTAACATAAAAAGGTATAGGCCCTTCAGAAATTGGCACATTGCCGCCTATATGGGCATAAGTAATACCAAGATCTGTATCACCTGCTGAAAAATCATCTGCTTGAGAAAAACCTGTATTGTAATGACTTATCAAGAATTCACCTTGACGTTTCCTATCAAATGACCAAGCCGTTAAAAAACCATAACTCGTCTCTTCACTTAACTCTATTTTATTGTGTGAAGATTCTCTACTGGAATCAAAATCACCACCGAAACGATAACCAATAAGCGGAGTAACTTCAAAGTTGAGTGCTTGCTTTGCTTTACTAGGTGACGCAATAACGGCAAGTACACAAGCAAGGGCGATAACAACGCGCATAAAAATTCCTTAATATCATATAAACAAAAAGAGTAAGCTAGTATTACTAACTTACTCTTTTTTATGTTCTTTTAAAACAGTATTTTAATCAGTAATTATAATACTGTTTAAAATTTACGGTTTACTCACCGTCTAAGAAGCTTTTCAGCTGCTCTGAACGAGAAGGGTGACGCAATTTACGTAATGCTTTCGCTTCAATTTGACGAATACGTTCACGAGTTACATCAAACTGCTTACCAACCTCTTCAAGAGTATGGTCAGTATTCATATCAATACCAAAGCGCATTCTAAGTACTTTTGCTTCACGAGCAGTTAAACCAGCAAGCACTTCATGAGTAGCACCTTTAAGGTTTTCAGATGTAGCAGAGTCAACTGGAAGTTCACCACTACCATCTTCAATAAAGTCACCTAAGTGTGAATCTTCATCATCACCAATTGGCGTTTCCATTGAAATTGGCTCTTTAGCAATTTTCAATACCTTACGAATTTTATCTTCCGGCATAACCATGCGTTCAGCTAATTCTTCTGGTGTTGGTTCACGGCCCATTTCTTGTAACATTTGACGAGAAACACGGTTTAACTTGTTAATTGTTTCAATCATATGTACTGGAATACGAATAGTACGTGCTTGGTCAGCAATAGAGCGAGTAATTGCTTGGCGGATCCACCACGTTGCATAAGTAGAGAATTTATAACCACGACGGTATTCGAACTTATCAACAGCCTTCATCAAGCCAATGTTACCTTCTTGAATTAAATCCAAGAATTGTAAACCACGGTTGGTATATTTTTTCGCAATTGAGATAACTAAACGTAAATTAGCCTCAACCATTTCTTTTTTCGCTCGACGAGCTTTTGCTTCACCAATTGACATACGACGGTTAATGTCTTTAATGCCATGAATATTTAGGTGAGTTTCTTCTTCAATTTGGTTTAGCTTGTAGATACAACGTTCAACATCAAGTTCAACATCACTTAATCGCGTTGCATAAAGGTTACCACCAGCTTTTTCAGCTTCAAACCAGTCTTTAGAGGTTTCATTACCTGGGAATATTTTGATAAACGTTGTTTTCGGCATGCCAGCACCAACAACACAGTGCTTCATGATCAAACGCTCTTGAACACGTAATCTGTCCATCATGCCACGCATGTTTTTAACTAACTTATCAAATAACTTAGGAATTAAGCGGAATTCTTTGAACACATCAGCAACAGCATCAATAGCTTCTTGTGCATCTTTATGACCACGGCCTTTCTTCGCAATAATTTGGTTGGCATTTTCATGCGCGTCACGTAATGCGGTGAATTTCTCACGTGCTAACTCTGGACAAGGACCAGTATCTTCCTCTTCTTCGTCTTCATCAGAGTCACCCTCTGTTTTTTCACTATCTTCTTTTTCTAGCTCTTCTTTAGATAGTTCACTACCAACATGAGTCGCTGCAGCTGCAACATCATCATCTTCGGCATCAGGGTCTAAAAAGCCAGTAATAATATCTGTTAAGCGAACTTCTTCCGCTTCAAAATTATCCCACATTTCCAATAAGTAGTTTATTGCTGGTGGGTATTCTGAAACACTACGCTGAACTTCTTTGATACCTTCTTCTATACGCTTGGCTATGACTATTTCGCCTTTACGGGTAAGAAGTTCAACAGTTCCCATTTCACGCATATACATGCGAACAGGATCTGTTGTACGGCCTATTTCACTTTCAACAGTGGCAAGTGCCTGTGCTGCAGCTTCGGCTGCATCTTCATCAGTATTTCCTTCACTCATCATCAAAGTATCTTGATCTGGAGCATTTTCAAATACTTGAATACCCATATCATTAATCATACTAACGATATCTTCAACTTGATCAGAGTCGATAATGTCTTGAGGAAGATGATCATTAACTTGCGCAAAC
>Ga0105355_10003525_pt1 | contig 13679 bp, 11 predicted proteins | sample GOMGulsemesocosm_2_FD_83508 | JGI IMG/M metagenome (GOLD analysis project Ga0105355, IMG submission 83508) | Methane-oxidizing microbial communities from mesocosms in the Gulf of Mexico - GOM9C Gulf of Mexico | ecosystem: Environmental > Aquatic > Marine > Cold seeps | place: Gulf of Mexico... | reverse complement strand
CGAGAGATGCTGGTTACTTTCATTTAATTGTGCTTATTTATTTTAGTCATAATATTTATTTTTAACTATTTTACTGAGTGTTGAAAGCTTTTTATTTATAGTATTGAAAATGCTATCAAAAATTATTGTATTTTTACAGTATAGATGAGCGAATGGATTTTGAAAATCAATGCTTTTAGCGTAAAAGTTTGTCGACTACGTGTATGTAATATAAATGTCATAAATTATCTGCACAATAGGCATTTGATTGATCCAATGTAACTATTTAGGGTGTTGTGAATGAGCAGAAAAATTTTGATTGTTGAAGATGAAATCGCTATCAGAGAAATGGTCTCATTTGTCTTAGAACAAAATGGCTTCGAAGCGATTGAAGCGGAAAATTTTGAACAAGCTAAAGCCTGTGTTGTAGAGCCTTATCCTGATCTGATTTTATTAGATTGGATGTTACCGGGAGGGACGGGCATAGCGCTAGCAAAACAGCTAAAGCAAAATGAATATACCCGCGATATTCCTATTATCATGTTAACCGCTCGCGCAGATGAAGATGATAAAGTTAAAGGTTTTGAAGTGGGGGTTGACGATTATGTCACTAAACCTTTCTCTCCCAAAGAGCTTATCGCCCGTATCAAAGCGGTGATTAGACGAGTATCCCCGACGACTTTGGGTGAAACTATTGAATTTCAAGGCATAAAGCTTGACCCTGTTTCTCATCGGGTGGCTATCAATGGTCGTTCCATTGAACTTGGACCTACCGAATTTAGATTATTACACTTCTTTATGGCGCATATTGAACGGGTCTATAGCCGCGAGCGGCTATTAGATAATGTTTGGGGCACTAATGTTTATGTCGAAGAACGCACGGTCGATGTGCATATTAGGCGCTTGCGTAAAGCCATTGCTGGAGAAGGTCATGAAGATTATATTCAAACGGTACGTGGAGCGGGTTATCGTTTCTCTGGAAAAATAAACAAATAATGAACACTCAATTTTCATTTAAAGATATTGCTATTCGCTTGCTCATTATCACCGCTTGTAGTGGCATAGTTGGTTATTTCCTAGAACAAACGTTAGTGATGTTGCTTACAAGCACGATTGCTATTTTGATTTGGCACTACCATCACTTATATAAATTACTGCTTTGGTTATCAGAAAGTAAAACCCTTTCACCACCCCAATCAATGGGTACTTGGGGGGCGGTCTTTCAACGGTTAAGTCAGCAGGTAAAGAAGCAACGTCAAAGACAAAAGCTACTTAATGATAAAATACGAAAATTTAGGGATGGTGCCGAAGCTTTGCCAGACGCGGTGCTTGTATTAGCGAGTGACTTTACCGTTGAATGGGGTAATAAAAAGGCACGGCGACTGCTTGGGATACACGTGCAAGAAGATAGCGGTCAACACCTTGAAAAATTACTGCCGGATACAGAATTAGTGAAGTTTATTCATGAAGGGAATTTTGACTCAACCTGCCTTATCGCATCGCCAATTACAACAGGGGTGATGTTAGAGTTGCGGCTTATGGATTATGGCAGTGATCAATGGCTTTTTTTGGCGCGTGATGTCAGTAAAATTTATCAACTTGAGAAAATGCGCCGAGATTTTGTCGCCAATGTATCCCATGAGTTAAAAACCCCCCTTACCGTTGTTCGTGGTTATGTTGAAATGGTACAAACCACAGAACATGCACTAGACCCTTATTGGCAAAAAGTTTTTGGGACTATGGAAACACAAGTGACTAGGATGACTCGATTGGTTGAAAAGCTTTTAGAGTTGTCGCGTGTAGAAATAAATATCGCCGATGAAGATAAGCAAAACGTTGATATGTCAGAATTAATTAATGGCTTAGTTGACGACAGTGTTTGGTTAAATAAAGGTAAACAACACACAATTACGGCACAAATAGATCCCTCTATTAGTATCTATGGCATTGAAAATGAACTTAAAAGTGCCTGTTCTAACCTTATTTCTAATGCTATTTCTTATACTGAGGCGGGGGGGAATATTAACATCTCGTGGCAGATGGTAGGTAATAAGGCCAAATTTTCTGTGATAGATGACGGCGCGGGCATTTTGCCTGAACATGTTAACCGTATTACCGAACGTTTTTTTCGGGTTGATAAATCACGGTCTAGAGATACCGGTGGTTTTGGTTTAGGTTTGGCAATAGTTAAACATGTTTTGGCTCATCACCATGGCGAACTAGCGATCAATTCTACGTTAGGAGAGGGCAGTGAGTTTAGTATCATCTTCAGTAAAAAAGGTATACGTAATCTTAAGCAGTATGTCTAGTTCGAGATAATTTTTAACTGACAGGCTAATTTTTTTACCATTTTTTGTTCATAAAACAACTCGGTATCAATGATGGGACGTGCTAGCAACCAAGCCGTATCTAAGGTGATGGTTAGGGTGTTTTTTTCGTTGTCTATAGCAATAATACCATGTTTATCTGCGTGACGTTGCTGGTTAAGCAAAACACTGAGGCGAATAATGAAACAGAGTTTCTCTAATGTACTTTTAGCCAGCAAATGCCATTGTTTTGCTATCAGAGGCGAAATTTTATTACGTTGATTTCCCACTAACCACGCCAATGCTTTTTGTTGTTCTTGATTAAAGCCAGCAAGGTCTGTTTGTTCTAAAATGTATTGCCCGTGTTTTTGGTAACCAGAAGCATTAATGTTCATGCCTACTTCATGTAAGGAAATGGCCGCATGCAGAAGCTCTGGATAAATGGCATCGGTTAATTTCCAGGAGGTTTTCACGGCGTTAAAAATTATGTTGGCTAAGTCTGATACACTCTTGGCGTGTTGTTTATCAATATTAAATCTCTCAATAAAACCGTTAATGGTACTTGCTCTGACGTTATTACGGGGTGAGTTCGATAGTTGCTCAAATAGTACCCCTTCACGTAGGGCGTATTTACAAAAGTTGATTTGACGTATTTCCAAACATTCGAATAGTGCAATTAATATCGCCACACCTGAGCAAATCACTGTTTGTCTACTTTCTTTTAATCCGGCCATTTTTATATATTGCTGATGCTTAAATTGCAGCAAATGTTTTTTTAGTGCATTAAGCTCTTTTAAATTCACTGCTCGTTGAATCTTGTTATCAAAATTAATGATTTTAGTTATCGTTTTAATGGTTCCAGAAGTACCAATAACTTGTTGCCAACCAATTGTTTTAAAACGCTTACACATCGAGTCTATTTGATGTTTTGCGCTGCGTATTGCGTCTTTAAACGCTGTTGATGTTATTTCTCCGGTAGGAAAGAATCTTTGCTGATAGCTGACACACCCTATATTCAAACTTTCCAGGGCGAGGGTGTTTTCTCGCTCGCCAATAATACATTCAGTACTCCCACCACCAATATCAAGTATAAGTTGTTGTTCATTACTTTCTCTATGATGAGCGACCCCTTGATAAATGAGGCGTGCCTCTTCATGCCCTGAAATTATTTCAATTTCGAATGGGAATACTTTTTTGGCTGCCGTTAAAAAAGTTGTTACATTTTTCGCCTTTCTTAAGGTGAAAGTGGCCACCGCGCGAAAATTTTCCGGGTGAATGTGGCGGGTGGTAGTGGCGAGATGCGCTAAAGTGGATAATCCCCTTTCAATTGCACTTTGATCGAGAATATTCTCAGTATTTAACCCTTGCGCTAGCTGCACTCGATATTTTTCGGTGTGAACAACCTGTAAATGATCCCCTAGTTTACGTGCTAAAACAAAATGGAAACTGTTAGAGCCAATATCTAAAGCGGCTAAATATTCTTGTGAGTGGTTGAGCTGAGAACTTGAAGTTTTCATCATTGACTCTGAAGATTTGAATTGAGTATTTCTTGTGCCGTTAAGTAGTGATAAATCTCTGTTTGCGCTCGCAAACGCTTTTTCTTTCCCTGAGGAACATAACAATTATTCTGACTTTGATTGATCACTCTTGCCTTGACGTTATCCTCAAGTTGGATGTGTAAAATATCAATTAACTGTTGCTTTAAACTTCCGTCGTAAACAGGGCAAGCGACTTCTACTCGGTGATCTATATTTCGTTCCATCCAATCTCCCGATGTGATAAACACCAGCGGATCACCCTGATTGTGAAATAGCATCACTCTGGGGTGTTCTAAAAAACGGTCAACAATTGATATCACCTTGATATTTTCACTGAGATTTTTTATCCCCGGCACCAACGAACACATGCCACGAATAATAAGCTTTATTTTTACTCCAGATTGACTAGCCATATAGAGCTTATTAATTAAGCCACTGTCGACTAAGTTGTTTAATTTTAAAATTATTTCGGCATCTGATTTGGTTTGTTGCTTAGCTATTTGAGTTTCATTATCAATTAATTGATATAAACGACGGCGGGAAGTTAATGGGGAAACAATTAGGTGATTAAACCTGAAACGCTTGTAGCTGTGTGAGATAAAAGAAAAAACATTATCGACTTCTTGGCAAATGTCTTTATGTTTGGTGAAAAGTGCAAAGTCAGTATAAATACGGGCGTTATTTTCATGAAAATTTCCTGTGCCGATATGGGCATAACGGACAGTTTTCTCTCCTTCTAGACGCGTGATCAAACATAATTTAGAATGAATTTTTAACGTTTCAATACCAAATTCTACTTCAATTCCAGAGTCCTTCATGAGTTTAGCCCAGTCAATATTCGCTTGTTCGTCAAAACGGGCACGCAGTTCAACCACAACGGTCACTTTTTTACCATTTTTAACCGCTTCAATTAATGATTGAATAATGCGTGAATGTTTTGCAATACGGTAAATATTTATTTTTATCTGCCTCACTAATGGATCATAGGAAGCTTGACGGATAAATTCAGTGAAGTGCCGGAATTTATGGTAGGGATAATACAATAGAATATCGTTTTGACTGATGGCTGAAAATGTTGAAGAAAAAGCAGTAAACCGAGTCGCATCTAACGCGTCCATTTCTGGATAAGTTAACGATGATTTACCTAAATTGGGAAAGTGGATAAAGTCTTTAAAGTGTCGATAACGCACCCCTGGAGTTAAGGCATCAAGATCTTTGATTTTCAGCGATTTTCGCAAATAAGTGAGCATATACTTCGGCATATGCTGATCATAAACTAAGCGAACCATATCGGCTCTTAAACGTTGTTTCAGTCCTTTAGACATTTGGTCGAGTAAACTTTCATCAAGATCATCGGTTAAGTTGTATTCGGCATCTCTCGTTAGTTTCATTGAATAGGCTTCAATGTGATCAAATGCTAATACGCCACGAAAGAGTTTTTCGATAAAGTAATGCACCACATCATCGAGCATAACAATATAATGTGTTTTATCATTGCTTGTTGAAGGGAGAACGATAAATCGCTGAAGGTCTTCACGAGGAATTTCAACCAAAGAAAAACTTAACTTCTCATCGTAATGTAATGCCGCGAGGAAATAGATGCCATCGTCATCAATGCAACTGGCTAATTGGGTTTTTGAATGAATGATTATTGGAGTGATATGGCGAATAATACGATTATCGAAATATTGCTCAAGCCATGTTAATTGCGTGTGATTGAGCTGTTCTTTGAAAGCAAAGTTGTTATCGTCATTAAAAATGATCACTACATTATTTTGTGCCAACTGATGGAAAACTTGGCTGGAAATTTTAGTGAAATTTTGGGTGAGTATATGTACTTTTTCAGTGATGTTGTGTTGTAAGGTTTGCCATTTACTATTGTTATTGTCGTGAGCTAATTCAACTAGAGCATGTCGACGAATACCTGCAACACGCACTCGAAAAAATTCATCAAGATTGAAAGAGTAGATACCCAGAAATCGAATACGCTCAATGATTGGCACAGTACTATCAGCAGCTTCTTGTAAAACCCTTTCGTTAAATGATAACCAACTGAGTTCTTTATCAAATAGCATATCAGTTCAGATTTTTTTAGCGGCGAATACTAAGATAAAACGGCAGTTACCTTGAGCTATTCACCTTAACAAAGGGTAACTTTCATTGACTATACCTGTTCAACTTCAAGATGTGTGCCCCCTCTGGGTGGTTTTTAAAAAACTTTATGCCGCGTTATTCATTTTAAGAAGGGAATAACCATCCTTTACAATGAATGCCTTGCCTAAAGTTTATTAAATTCCCACTGAATCATACATCTTGAAGTTGAATGGCTATAAACTATTCGCGAGAGATATCTACCATAAGATCGTCCGCAAGGTTTTCTAAAGCATCGATTAATACGTCTAAACTATCGTCCGCGATTGATATAGTTGCTTTTGCTTTAAATAACTCTTGTCCTGAATAAGGGGCACTATCATGGGAACTAACAAGTTTTAGTAAGTTGCCACCTTTATTGTTAATGATGGATGATATTTCTTGAACGATGCCCTCACGATCATTGGCGGTAAGCTCCAGAACAACATCGGCACTTGAGTTCTCTTTTGTTGCCGTTGCGGTTTCAATATGGCATTTAAAATCAGGCATGCTGTTTATTTTATCAATTAGCCCCGCTGTTTGTTCTGCAGTTATGGCAACTTCAATCACTCCAGCAAAAAATCCTGATAAATGATGTAAGCTACTGGTTTGCCAATTACCTTGATGCTGTTTCACCAGACTAGAAAGAGTATCAACAAGTCCGAGACGGTCTGGGCTGATAAAGGAAATCACGAGATGGTTCATATATCGTCCTTTTAAAACGTGGGAAAGTAATTTAATCGAGAAATTTAATAGTCTCGATTTAGTTGGGAAAGTTCTTTATTTAATTGACTGTCATCACCTAAATTTAATTCAACTAATCGACGTAAATGGGTAACGCTATCAATATCAATAGCGTTACATTGCAGCCCAACTTCGTCTTCTTCTACATGAACTATAGCAATATGCATTTGCACTTGGGTTTCACTGCCAGCGAGAGTGAAGTTTAAAATACCAAGTTTATGTTTGATATCCCCAGCAGTTTTAGGAGCACTTACTAACGCTCCATTTAAAGAGATATCATGAATATTAACCGAGTAACTTTGTTCTTCTACTTCCAACTGAGCATCAATTGAAAATAAAATGCGGGTGAATTGTCGTCTATTTTCCATGTAAGCTTAAGTTTAATTGTTGAATAGATACCTTTAGCATAGCCTTATTTAAAAAAAAAGCACCTAAAATATTTTTAGGTGCTTTTTATTTCTCTTTACTTACTAGTGACTTAACTAAAATATAAAATAATATGCTTAGCCAATTTTTTTATATTTAATACGGTGAGGCTCTAGTGCCGCAGGGCCTAATGTTTTTTTCAACCAATCATTATATTCGGTAAAATTTCCCTCAAAGAAATTGACTTGTCCTTCATCACGATAATCTAAAATATGGGTCGCGATACGGTCTAAGAACCAACGGTCATGAGAAATTACCATGGCACAGCCAGGGAACTCTAATATGGCTTCTTCTAAGGCACGTAACGTTTCAACATCTAGGTCGTTAGTGGGCTCATCAAGCAGTAATAAATTACCACCGGTTTTAACTAATTTAGCTAAATGCACCCGATTTCGTTCACCACCAGATAAATCCTTAATGAATTTTTGCTGATCGTTACCTTTAAAATTAAACCTTGAGCAATAAGCTCGGCTTGGAATTTGATAAGTACCAATTTCAATAATATCGTTGCCTTCAGAGATTTCTTGATAAACGGTATTCTCTTCACCCATGTCATCACGGAATTGGTCAACACTGGCTAGCTTGACTGTATCACCTAAATCTACAGTACCTCCATTAGGTTCTTCAGCACCTGAGAGCATTTTAAAGAGCGTTGACTTACCCGCGCCGTTTGCGCCAATTATGCCAACAATTGAACCTTTAGGAATGCTAAAGCTTAAGTCGTCAATTAATACTCGATCGCCATAAGATTTTGTTAAATTAGTTACTTCTAATATTTTGTCACCTAAACGTGGTCCCGGTGGAATATACAGTTCATTGGTTTCATTACGCTTTTGATGATCTTGATTATTAAGTTCTTCAAAGCGAGACATCCGGGCTTTGCTTTTTGATTGTCGAGCCTTAGGATTAGAACGAACCCATTCAAGCTCTTGCTTGATAGTTTTTTGTAAGGCACTTTCCGATTTACTTTCTTGCTGTAAACGAGCATCTTTTTGTTCAAGCCATGAAGAATAGTTACCTTCCCATGGAATACCATAACCACGGTCAAGCTCTAAGATCCAGCCCGCGACATTATCCAAGAAGTATCTATCATGGGTAATGGCAACAACCGTGCCTGGATAGTCGTGTAAGAAACGTTCTAACCAAGCTACCGATTCAGCATCTAAATGGTTAGTTGGTTCATCAAGCAATAACATGTCTGGTTTTTGTAATAACAAGTGACATAATGCTACCCGGCGACGCTCACCACCACTTAATACCGCTATTTTTTGATCCCAAGGCGGTAAGCGCAAAGCATCAGCTGCACGTTCTAAAACATTATCGATGTTATGACCATCTTGTGTATTGATAATGTCTTCTAATTCACCTTGTTCTTTAGCTAAAGCGTCAAAGTCAGCACCTTCTTCAGCATATTCGTTATATACTTGGTCTAGTCGTGCTATGGCATTTTTTACTTCAGATACCGCGTCTTCAACGACTTCACGAACCGTTTTTTCTTCGTCAAGTTGTGGTTCTTGAGGTAAATAACCAATTTTAGTCCCTGCTAATGCATTGGCTTCACCTTCAAATTCTTTATCAACACCGGCCATAATACGTAGTAGCGTTGACTTACCAGAGCCATTTAAACCTAAAACCCCAATTTTGGCACCGGGGAAAAAAGAAAGTGAAATGTCTTTTAAAATCGTGCGTTTTGGTGGAACTACTTTTGAAACGCGGTTCATCGACATGATGAATTTATCGGGTAATGGCTGAGCCATGTGAAAGCCTTTTATTTTGAGGGAAATTAACTTGCTGATATTTTAGGTGAAAGGGACGGGTCAAGCAAATATCTTTGAGATAACTTAGCTCTGTTGGCAATAGCGCGTTTCATTTGAGCACTACAACATCGGATTCTTTAAGATCAATACTGTGCACGGTTGTTAATCTGTCACTTTTAGTACATTGCATAACTATTCTTTTCGAAAACCCTCTTTTTGTTCTTTGGCAGACAACATGTTGAGCTTTTAAGCCAAATTTAGCGATGTAATCATTGACGATTAGATCAATGCTTTTTTTATCCTCAGAAGAGGCAGCTTGATAAAGGTTATCAAAAAGGCTTTGCCACTCCTTAATGCCTGACTCTGTCGCTACTCCTAACCAGCCCATGCCGATTAAAGTGGATTGCTCAACATGTAAACCTTTCAGGAACATAAAAGCGAGGGCATATTGTGAGTCTTTGTATCCCCACGGGGCTAGTTCACTTAATTCTTGAAATGCCCCTTGATAATCGCCTCTTTCATATAAGGTTATGCCCCATTTCTGTTGCTTATCTATTGCATCAATATCTTTTAAAATAACGCCAGTAGACTTACAAGAACTTATTAATAATACGATTATCAGGCAGACAGCTTTCATTAAAATTATAACTCCAAGGTTGAGTTGCTATTCTAACAGCATTTATTGGTATTCTTCATTTATAGTTGTTTTTACTCAATACGAGCCTTTTATTTAAGATTGAGATGATTATAGGTAAAGACATACCATTCGAAATTGCTGCGCCTATAAGAATTAATCCTAATGCAATAAGGATGTTACTCGACCAGTTGTTTAAACCAAAAATTGCTAATACTATCGATGAAATGAGTGGCGTTAAGAAACTTAAAGAGGCGAGTAATTTTTTATTACCTAGTTTAAGGGCGTTATCCCACAAGTAAAAAGCGCCACCAACGGGACCAAGGCCTAATAAAATAACGCCGAGCCATTGTTTGAAAGTTAATTGCCAATAGGTCGTTTCAAGTTGCAGGTGAGCGATAAGTGATAATAAAGCAACAATGAGTGATAACCAGCCGATGTCATCAACTTTATTATTACTTCTTGATAAAAACCAAGAATAACTCGACCAGATAATCGCGCAACATAAAGCAAGTAAGTAGCCAACGTAAAACTCATCTTTAAAAGAAAAGCCAACATCGCCAATGATGACAAAGCTAATACCAACAAAACCACATATGCCACCAATGAACGCTCTTAATATTGTCGTTTTTGTTGAGAGTAATATTGCTAATAATATTGGCCACATATAAGCAATTAAGCTGACTTCAATTGCCGGCGCTTTTTTTAGTGCGGTGAAGTAACAAAAGTGAAAACCAAATAAACCTATAATGCCTACTAGCCATTGCGATAGACTGAGTGTTGGTTTAGAGAGTATTTTTTCCCCTTTTATCATCCGTGTGATAGGCATTAATAGCGCGGAAATAAAAAAACATAATGTTAAAAGTTCAAAGGCCGGAATTTGCGTAGTATTAACGCCAAGTAACGCTAAACAACCCCACAATATTATGGCGATCACACCGTAGATGGTAAACATGATAACTCCTCAATAATTTGAGTATATTATGACGAATTAAATGTGAGGAAGTATTCCAAAAAGACGCTTTTCTATTGCTAAAAGGCGTACATTTAATCGAAATGGCATTAGTTACTATGTTTAAAAGCACTTGGTGAGTCAGCAAAGTGTTCTTTGAATTTCCGACTAAATGCTGAAGGGGTGAGGTAACCCACTTGCTCGGCAATAATATTGATAGGTGTATCTGTATAAGTAAGTAATGCTTTGGCTTTTTCCATGCGCAGGTTGGTCAAATATTGTTGGCTAGTGACCCCGGTACTTTCTTTAAATACTTTCTTAAATTGTGTAGCACTTAAACAAGCTTGTTTTGCCAAGTCGTTAATCGCTATATTTATACTTAAGTCTGCAGAGATCAGTCTGATAGCTTTACTGATCCTTTTGTCTATTTTCCTAGTCACCGATTGTTGAGCAAGTAATAGATGAAATAATTGAAAAGAAGCCGTTTCGATATCTGTATTTACCTGTTTATTTAACTGGTTTTCGATAAATAAAATAAAGTGTTTTAAGGATGAACTGATCAATAAGGTTTCTTGTTCTAAAGCGATGATGTTGTCGGGCAAGTTATCTAAATCAACCACAAGGAAGCGAGCATGTTCTTCGGCTTTAAAGGCATGTTGTTGTCCTGATTTAATCACTATACAATCGCCTTGGCTAACATGTCCGGTGAAGTTACCCACTTGTATTTCAATCACTCCATGCAAAGGTAGCACCAACTGGTGGTAATGATGAAAATGGCTACGTATCTGTTTTGAGTAAGAGCGTATTGAAAATCGATTGGTAGACATGGTGTGATCCGAGTTGCCGAAAATGTAGTTAAGATGACAATTGTTCTAAACCTAGTCTACTCGCCAATAAGTTTTTGTAAACGCATAATGTACAGATAAGACGCTTTAGGAGATGAGCTGACTAATGGGGAATATGCCACTTTTGTTTAATGTTTTGTAAAGTACCATTATCAATGATTTTCTGAAAAGCTTGCTGGTATTGGGCAATAAGCTCAGGATCAGAACCTTTGTTAAAGGCAATACTCAAATCTGCATGTAATTCATTTATCTCATTAAGTTTCATTATGTCGTTAAAGTGGTAACCCTGAATTTTAGCTATTTCAGAGATGGTTAGTTCAGCTTCGATGACTAAATCAATTCTCTTTTCAAAAAGCATTTTCAACTGTTGTTTTTCATTGACTAATTCATAAATATTTTTGAAACCATTATTGTTCAAGTATTCATCTCTATTTGAGCCTCGGGTCGTAGCAATAGAGAATTTCTTCAACTTTTCGATGGTATAGTTGTCATTCTTGAAGCGCTTTTTTAACCCCCAAAAATAATATTGTTCATTAATTAAGCTACCAACCCATTTAAATCGTTGCTCTCGCAAGTGTGTTCTGGCAATCGAATATATTAATATGTTTTTGTCTGTTTGTGCTATTTCATAAGCTCGCGCCCAAGGCATTACGGTAATATTTGCGGTATCTTTAGTCATTTTAAACAGTGCATGAATGACATCGGTGGAGAAACCTCCTAGCGTGCCGTCTTGGTTTTTAATCTGATATGGAGAAAGGTATTCGGTGACCACACGAATATTTTGGCTATATGCTTTTAAACTACAGACTATCGTCAATAATAGAATTAGATTACGGGTCATAATACCTGACAAGTCATAGGAACTTATATTAAGCATAGTCGTAAAAATTAGAAAACTACATCATCTTTAAAGATGAGCTTTCTTGTGATTATTTATTGAGATAAAATTAAGTTACCTTTTAGTTGATAGCGATGGAAAACCTTGATTTTCTCTCAACTCCCCTTTGATAACCAATTTGTTATTCAATTGCCTGCAGATCAACAGTCCGGTGATTTTTCTCGGCAAGTTGAAAATGCCGCCTATTCTTTTGTTAATCCACAAAAAACACAGCAAGCAACTGTGGTATCTATCAATGCTCAATTAGCACTGCAATTAGGCTTTTCTCAAGCAGATATTGATAATGAAAAAATAGCAGCGGTGCTAACTGGAAATATATTGTTAGCGGGGATGCAACCCTATGCGATGAATTATGGAGGTCATCAATTTGGTCACTGGGCCGGACAACTGGGTGATGGTCGAGCGATTAATTTAGGACAATTAAATACCCTTAATGATGGCTTGCAAACATTACAGTTAAAAGGCGCAGGGCAGACGCCTTATTCGCGTAATGCCGATGGTTTAGCGGTATTACGGTCATCGGTTCGGGAGTATTTGTGCTCAGAAGCAATGTTTCACTTAGGTATTGCCACTACACGTGCACTCAGTTTATGTTTAACCGGTGATCGGGTTGTTCGTGATATGTTTTATGATGGCCATCCAAAAGAAGAACTCGGAGCCGTAGTTTGTCGAGTGTCTCCGTCATTTTTGCGTTTTGGTAGTTTCCAATTACCGGCGGTAAGAGGTGATATCGCCTTATTAAAGCAGTTGGTCGATTTTTCTATTAGCCAAAACTTTCCGTATTTAGGGGCACCCTCAAAAGAGGTTTATATCGCATGGCTAAAAGAAATAAGTGAAAAAACCTGCCAATTAATGGTTGATTGGATGCGAGTAGGTTTTGTCCATGGCGTGATGAATACTGACAATATGTCGATAATCAGTGAAACCATTGATTATGGTCCTTATGGCTGGATAGATGCCTTTGATTTGCAGTGGACGCCAAATACCACTGACGCACAAGGAAAAAGGTATTGCTTTGGTGCACAAGCAGAAATAGCACAGTGGAATTTATTTCAATTAGCCAATGCACTTTACCCTTTGATTGAAGATGCTGAGCCATTAAATAAAATACTCAAGGATTATGCCGCGCTATATGAACAGCGATGGCAAGAAATGATGCAAGCAAAATTAGGTCTTGAAACATTGAATGTTGATAATGATCCTGAACTTTTTATGCAATTAGAAAAACTATTGTCTGAACAAGAAGTTGATATGACGGTTTTTTATCGTTTACTCGCGGCAATGCCTGAACATGAATCAGAGTGGCAAGAACACTTTTGTGACAGCTTTTATCAATTTTCTCATCTTGAAGATGATTATTTAAGCAGATTTAAACTATGGTTAACGGATTACCAACAGCGTTTAAATCTGAATGAAATTGATGCATTACAACGGAAAAAACGCATGAATGCCGTTAATCCTAAATTTGTT
>Ga0105355_10003523_pt1 | contig 13687 bp, 10 predicted proteins | sample GOMGulsemesocosm_2_FD_83508 | JGI IMG/M metagenome (GOLD analysis project Ga0105355, IMG submission 83508) | Methane-oxidizing microbial communities from mesocosms in the Gulf of Mexico - GOM9C Gulf of Mexico | ecosystem: Environmental > Aquatic > Marine > Cold seeps | place: Gulf of Mexico... | reverse complement strand
CCTTACGGGAGAATTGGTTCGCGTTCAAATCAAACGTAAAAAAATAGATACTAAAAACGATGTATTAAAAATATACCGTAAAGCCTCTCAAAAAGATATAGACATTTGGAGCGAAGCTCGTGATAAAGAAGAACCTATGAAGGTTAAAGCACGACAATTTGCTATAGATTTAAAACTCCAGATGAAAATTTCTGATATCGAGTTTCAAGGTGATAGTAGTAAAGCCACATTTTATTACACAGCTGAAGAGCGCGTGGATTTTAGAGAGCTTATTAAAATATACGCTAGAGAGTTTAGAATTCGTATCGAAATGAAACAAGTCGGTTTCCGTCAAGAAGCCTCTAGACTTGGTGGTATAGGATCTTGTGGTCGTGAGTTGTGTTGTTCGACTTGGTTAACAGATTTTAGATCTGTAAGTACAAGTGCAGCACGTTACCAACAATTATCACTTAATCCTCAAAAATTAGCAGGTCAATGTGGTAAACTTAAGTGCTGTTTAAATTACGAGTTAGATTCTTACTTAGACGCCTTAAAAGCATTTCCAAAACCAGATACTAAACTATACACAGAAAAAGGGACTGCTGTGTGTCAAAAAACAGACATTTTTAAGGGACATATGTGGTATGCTTATGAAGGAGAATGGATGAATTGGCACCTTATTACTACAGACCAAGCTAGAGAAATTATTGCAATAAATAAAAAAAGAGAAAAGGTAGCAAGCCTTGAAGAATACGCTGTAGAGCTGCTTGTAGATACTAAAACAGAGTTTGAAAACGTTGTAGGTCAAGATAGTTTAACACGTTTTGATAGTCCAAAAGGCAATAAAAAACGTAAAAACAATAGAAGTAGAAATAAAAAGCCAGTTCATAATAAATCAGAAGTTAAAACTAATGATGGCAAAAAAGCTAAACCTAATAAAAGAGTTAGCACAAATAAGAAAAATCAAGTAGGTAACAATAACCAACCAAATAGTAAAAATCAACCTAATAAAAATCAGGCAAACAGTGTTAAGCCAAAACCTAAACCTAGGCCAAAACGTAAGCCAAATAAGAAAAGACCTGAAAACAATAACAATCAAACTAATGAAAATAAGTAAAATTGTAGTTGTTTTATTACTAGTGTTGCTGTCGTCTTGTGATGATAAAGCGGTGTTTGATCAGTATAAAAGTGTATCAACATCTTGGAATAAAAAAGACATAGTTAATTTTAAAATAAACGCACCAGATTCAATCAATCCTTATAACTTATTTGTTAACGTTAGAAATACTAATGATTATAAATACAGTAATTTATTTTTAATTGTCGAAATGAATTTTCCTCACGGAAAAACCTTAACAGATACTTTAGAGTATGACATGACTAAAAAAAATGGCGAATGGTTAGGCGAAGGGTTGTCGTCAGTAAAAGAAAATAAATTGTGGTATAAAAAAGGTGTTATTTTTAACGAAAGTGGCACGTATAACGTTAACATACAACAAGCAATGCGTAGTAATGGAGAGGTTAATGGTGTCGTTAATCTAGAAGGTATTACAGACGTAGGATTTAGAATAGAAAAAACAGAATAATCAAGTCAGATAGATATGGCAAAAACAAAAAAAGCAGAAGCAACAAACTTTGATAAGTATATTAGATGGTTTTGGATGCTGTTTTTAGGAGGTTTATTATCAGTAGTGTTATTGTTTCTACTAGCATCTTGGGGAGTGTTAGGCGAAATGCCAGATCACACACAATTAGAAAATCCAAAAACAAACTTAGCTACAGAAATTATTTCATCTGACGGAAAAACATTAGGTAATTTTTATTTTCGTGATAATAGAACACCAGTTAGTTTTGACGAGTTACCAGAGCATTTAGTACAAGCATTAATTGCAACAGAAGATGTAAGGTATATGGAGCATTCTGGTATTGATGGACGTGGTACTTTACGTGCAGTTTTAAAGCCTGGAAGTGGAGGAGCAAGTACAATTACGCAACAATTGGCTAAGCAACTATTTACAAAAAGAGCCTCTAGCAATAAAGTAAAAAGAGTCCTTCAAAAATTTAAAGAATGGATTATAGCAATACGATTAGAGCGTCAATATACTAAAGAGGAAATTATTGCTCAATATTTAAATATTGTGGATTTTGATAATAATGCAGATGGGATTCGCTCAGCTTCAAGGATTTATTTTGGAGGTAAAGAGCCTAAAGAGTTAACACTTAAAGAGTCTGCAATGATTGTTGGGATGCTTAAAAATCCATCACTTTTTAATCCACTTAAAGATAAGGGACAACGTGCAGTTAGGACCAAACAACGTAGAAATACGGTGTTTGATCAAATGGCTAAATATGGTTATATCACAGATGTTGAAAAAGATTCGCTTCAAAAAACAGATTTAGGTATAAATTATACACCTGATAGTCATAGTTCAGGATCTGCAACTTATTTTAGAGGTTATCTAACAGAATTTATGAAAGAATGGATCGCAGATCCAAAAAACAGAAAAGCAGATGGCTCTAAGTATAGTTTGTATAATGATGGTTTAAAAATCTATACAACCATAGACTCACGCATGCAAAAATATGCTGAGTTAGCTGTTGCTAGACATATGCCAAGACTTCAGGCAGAGTTTTTTAATCAAAATACACCAGAGCGAAATAAAACTGCTCCTTTTTTAGATTTATCATCAGATGAAGTTGATAAGTTATTAAATACAGCAATGAAACGTGGTGAGCGTTGGAGAATCTTAAAAAATGCTGGTAAAAATGATAAAGAAATTAGAGCGTCTTTTTATAAGCCAGCTCAAATGACCCTTTTTAAATGGGAAAAAGATGGTAGTCCAGGAGAATTTGATACCATAATGAAGCCTATTGACTCTATGCGTTATTACAAGTCTTTCCTGCACCCAGGAATGATGAGTATGGATCCACAAACTGGTCATGTTAAAGCATGGGTTGGTGGTATGAATTATAGACATTTTCAATACGATCACGTAAAACAAGGTAAACGTCAAGTAGGTTCTACATTTAAGCCTTTTGTTTATGCAACAGCAGTAAATCAATTGCATATGTCGCCATGCGACAAATTACCATTAGCGCCTTTAACTATTGAGGCTAATAAATATGGTAATCCAGAACCTTGGGCTCCTAAAAATGATGATAATAATTATAGTGGAGACCTAACATTAAAGGAGGCTTTAGCAAAATCTGTAAATACAATTACAGCAAGGTTAATGGATAAAGTTGGTCCACAACCAGTTGCCGAATTAGCTAAAAATTTAGGAATAACATCAGACATACCATTAGTACCTTCTATTGCATTAGGTACACCTGACATTAGTGTGTATGAAATGGTAGGTGCATATTCCGCTTTTGCTAACCAAGGAGTTTACACAAAACCGGTTATGGTAACGACAATAGTTGATAAAAATGATACAGTTTTATATCAATTTGTACCCGAAACTAAAGATGTTTTAAGTGAGGAAACAGCATATGTAACCGTTAAGTTAATGGAAGGTGTTACACAATCGGGATCAGGATCAAGACTACGTAGAACATGGATGCCTAAAACAGGTGTGTATCCAGAAATTATTACAGGTTATCCTTATGAGTTTAAAAACCCTATAGCAGGTAAAACAGGTACCACGCAAAACCAGTCAGATGGTTGGTTTATGGGAATGGTACCAAATTTGGTAACAGGTGTCTGGGTTGGAGCAGAAGATAGAGCTGTTCATTTTAAAAGTATTACTTATGGTCAAGGAGCAGCTATGGCATTACCAATTTGGGGAATGTACATGAAAAGTTGTTACGAAGATGAAACTCTAGACGTCTCTCAAGGTAGTTTTACACGTCCTTCAGAATTATCTATCGCAGTAGATTGTGAAGGATATGTTCCAGATGGAGGAGATTCACAAGGATTAGATTTATTAGATGACGAAGTCCCAGATGAGTTAGAAATGTAACTTATAATATATCTTTAAAATTAAAAGCCATTCTCTTCAGAATGGCTTTTTTATTTATTAAATTTAAACCACAAAAAATTAGAAAATAATGATTCTAAAAACAGTTAATTCAGTTTCAGATGCGTTAGAAGGCGTACAAGATAATATGACCTTTATGTTAGGTGGTTTTGGACTTAGTGGTATTCCTGAAAATGCGATAGCAGAGTTGGTAAAACGTAATGTAAAAGGTGTGACTTGTATTTCAAATAATGCAGGTGTTGACGACTTTGGTTTAGGTTTGCTGCTTCAAAAAAAGCAAATAAAAAAAATGGTATCCTCTTACGTAGGAGAAAATGATGAGTTTGAAAGACAAATGTTGTCTGGCGAATTAGATGTAGAGCTAATTCCGCAAGGGACATTGGCTGAGCGTTGTCGTGCTGCTCAAGCAGGATTTCCAGCTATTTTTACACCAGCAGGTTTTGGTACAGAAGTAGCCGAAGGTAAAGAAACCAGAGAGTTTGATGGTAAAATGTATGTGCTAGAACACGCTTTTAAAGCAGACTTTGCTTTTGTAAAAGCTTGGAAAGGAGATGCAGCCGGAAATTTAATCTTTAAAGGTACAGCTAGAAACTTTAACCCTTGCATGGCTGGAGCAGCTAAAATTACTGTTGCTGAGGTTGAAGAGTTGGTTCCAGTTGGTGAGTTAGATCCTAATCAAATACACATTCCAGGTATATTTGTACAACGTATTTTTCAAGGTGAAAAATATGAGAAAAGAATTGAGCAAAGAACAGTTAGACAAAGAAGTTAAAGACATACAATATGTTAGATAAAACAGGAATAGCAAAGCGAATAGCTAAAGAAGTACAAGATGGCTACTATGTTAATTTAGGAATTGGTATTCCAACCTTAGTTGCCAATTATGTGCGTGATGATATAGAAGTTGAATTTCAATCTGAAAACGGAGTTTTAGGAATGGGACCTTTTCCGTTTGAAGGCGAAGAAGATGCAGATATTATTAATGCAGGAAAACAAACCATTACAACATTACCAGGAGCTAGTTTTTTTGACTCAGCAATGAGTTTTTCTATGATTAGAGGACAACACGTAGACTTGACTATTTTAGGCGCAATGGAAGTTGCAGAAAATGGTGACATTGCTAACTGGAAAATACCTGGCAAAATGGTTAAGGGTATGGGAGGAGCTATGGATCTGGTTGCAAGTGCAGAAAATATTATTGTAGCAATGATGCATACCAATAGAGCAGGAGAGTCTAAACTGCTTAAAAAGTGCAGTCTTCCTTTGACAGGAGTTGGTTGTGTTAAAAAAATCGTTACCAATTTAGCTGTTATTGAAGTTACAGATAAAGGATTTAAATTATTAGAACGAGCTCCAGGCGTGTCAGTAGAGGACATTAAAAAAGCTACAGAAGGTCATTTAATTATTGAAGGTGACATCCCAGAAATGGATATATAATAATGCAAATTAAGACCTTAAGTAATCAGCTTATAGACTATCATTATGTATCAGATAGAAATTATGATCTAATTGAAGATCGGTTTTTAAAAAACGTAACCATTGCTTTAGATTTTTTGGTAAAAAGTAGTGCGCTTACCATTACTTTTATAGAGGATAATCAAACGCATAGTATTGATGTCATTGATGTTTTAGTGGCAGATACAGATAATAGTATTACTATAGTTCCTGCAGAGAAAAATGCTTATAGTCCAGCGCATAATACTATTTTGTTTTATGATACTCATGGAGTAGTGTTTAGAAAAAATCATAAAAAAAGATGGTTCAAACGTAATAAAGGATACAATTCTCCTGTATCCTTATTATCCCATGAATTAATCCATTGTTATAACGAGTTGTACGACACAGAAGATTATTTGTCTAGAAAAAGAAACCATAAGTCTAAAGGTCAAAAAATAGATGCAGATGGACGTGATTTGTCGTTTCCAAATGCTGAGGAGGTTTTTGTAATTAAAATGACTAACCAAGTGGCAGCTAGATTAGGAGAGGATAAACGTTCTAACTATGGTAGAAGTTACTATCCTACTAGAGGTGTTTTGACTACTAAGCCAGCTAAAAAGACAAAGTAAAAGGTCTAATAAATGCACTAAATGTTAAAATTAAGTGTATTTCATCGAATAATTATGCTTTTTGTCTGATTATTATGAAAAGAGGTTGTATGTTTACAATCCCAAACCTAACCATTAGAAATAACCCAAGTCTACCATGACTTAATCTATTTTTAATACTTTTTTGTTTCAAATTTATCAAAAACTTAACCTACTATGTTTTTTAAGAATTTAAGAAAAGGATTTAAAAATGCTGTTAATTTTATTAGCAGCGTTTTCTATTTAACCAAAAAAGTATTTATGCTATAGTCCCTTTGGGATAGCAGCAATTAGCTTTTTTGTATAGGCTTTTTGAGGTGTGTTGTAAATAATATCAGCATCAGCTAATTCTTCAATTTCACCTTTATTCATAACTAGTAATTGATCACTCATGTATTTTACAACTGCTAAATCATGAGAGATAAATATGTAAGTAAAACCAAACTTTTCCTTTAATTCATTTAATAAATTTAATACTTGTGCTTGTACAGAAATATCTAGAGCAGATACGGACTCGTCACATACTATTAATTTAGGTTGTAAAGCAATTGTGCGTGCAATACCTACACGTTGTCTTTGTCCTCCAGAAAACTCATGTGGATATCTATTAAAGGCTGTAGCATCTAATCCAACACGATTTAATAACTCTAAGGTTTTATCTTTTCTTTCTGTATCAGATGCATACAATTTATGCACTTTCATAGGTTCCATTATAGCATTACCAACAGTAAGCCTTGGGTTTAATGACGCATACGGATCTTGAAAAATTATTTGGATATCTTTTCTAATAGCTATTGTTTCAGCTTTGGTTAAATTGGTAATGTCCTTACCTTTATATAAAATCTGACCTTTAGTAGCTTTATCTAATAATAAGATGGCGTTTCCTAAGGTAGATTTTCCGCAACCTGACTCGCCAACTAGACCTAAAGTTTCGCCTTCATACAAATTAAAACTAACATTATTAACTGCTGTAAATGTTTCTGCTTTAGCAAAAAAACCTGATTTAGAAATGTATTCTTTTTCAAGATTTTTAACTTCTAATAAAGGAGGTTTTGCGTATATTTTTTTATGCTGAATTTGACGCATATTACTAGTCACTACTACTTCCGAAACTTCATTTTTTAATACGTCTGCTATAGTTGGTAACGTTTTAAGTCTAACGTCTAAAGATGGTCTAGATTTTATAAGTGCTTTTGTATAATTGTCTTTTGGGTTGTTAAAAATAGAGTTAGCTGTGTTTTGTTCTACAATTTGTCCTTTATACATAACAAGTACTCGGTCTGCAATTTCAGAGATTAAACTTAAATCGTGAGTAATAAAAATAATACTCATTTTAGTTTCGGTTTGCAGCTCTTTTAAAAGACTAATTATTTCTTTTTGGACAGTAACGTCCAAAGCAGTTGTTGGTTCGTCTGCAATTAATAATTGAGGTTTGCAGGCTATAGCCATAGCAATCATGACACGTTGTTTTTGTCCACCAGAAATTTCATGTGGATAAGCTTTATAAACGCGTTCAGGATTTGGAAGTTTTACTTTGTTAAGTAATGCTAATGTCTCAGCCTTTACCTGTTTTTTTGATAAATTGGTATGTCGAAATAAAACCTCTTCTACCTGTTTACCACAGGTCATAGATGGGTTTAGAGAACTCATAGGTTCTTGAAAAATCATTCCAATTTTAATCCCTCGTATGGTTTGTAGTTGTTTATTATTTAAAGTAGTCAAATCTTTATTGTCAAAAACAATACTACCTGAAGTAAATTTAAAAACAGATTTTGGTAATAGGCCTAAAATAGCTAATGACGATACAGATTTACCAGAACCAGACTCTCCAACTATTCCAACAATCTCATTTTTATTAATATGGTAGGAAATGTTGTTGATAATGGTCTTGTAATCAGACTCCTTTTTTACGTTAATAGTTAGACTGTCAGTTTTAAGTAAAATCTCGCTCATATAGAGTAAAAGTAATTAATTTCTTTCAATTGATTGTGGGTATAACCACACTTAAAAGCGAATGTTTTTAAATAACCTGTTTTTAATCGAAAAAGAAACTGTAACAAATGATTTATTGTTAAAATTTTAATAATTTAACCACCAAATTGATAATTATTACCTTAATCCATTAATTAATTAGCATGAAAAAAACAATTACTTTATCATTATTAAGTTTTTTATTAACGCTTTCTGTTTTTGCTCAGCAAGATAGAAATTGTTCTACAATGGAGAACTTAGAACACAGAAAACAATTAGATCCAACCTTAGAGCAAAGGATGGAACAGATTGAAGCTTTTACACAACAGCGTATAGCGCAATCTCAAAATGCGCGAATAGATGGTAGTATTATTACAATACCAGTTGTAGTGCATGTATTATATAGAAATAGTACAGAAAATATTAGTGTAGCGCAAATCCAATCGCAAATTGATGTTTTAAACGAAGATTTTAGACGTACCAATCCCGATGCTGATAATACGTGGTCTCAGGCAGCAGATTCTGAAATTCAGTTTTGTTTAACAACCATTGATCCTAACGGAAATGCAACAACAGGTATTACTAGAAAACAAGTTACACGCCAAGATTGGGGAACATCAGATGACATGAAACGAACGTCTACTGGTGGTGTTAACCCATGGAATACTAGTGAGTATTTAAACATGTGGATTGTACCACAAATGACAAGTGGAGGAAATACCATTTTAGGATATGCTCAATTTCCTGGTGGTAGTGCTGCAACAGATGGTGTTGTTATGGGATATAATTATTTTGGTAGAGTTGGTAATGTTAGCGCTCCTTTTGATGGAGGAAGAACAACAACTCACGAAGTTGGTCACTTTTTAAATTTACGTCATATTTGGGGAGATTCTAATTGTGGTAACGATTTTGTAAGCGATACACCAACACACCAAACATCAAATGGTGGTTGTCCAGTAGGAAAAGTATCTTGTGGATCTACAGATATGGTACAAAACTATATGGATTACACCAATGACTCTTGTATGAATTTATTTACACAAGGACAAAAAGCACGTATGAGAGCAACTTTACTTAGTGGAGGACCTCGTGCAGCTTTAGGATTATCAGATAAGTGTGGAGGAGGTGGAACAACACCAACTTGTACAGATGGTGTTCAAAATGGTGACGAAACTGGAGTGGATTGTGGTGGATCTGCATGTACACCTTGTACAACAGGTACACAATATTGTGCTTCGCAAGGTAATAGTGTAAGTGACGAGTATATTAGTCGTGTTCAAGTAGGATCTATTAACAATGCCTCAGGAGCGCAATTATATTCAGATTTTACTAACATAACGACTAATTTGACTAAAGGATCTTCTAATACTATAACTATTACGCCAACTTGGACAGGTACTACGTATGCAGAGGGTTATGCAGCTTGGATTGACTATAATAACGATGGTGATTTTACAGATTCAGGAGAGCAAATTTTCTCTAAAGCAGCATCAACAGCAACTCCAGCTAGTGGAAGCTTTACAATACCAAGTAGTGCTGTTACAGGTAGTACAAGGTTAAGAGTATCTATGAAATATAACGCAGTACCTACATCTTGTGAAACTTTTTCTTATGGAGAAGTTGAAGATTATACAGTAAATATTACTGTTGGAGCTGCAGATACAGTTAAGCCAGTTATAACTTTAATAGGAGGAGCTACAATTAACTTAACCGTTGGAGATACATATACAGAACAAGGTGCTACTGCAACAGATAATGTTGATGGAAATATAACATCAAGTATTGTAATTTCAGGTACAGTAAATACTAACTCAGCAGGTACATATACAAGAAACTACAATGTTAGTGATGCAGCAGGTAATGCAGCAAATCAAGTATCTAGAAGTATTGTAGTAAGTCCAGCAAGTACAACTGGTTGTTCTGGAGAAATTTCTTCATTTCCTTATAATGAAGGTTTTGAATCTAGTTTTGGATCATGGACACAAGGAAGTGGTGACGATTTTGATTGGACAAGAAGAAGTGGATCTACGCCTTCAAGCAGTACAGGTCCATCAAGTGCAAGTGAAGGGTCTCAATATGTTTACATGGAGTCTTCAGCACCAAATTACTCTACTAAGCGAGCTATATTAGTGTCTCCTTGCTTTAACTTGACTGGAATAAATAACGGAAACTTTAGCTTTAAATACCATATGTATGGTACATCTGCTATGGGAAGTTTAAGTTTAGCAATTAGTACTAACAATGGATCTACTTGGTCTACTGTATGGACAAGATCAGGTAATCAAGGTAATTCTTGGTTAGATGCCAACGTAGATTTGTCTTCTTACTCAGGAAATTCAGTTAGATTAAGATTTGATGGAACAACAGGTACTACTTGGCAAGGTGATATGGCAGTTGATGCTATAAGTTTAAGTAATGGATCTGCAGATAAGTGTGCAGGAGTTGCAGAATACAATGGTAGCCAATCTTACTCAGTGGGAGATCAAGTAACCTATTTAGGTAATTTATATGAAAGAACAGCAAGTGGATGGGTTAATTTAGGTGCTTGCGGAACAGCAAGAACATCTAACGAGGGTTTTGTGCAACATTTAGGCGTTGAAATCTCTGTTTATCCAAATCCTGTAAAAGGTAATGCTGTTTTTGTTAAATCAAATGTAGATAACTTACCATTTACTGTAGTAAATATGTTAGGACAACATGTTGCTAAAGGTATTACAACATCCAATGGTATTAATGTTAGTCAACTTGAAGCTGGTTTATATTTAATTCAGTTTGAAGTAAATGATACTATTGAAACTAGAAAGTTTATAAAGCAGTAATAATTAGTCTTAATTAATCAATCAATTTTTTATTGCTAAAAGCCTCAACGAAAGTTGAGGCTTTTTATTTATTTGTGTTTTTTAAACATGAATAATTTCATCATCGGTAAGAATGGAATCGCCTCTTAAGCGCAAAAATATTTGAGCTACAGCAATGGTATCTTTTTCGCAATAAATAATAATACGATCAATGTCATTGTCTTCATAATATGTTTTGTAAACTTCGCTGCCATCAATATCATCTTTTGGACTTGGTATACCTAAAACATTAGTCATTAACTTTAATGATGTATAGGTTTTGTAGTCACCAAATTTCCATAATTCCATAGTGTCTAAGTGCGGAATTTCCCATGGTTTTTTACCAAAAAGATTTAATTTATAAGGTAATTCTATGTTATGGATAATCATACGTCTAGCGATGTATGGAAAGTCAAACTCCTTACCATTATGTGCACAAAGTAGGTGTTTGGCTTGACTAAAATGAGAAATTAAAAGGTTTTTAAATTCGACTAGAAGTTTACGTTCTTCACCATAAAAAGAGGTTGTCCTAAATAGGCGTGTATCACCTTGGATGGTAAAATAGCCAACCGAAATACATATAATTTTTCCAAACTCTGCCCAAATTCCAGCACGATCGTAAAACTCTTCAGCAGTAAACTCTTCTTTGCGTTGGTAACGTGATTTGGCGTCCCAAAGATCTTGCTTAGTTTTATCTAAATCAGAAAAATGTTGTGTCTCTGGAACAGTTTCTATGTCCAAAAACAAGATATTTTCAAGGTTGAGTTTGGTAATCATAATACCTTAGTTTTTCATATTTAGCATTTTATAAGCTTCATCAATGTATAAAGCAATATCATTAGTAAATACACCAACACCTTCATCTGGTGATTTTTGATGTCCTAATCTTACAATAATTACATTGTCATCCGGTTGCACAATAACGTACTGTCCCAAATGACCACGCATCATAAAAAAGTCTTTTTCATTTTGGGTTTTTAACCACCAACCATAGCCATATTCTGGACTAGCTGCAAAACGAGGTTTTAGGGATTTTGCTACAAAAGCCGAATCTAATACTTGTTTTCCATTCCATTTTCCATGGTCTTTGTATAGTTTACCAAATCTTGCAAAATCTTTAGCATTACTAGCAATACAGCAGTAGGCTTTTACTAAATCATGGGTTTCGCTATCGACTTGCCATAACGTTTCGTTTTCACTTCCTAATGGTTTCCAAAAGCTTTCGGTTAAATAATCGTACATTTTTTTACCTGTTGCTTTTTCAATAACCATAGCTAACATTTGTGTATCACCACTAGCGTATTTAAAAGCTTGACCTGGTTGGTCTACAACTTTTAAACCATTCATAACTTTAGCTAAGTCATCGTCAAAATAAGCACGTGTTGTAATAGATAAAGGCGAATAGTATGCTTCATCCCAATTGGTGCCAGAGGACATGCTAGATAAATCTCCAACAGTCATTTTTGCTGCATCACCATCACAAAATGCAGGTAAAAAGTCACAAACGGGTTGGTCTAAACTTTTAATGTAACCTTCCATTATAGCTTTTCCCATAAGTCCTGAGACATAGCTTTTAGCCATAGAAAAGGAGTTGGACTTGGAGTCTTTATTGTAACCATCGTAGTAGTTTTCAAACCAAATACTATCATTTTTAATTATGACGTAAGCTATTGTTCCCCAATCTTTGTTTGCTTTGTCTAGTGTTGAGGTTTCTTTAACCGAATTATAATCCTTGTGATTAGGCCAAGGTTGAGGTGTACCATTTTTTACCACTTGGTTATCAAACTTTTTGTAGTCATCTAAAAATGCTGTTGTGTATCCACGCATATATATGGTGCGTACAGCCTTAATTAGATAATCTGTGTCTGTTATGTAAAGGGTTGCGATTAGTAATCCAAATAGAACTACAAGCACTTTTAAAAGCTTTTTTAAAAATTTCATTTTATTTAATTAGTTTAGAACTTAAATATAATGAAATAATAAATTAATACTAGTTATTTTGCTTTTCTTGCAGCTAGTTTTTGTTTGTAGTATGCTTTTTGTGCGATGTATAGCGTTTTTGAAAATTCTGCAATAACTTCAGCTTTGGTATTTACCAATTGCATTGTTTTGATAATATCAACTTGTTGTTCTGTTTTTAATTGATTTTTTAAGGCTTCGATTTCTTCTTCTGTAAAAACAAATTCGCCATAAATTGTGCTTTTACCAGGACGTTTGTATTTGGCAGTAACCGCTTTGTCCCAAACCACATAGTCGTCACCTAAAATTTGAATTAGTTGTATCATGTAAATAGGATCTGTAGCAGATAACATACTACCACCAAACATGGATCCAGCGTAATTGCGGTTTTTATAGTTAAGTTTTAAGCGTATTTTGACGTAGTGTAAATCGTCGCTAACCTCTGTAAGTCTTGCGGTTGTGCGTCTATACATTGGTGACCAGTTAAAACCGTATTTATATATTGTTGCTGGTTTAACAAAACGTGTTAAAAATTGGGTTACTACTTTGTACATTAAAATAAAGATTGCTGTTTATATGGGCTTTCATGATCTAACAACCATTGTTTGCGGTGTAAACCTCCTGCATATCCTGTTAAGCTTCCGTCTGTACCTATAACCCTATGACATGGTATTATAATCCATAATGGATTTTTACCATTAGCGTTAGCAACTGCTCGGATAGCTTTTGGGGCTCCTAGTTGTTTTGAGAGTTGAAGATAAGAAGTGGTTTTACCAAACGGGATAGTTTGTAAGCTTAGCCAAACACGATTTTGAAATTCTGTGCCTTTTGGGTTTAGCTTTAAGCTGAATTGTTCTCGCGAACCTTCAAAATATTG
>Ga0105355_10003522_pt1 | contig 13691 bp, 12 predicted proteins | sample GOMGulsemesocosm_2_FD_83508 | JGI IMG/M metagenome (GOLD analysis project Ga0105355, IMG submission 83508) | Methane-oxidizing microbial communities from mesocosms in the Gulf of Mexico - GOM9C Gulf of Mexico | ecosystem: Environmental > Aquatic > Marine > Cold seeps | place: Gulf of Mexico... | reverse complement strand
GGGGCAAGAAATGAATATGGGTATCGATATTTGCCTTGGTATACCGGACCATTTGGCGGAGCTGGAACAACTCTACGCCGAAGCGTTTCCCAGCGAGAATTTAATGCCACTGGTTACGAAACTACTGGCTGAAAAGGATATCGTTTTGTCCCTTGCTGCGCGGTCTGATGGGGAATTGCTGGGACATGCGTTGTTCACGATCTGCGGTATTGCCGGGCAGTCAGACGATACAAAAATGGAGGTCGCCTTACTAGGACCCGTTGCTGTCGCCGAGGCAACGCAGCGGCAGGGAATTGGACGTGCATTGATCCGGGCAGGTCTGCAGCGATTGGCCGCAAATGGGATTGTGCAAATTTTTGTTTTAGGTGACCCGGGCTATTATGGGCGGTTTGGTTTCCGGGTTGACGATCGCATTGCAACGCCATTTCCAATTCCTGGGCAGTGGCGGGCGGCCTGGCAGTCGATGTGTTTACAGCAGCGCCAAGCATTGCCACCGGGAACACTGACTGTGCCCACGCCTTGGCGGGATCCTTCTCTCTGGTCGTGACGAAACTGTATCATGAGAGCGTGCAGGGTGAATCAAGATCGGCTATGAGTTCACATGCTGTGCGGATTTCCGCACAAACATATTCTGTCGTTGTGTGGGAATCCACACATAATGGCCTAGGCCGCTGCAGTGAAGCAGAGGAACAAGGCTGCAACTTGTTGAAATTTTTAAAGATTGATTGGGCTTCTGTGTTTCTCGAAACAATTGTTGAGCGGTAGCCCTCTTGGAGTGATGCTATCGCCCGGAGCTCTCTGTTTTGGAGAGACGGAGTGTAAAATACCCGGGAGGATACTATGAAATATTTGATGACGGCTGCCGCTACGGCAATGGCCTTGAGCACAACGGCTGGCGTTGCAAGCGCCGCCTGTGACACCGGCGAGATCGTGGTGAAATTTGCCCACGTGACCAACACTGACAAACACCCCAAAGGCATTGCTGCCACGCTGCTGGAACAACGTATCAACGATGAGATGAACGGCACCATGTGCCTGGAAGTCTATCCGAACTCGACCTTGTACAACGACAACAAAGTTTTGGAAGCAATGCTGCAGGGCGACGTCCAGCTGGCCGCGCCGTCATTGTCGAAGTTCGAGAAGTTCACCAAGCAGTTCCGCTTGTTTGATCTGCCCTTCATGTTCAAGAACATCGAAGCTGTGGACGCGTTTCAGGGCTCGGCTGACGGTCAGGCGATGCTGGACAGCATGCAGCGACGTGGTCTGCAAGGTCTGGCATTCTGGCACAATGGCATGAAACAAATGTCAGCCAACAAGCCGCTGGTCGCTCCGACGGATGCCAATGGTCTGAAATTCCGCGTTCAGTCCAGTGACGTGCTGGTTGCGCAGATGGAAGCCATCGGTGGCTCGCCACAGAAAATGGCGTTTTCCGAAGTTTACGGTGCGCTGCAGCAGGGTGTCGTCGACGGTCAGGAAAACACCTGGTCCAACATCTACGGTAAGAAGTTCTTTGAAGTGCAGGACGGCGTGACCGAAACCAACCACGGTATCATCGACTATCTGGTTGTGACCAATGTGGACTGGCTGGAAAGCCTGGACGCGCCGGTGCGCGAGCAGTTCCTGACCATTCTGGGTGAAGTCACTCAGATGCGCAACAAAGAGGCTTTCTCGGTCAACGAAGCGGCTAAAGAGGCCATCGTTGCCGCTGGCGGCACCATTCGTCAGCTGGACGCAACCCAGCGTCAGCAGTGGGTCGATACCATGATGCCGGTTTGGGACAAGTTCTCGGGCGATGTTGGTCAGGACATGATCGACGCTGCACAGGCTATCAACGCAGGCCTGTAATTCAGGTTATCGTAGGGTGCGTGCTAGCACGCACCTTACACTTACGGCACCCGGATCGGTGTGCCGCACCCAATGACTTCCAAAAATATGGGGATAGCGACATGTCGGGGGCAAGGTCCGGTCCGTCCGGGTTTATCAATTCAATCGAGGAAAACGTGATTGCCGGGCTGCTGGGCCTGATGACACTTATCACATTTGCCAATGTGGTGGCACGTTTTGTCTTTAATTCTAACATTCTGTGGGCACTGGAGCTGACCGTGTTCCTGTTTGCCTGGCTGGTGCTGCTGGGGGCCTCATATGCGGTGAAAACCCATGCGCATCTGGGGGTGGACGCGGTTCTGAACATGTTTGCTCCGGCGCCGCGGCGTATCTTGGCGCTGATCTCGGTCAGCTGCTGTCTGGTGTTCTCGCTGCTGCTGCTGAAAGGCGCATATGACTATTGGGCTGTATTCGCCGACCTGCCGCCGACCTCGGGGCGCTGGTTTCCTACCGGGTTTGATCTGAAAGCGCGGAGCCAGAGTTTCTATGAGGTGCAGGACGTTCCAATGGTGTCGGGATTGCGCTGGCTGGAAGGGCTGATCAATTATGATGAGGCTTATGAGAAACTGCCCAAAGTAGTGCCTTATTTGGTGCTGCCAGTGTCGATGTTGCTGCTGTTGTTTCGCTTTGTGCAGGCGGCAGGGCAGATCTGGCGCGGCGAGTTGGACCGGCTGGTGGCCAGTCATGAAGTAGAAGACGAGCTGGATGCCATACGTGCTCAGCAAGAGGAGCGCGACTGATGGACGTTGTCCTGTTATTTTCGATGGTGATTGGCTTGATGTTGATCGGAGTGCCGATTGCAGTTTCCCTTGGCCTAAGTTCAACCCTGTTTCTGCTGGTCTATTCCGACAGTTCACTGGCATCCGTTGCGGGCACGCTGTTTGAGGCCTTTGAGGGGCATTTCACTCTGCTGGCGATCCCGTTCTTCATTCTGGCATCCAGTTTCATGACCACGGGCGGCGTTGCACGGCGGATCATCCGGTTCTCGATTGCCTGTGTTGGTCATCTGCCGGGCGGAATGGCAATTGCCGGAGTGTTTGCCTGCATGATGTTTGCAGCGCTGTCCGGATCGTCTCCGGCGACTGTGGTGGCGATTGGCACGATTGTCATCGCTGGCATGCGTGAAGTTGGCTATACTAAGGAGTTTGCCGCTGGGGTGATCTGTAACGCTGGGACGCTGGGCATCTTGATTCCGCCGTCAATTGTGATGGTGGTCTATGCTGCCGCAGTTGAGGTTTCAGTCGGGCGGATGTTCCTGGCTGGGGTGATCCCCGGCCTGCTGGCAGGCACCATGCTGATGATCACCATCTTTGTAATGGCCAAAATCAAGAACCTGCCACAGGGCGAATGGAACGGCTGGAGCGAGATCTTTGCATCTGGTCGCGAGGCGGGTTGGGGTCTGTTTCTGATCGTTATCATTCTGGGTGGCATCTATGGCGGTATTTTCACTCCGACCGAGGCCGCCGCTGTTGCTGCGATCTATTCCTTCCTGATTGCCTGTTTTGTCTACAAAGACATGGGGCCGCTTTTCAACGGCGAGGGCGAGGCCAAGACCAGTCTGCTGAAGAAACCGATGGCTTTGGCCACTGCGTTTTTCCATTCTGATACCAAGCGAACCTTGTTTGAGGCAGGAAAACTGACGGTGACGCTGCTGTTTGTCATCGCCAACGCGTTGATCCTGAAACATGTGTTGACGGATGAACAAATTCCACAAAGCATCGCCAATGCGATGTTGTCCTACGGGTTTGGTCCGGTGATGTTCCTGGTCATGGTCAACGTGATCCTGCTGATTGGCGGCCAGTTCATGGAACCTTCGGGGTTGCTGGTGATTGTGGCACCTTTGGTGTTCCCGATTGCGATGGAACTGGGCATTGATCCGATCCATCTGGGCATCATTATGGTTGTGAACATGGAGATTGGCATGATCACGCCGCCAGTGGGGTTGAACCTGTTTGTCACCTCGGGCGTGGCTGGAATGTCGATGATGGCGGTGGTGCGGGCATCCTTGCCGTTCTTGGCGGTGCTCTTCGTTTTCCTGATCATGATCACCTATATCCCGTGGCTGTCGACGGTGCTGCCAAACGCGGTGATGGGGCCAGAGATCATCACCAAATAGGCGATGACGACAAAGAAATGAAAAGGCGTCCCGGCATGCGGGGCGCCTTTTTTCGTGGTGGGGCCTATAGCTGAAAGGGCTAGAATCGAAACCCGACACCGGCCAATAGGCCTTGGGTCACCGTGTCATACTCAAAGAACGATGGGGTTCCGCGCGTGCCTTCTTTGTAGTCCACGCCTAAGGCACGGTACATCATGTACAGCGAGGTGTTTTCCCAGCGGTCATAGGCAAGCCCACCCATGGCATTCCAGGTGAAATCAGCGCCGCCGCCGCCGCCGCCAACATCACCCTGCATCATAACGCGCCATTTTGGCGTGAGACGACGTTGCCAGCGTAGCCCAGCAATTGGATCGGTCCAGGAGGCTCCTCGGTTGATTTGGCCTGTCGCGGGGCCGGTCAGAACATTCAGTTCGGTGTCGATATCCCAGTGCCGCACCCCAGCGTAGATATCTATCTGGTTGTCGTTGTCTGACAATCGATATGTGCCCACTGCCTCGAGCACGGATTGTTCGTAGTCTACCCGGATCTCACCAATTGGACTGGTTGCGCCGTTGCCAAGGTTCATGAATGAATAATCTAGCGCAAAACCAAAGCCCGAATCGTGGCGCCCCTCAAAGCGGAGCATGCCTCCGGCCTCGAAATTGTCCCTGATATCCCCCGGGTCGATGGATATATCGCCACCGACCCTGCCCAGGGTTGTGGTTCCATCGATGGAAGGGGCCAATAGGTAGGGCGCAAATACAAAGGTCCAATCGTCCTGTGCCACCAATGGTTGCGGTGAAAGAACAACACCAATCGTTAGGGCCAGAAGAGAGCGGGGCAGGAGCTTTGTATATTTCTGAATAACGTTAGCCTCCATAACAGAACAACGGCCAAAGTGGCCATGGACGTAGTGATTTAATGGCTTTGTACGGTCTTGAACTTGAGTGTTGTTGGTCGGACCTGCACAACTAACACGGGCTGCTTGTTATTACTATGTAGCCCAGATTAGGGCGTTGGACCAGAAAACAGTGAATTTATTTGAGACGTGAGTGGTGAGTGCGACTGGCGTGGACGTGATGAAGGAAGTTCCAGATAAGTCCAAGAGGCGAAGCAAGTACTGGCTATTGGGCCCTTTGGCAGTTGCGGACTTTCACTCAGATCAAGCAAATGCCTGCTTTGGCCTCACCACCTCTGGACGCCCGTTTCAAATTCCCTATATAATTGCTCAAGTAAACACTTGAGGCCCTGTCCCGATGACCAATGCGTCCCAACCTCTTGAAGGTGCACCCCTGATTGCACCCTCTACTGTCAGCCACCCATTGTATGAGCCGGTGGTCGAAGCCTGCCGTTCGGTTTATGACCCGGAAATTCCGGTCAATATCTACGAACTGGGTTTGATCTATACTATCGACATCAGCGAGGAGAACGACGTCAAGATCATCATGACGTTGACGGCTCCGGGGTGTCCGGTGGCCGGCGAAATGCCCGGCTGGATTGTCGATGCCATCGAGCCAGTTGCTGGGGTCAAGACTGTCGATATCGATATGACATTTGAGCCACCCTGGGGCATGGAGATGATGTCAGACGAGGCGCGGCTTGAATTGGGCTTTATGTAAGTCCTAGCCGACAGACGGATCCATCTGCGCAGGTATGTGTTGCCTGGTGACGGTTATCTTTGAAAATATGCACCTGGGATGAGTGTTTTTCCCTGTACAGGCTTGGGGTGGGGTTGAGACAACCCCGCAGCATCCTTAGATTGGCTGTAGAAGGAGACATCGATGTTTGGTATTCCCGGCAAGCAAGCCGTTACAATCACTCCCAAGGCGGCAGCGCAGATTTCCAAGCTGATGCTGCAGGCTGGCCATGCTGGTCTGCGGATCGGCGTCAAAAAGGGCGGCTGTGCGGGCATGGAATACACCATGGAATACGTCAATCAGCACGACCCCAATGACGAGGTGGTGGAGCAGGATGGCGCCAAGGTGATGATTGCGCCAATGGCGCAGATGTTCCTGTTTGGCACCGAGATCGACTATGAGGTCTCTTTGCTTGAGGCCGGGTTCAAGTTCAACAACCCCAATGTCTCGGATGCCTGCGGCTGTGGCGAGTCGATCAGTTTCAAGGAAATGCCCAGCGTTTGATGGCGCAGAAATGGGTTTGGTTTGAAGGGCGGGAATTTCCCGCCTTTTTTCGTTTGTCTGCTGCCTGGTCCCCATTGCGTTAGCGGTAATTGTCTCTGGGCCGCGGCGGTGCTACCAATCTGTGAAACTTGAAAAGGAGGCGGCAGATGCGGCAGAAATTGGCAGCGGGAAATTGGAAAATGAACGGCACCAGTTCGGCGCTGTCGGATTTACAGGAGTTGGCCGCAGCACATGCGACATCGGGTGCTGATGTCTTGATTTGCCCTCCGACGTCCTTGCTTCATCGTGCTGCCGAGATTGTCGCGGGTAGTGCCGTTGCAGTGGGCGGCCAAGATTGCCATATGGCGTCGTCCGGTGCGCATACCGGCGACACCAGTGCTGAGATGTTGAGAGATGCTGGTGCTAGCTCGGTCATCCTTGGCCACTCGGAACGCCGCGCCGATCATGGTGAACCGGATGCAACTGTCTGCGCTAAGGCTGATGCAGCGATCAAAGCTGGCCTGATTGCAATTGTGTGTCTCGGCGAAAGCCTTGAGCAGCGTGAGGCAGGGGAGACTTTGGACATCATTGGGGCTCAGCTGGCGGGGTCTGTTCCGGCTGGGTCAGCCGGTAACACTCTGGTTATCGCCTATGAGCCAATTTGGGCCATTGGCACTGGTAAGGTGCCGACACTAGAGCAGATTGGCGACGTGCATACCTTTTTGCGCGCACAGTTGGTTGCACGGTTTGGCGACGAGATAGGTGGAGCAATTCGCCTGCTGTATGGTGGATCGGTGAAACCCGGTAATGCTGCCGAAATTTTTGCTGTCGATGATGTTGATGGTGCTTTGGTTGGTGGTGCCAGCCTTAAGCCTGCAGACTTCTCCCCGATTATTGCTGCGCTGGAAGCCGCCTGAACAAATTTGGGCCGGAGCAATGTGCCCCGGCCCAAATTATTTGGTCAAACTTTCAGAACGTCTGCCTAGCGAACTAGGTAGGTGCCTTAGGTCTAGTCGTTGATATCGTGATCAAAGTTTTTTACCTGCCCATGCGGGCGGGCAAACAAGCGGCGCAGAATAAGCCAGGCAACAAGCGACAGGGCGGCAAAGATCAGCAGCAGCATCGGTAAGCTTACGGACATGCCGGTGTTGAGCAAGATCAAGGCCACCGCAGCGGCGCCAATGGCAAAGCCCAGAAAAACAAAGCCGGGTGCTAGCACCTCGATAATGGCCAGCAGCAACGCAGCTGCTGCCCAGAGCCACCATGTCGACCAAATTGGGTCGGCCATTATTTTCCTCCTGTCAGCATTTTGAAAGCATTGCCAAAAGCACTGACCGCGTCGGCGGGCAGGATGATTGTCTGCTTCCCGTCTCCTTCGCCCATGCTGGACAGCGCCTCGACCTGTTTCAGGGCCACTTGGTATTGCGCGGCCTCGATTCCATTTTCCTTGATCGCTTTGGCGACAACTTCGGTGGCATAGGCTTCGGCGTCGGCCTGGATGCGGCGGGCCTTGGCGGTTTGTTCGGCGGCGTAGAGCTCGGCGTCGGCGGCGAGTTCAACCGCGCGGCGCGTGCCCTCGGCCTCGGTGACCTGAGCGCGACGGGCGCGTTCGGCGTTTAGCTGTTGCATCATGGCGTCGCGGGTAGCCTGATCAAGGTTCACATCCAGAATCTCGGTGCGTGTCACTTCGATGCCCCAATCATCAACAGAATCTTCAACGGCAACTTTGATCGTTTTGATCAGTTGGTCGCGGTTGGACTGCACCTCGTCCAGGTCCATTTTGCCGATCTCGGCGCGCACGATTCCGGCCACTGTTGTGGCAATTGCGGCGTCGACGTCGCGGATGCGGTAAACGGTCTTTTCCGGCTCGATAATGCGGTAGAATACCGAGGTTTCGACCTGCACCAATACGTTATCCTTGGTGATTGCATCCTGACTGGCGGAGGGTAGTTGCCGCTCTAGGATCGAAATCTTATGCGCAACCGCATCAAGAAACGGGATGACAAAGTTGATGCCAGGTCCAAGCACTGCGTGCAGGCGGCCAAATCGTTCGACGACAAACTTCTCGGATTGCGGCACGATGCGGACGCCCTTCAGGATCACAATGATCAGGAAGATCGCACCAAGTAAGTAAACGAGGTTCTGGGAAATTAGTCGAATAATCTGGTCTTCGGACATGCTGGACCTCAATGATTGTGTACTATGGTATACATATGGGGGCAAATCCCCTTATTTCAACCCATGTATGGGCCTTGGGACAGTTTGTGGCAAGATGGGATGAGGCTTGCCAAATCCGCCGTGATCAGGCAAATGCGCCAAGTTGCGCTGCCCTGTAGTTAGGATGAGGATATACCGATGTCGCCGAAAGTCACATTTGATCTGCAGGCCAGCGATGGCAAAGCCCGGACCGGGGTGATTTCGACACCGCGTGGTGAGATCCGTACGCCGGCCTTTATGCCGGTTGGCACGGCGGCGACAGTCAAGGCGATGATGCCGGAAAGTGTGCGCGCGACCGGGGCCGACATCTTGCTTGGCAATACCTATCATTTGATGCTGCGCCCCACGGCTGAACGGATTGATCGTTTGGGGGGACTGCACAAGTTCATGAACTGGGAGCGCCCCATTCTGACCGACTCGGGTGGGTTTCAGGTGATGTCGCTGGCGGGGCTGCGCAAGCTGACTGAGCATGGGGTGACGTTCAAAAGCCATGTAGACGGGTCCAAGCATGAGATCACTCCAGAACGGTCGATGGAGATTCAGCGGTTGCTAGGCAGTGATATTGTCATGTGTTTTGACGAATGTCCGGCACTACCGGCAACGGATGCACAGGTGGCTGAAAGTATGCGGATGTCGATGCGGTGGGCGGCGCGCTCGCGCGATGCCTTTGGGGATCGGCCTGGGCATGCTCTGTTTGGCATTCAACAGGGGGGTGTGACGCAAGAGCTGCGGGCTGAAAGTGCAGAGAAGCTGCGCGAGATCGGATTTGATGGATATGCCGTGGGCGGATTGGCTGTTGGCGAGGGACAGGAGGCGATGTTCGGCGTGCTGGACTATGCGCCGGATATGCTGCCCGAGGATAAACCGAGATACCTGATGGGGGTGGGCAAGCCCGATGATATCGTTGGCGCGGTGGCGCGTGGCATTGACATGATGGACTGTGTGTTGCCGTCCAGGTCAGGTCGGACTGGGCAGGTCTATACACGTCAGGGTGTGGTCAACATCAAGAATGCCCGACACATCGATGACCCGCGTCCACTGGATGAAAATTGTTCTTGCCCAGCCTGCCGCAATTACTCGCGGGCTTATTTGAGCCATGTGTTTCGCAGTAATGAGATGATCAGCGGTATGCTGCTGACCTGGCACAACCTTCAGTACTTTCAGGATATTATGGCAGGTATGAGAGATGCGATTGCGGCCGGGGTCTTCTCAGCCTGGCAGAGCGATTTCCATGCGGGTCGGGCACAAGGGGATATCGAGCCACTTTGAGACGCGGGAGTTTCGGCAGGGGGCCTCCGGCGGGAGTATTTTGTGCAAAAAGAAACATTGACGGGCGAGTAGGCCGGAACGCTCAATTATTATGGTTTTGGTCACCCTGACTGCATTTGAAGCCTTGTGATCGCGCGCTGCTGAAGGCAAACTGTGCGGCAACTTGACAGCTTGCGGGTTGAAACCCAGCCCTTGCTGCCCCAGATTAACAGATCCAACGAGGAGACGAACCAAGGTTGCCGAAATTCGGGACCGGATCGTCTTGCCAAAAGTAAGGACCGATTATGCAAGAGCCTCTCAATTCTTCCTATCCTGTACTGCCCTTGCGCGACATCGTGGTGTTTCCCCATATGATCGTGCCGTTGTTTGTGGGCCGGGAAAAGTCTGTGCGCGCCTTGGAAGAGGTGATGGCTGACGACAAGCAAATCTTGCTAAGCAGCCAGGTTGATCCGGCCGAGGATGATCCCGAAGCTGATGGTATCTACACCGTGGGTGTGCTGGCTAATGTGCTGCAACTGCTGAAATTGCCCGATGGCACCGTTAAGGTGCTGGTCGAGGGCCATGCCCGCGTGCGCATTACTGAATATCTGGAAAACGATAATTTCTTTGAAGCCCGCGCTGAATATCTGACTGAAATCCCTGGCGATGTCACCACTACTGAGGCGCTGCTGCGCACGGTTGGGGATGAATTCGAGCGCTATGCAAAAGTGCGCAAGAACATCCCAGAGGAGGCCTTGTCAGCAGTGGGTGAATCAGCTGAACCAGCCAAGCTGGGCGATCTGGTTGCCGGCCATCTGGGTATTGAGGTTGAGCAAAAGCAAGATCTGTTGGAAACTCTGTCGGTGTCTGAGCGGCTGGAGAAGGTCTATGGCCTGATGCAGGGCGAAATGAGCGTTCTGCAGGTCGAGAAAAAGATCAAGACGCGGGTGAAGACCCAGATGGAGAAGACCCAGCGCGAATACTACCTGAATGAGCAAATGAAGGCCATTCAGAAGGAGCTGGGTGACGGAGAAGAAGGCGAAGGCGAGTTGGCCGAGCTGGAAGCCAAGATCAAAGCTACCAAGTTGAGCAAAGAGGCTTTGGAAAAAGCCGAAGGCGAGCTGAAGAAGCTGAAGAACATGTCGCCGATGTCGGCTGAGGCCACGGTTGTGCGCAACTATCTTGACTGGATGCTGTCGATTCCTTGGGGCACCAAGTCTCGTGTTAAGAAGGACCTGAATAAGGCTCAGGACATTCTTGATGACGATCACTATGGGTTGGAGAAGGTCAAGGAACGCATTGTTGAGTATCTTGCGGTACAGCAGCGTTCGGCCAAGCTGAAGGGGCCGATCCTTTGTCTTGTTGGACCTCCGGGTGTTGGCAAAACCAGCTTGGGTAAATCAGTAGCGCGCGCCACTGGACGTGAATTTATTCGTATTTCACTGGGCGGTGTTCGTGACGAGTCCGAGATACGTGGTCACCGTCGGACCTATATTGGGTCCATGCCCGGTAAGATCATTCAGGCGCTGAAGAAGGCCAAGACCACCAATCCGCTTATTTTGCTCGATGAGATCGACAAAATGGGCCAGGATTTCCGTGGCGACCCGGCGTCGGCGATGCTGGAGGTGCTGGATCCGGAGCAGAATTCGACTTTTGTCGATCACTATATGGAGGTCGAATATGACCTCTCGAATGTGATGTTCCTGACCACTTCGAACAGCTACAACATGCCGGGGCCATTGTTGGATCGGATGGAGATTATCCCGCTGTCGGGCTATACCGAGGACGAAAAGCGCGAGATAGCCAAGCAGCATCTGGTGTCAAAGCAGGTCAAAAATCACGGTTTAAAAACCAAGGAATTTGATCTGACCGACGATGCGCTTACCAAAATCATCCGCGTTTATACTCGCGAGGCCGGGGTGCGAAATCTTGAGCGTGAGATCGCTAAGGTGGCGCGTAAATCGCTGACCAAGATCATCAAAAAGGAAGCCGAGAGCGTCACTGTATCGGCGGACAATTTGAATGATTTCTTGGGCGTGGAGAAATTCAGCTATGGTCTGGCCGAACAGGAAGACCAGATCGGGGTGGTCACCGGGCTAGCCTATACATCTGTTGGCGGTGAATTGCTGTCGATAGAGGCACTGCGGTTGCCTGGCCGGGGCCGGATGAAGACCACCGGTAAGCTCGGCGATGTGATGAAGGAGTCCATTGAGGCTGCGGCGTCTTACGTGCGTTCGATCTCGCCGCAGATCGGTGTCAAACCGCCGCGCTTTGACCGCTTGGACATTCACGTGCACGTGCCCGAGGCAGCAACGCCCAAAGATGGCCCCAGTGCTGGCTTGGCGATGGTTACATCGATTGTGTCCGTGTTAACCCAGATCCCGGTGCGCAAGGATATTGCGATGACCGGTGAGGTCACTCTGCGGGGCAACGCGCTGCCCATCGGAGGTCTCAAGGAAAAACTTCTGGCTGCGCTGCGCGGTGGCATCAAGACCGTGCTGATCCCGCAAGAGAACGAAAAGGATCTGCCAGAGATTCCGGATAACGTGAAAGAAGGGCTGGAAATCATCCCGGTTTCGCATGTGTCCGAAGTGCTGAAGCATGCCCTGATCAGAGCGCCTGAGCCCATTGAGTGGGATGAAGAGGCCGAAGAGGAAGCTGCTGCAGCCAGAGCGGCGCTAAGGCATCCTGAAGGTGGGGCAGGGGCGACGACCCACTGACCTCAATCCGGCGATGAAAACACTAAGGGCGGTCCTATGGGGCCGCCCTTAGTGTTTTGAGCTATGCTGCCAGACGCGCCATCTTGGCCTGGACCGTAGCTATGGCCACGGCATCGGGGCAGGTGTTCTCGGCTTTGGCTTGGCGCAGTATGGCTTGCATTGTCATGTCCAGAGCGACCAGCTTTTCATCTACAAAATCCGCACGATCCGAGATTTTCAGAATTTCGGTTGCTACGTTGATAATCCCGCCACCATTGGCGACAAAATCGGGAGCATAGAGAATACCTCGCTTATGTAGAGCGGCGCCGTCTTGGGGGGAGCCCAGTTGGTTGTTGGCACCGCCCGCGACAATGGCCACTTTGAGCTGCGGAATGGTGGTGGCGTTGAGTATGCCGCCGATGGCGCAGGGGGCAAAGATGTCAGCGTGAACAGAATAGATCTGATCAGTCTCGACTGCGGTGGCATTAAACGCTGATGTCGCTCTCGCAATTCGTGCGTCATCGGTGTCGGTGACGATCAGATTGGCCCCGGCCATCGACAGCAGGTCGCACAGATGCCAGCCGACATTGCCCAATCCTTGAACCGCGACCGTCACACCGCCCAGTTCGGCACTGCCGCAATGGTGTTTCTGTGCGGTGCGGACAGCGTTGAATATACCACGCGCGGTGATCGGAGAGGGGTCACCGCTGGCAAATTTACCATCCGCCAATCCGGCAACAAATGGCGTTGCTTCCGCCAGATGAGCCATGTCCTTGGGGTTCATGCCCATGTCCTCGGCCGTGAAATAGCGCCCCTGTAAGGCGTCGATGGCACGACCAAAGGCGCGCAGCAATTCCGGTGATTTATCGTGGGCCGGATCTCCAATGATCACCGCCTTGCCGCCACCCAAAGGCAAACCCGCCGCGGCGTTCTTGTAGGTCATGCCCTCGCTCAGCCGTTTGACGTCTGTTATCGCCTCGTCCGCAGTTGCATAGGGGCGCATCCGCAACCCACCGGCGGCGGGGCCAAGCAGGGTCGAGTGGACCGCAATATAGCCGTGTAAACCGGTGTCTGCGTCCTGGATGTTATAGATCTCTTCGTGGCTGCTGGATGGCACTGGTGTGATAGTCATTCGGTTTGCTCCTCAGTTGCCTCCTAATAAGCTAGTTTGCACGCGTGTTTTCGCCAAATTGACCTGCAGATTTTGCAAATTTTGGAGGTTTCCACTACAGGGGACCTGACAAATAGGGATTATCTTATGGATGCCATCGATAAAAAGATTGTCACAGAGTTGCAGTTGAATGCGCGTCAGAAAATGGCCGATCTGTCTGAACGGGTTGGACTGTCGCCAACCCCCTGTGCCCGGCGGGTGGCGATGCTGGAGGATGCAGGGGTCATTACGGGATATTCAGCGCGGGTGGATCAGGC
>Ga0105355_10003519_pt1 | contig 13696 bp, 13 predicted proteins | sample GOMGulsemesocosm_2_FD_83508 | JGI IMG/M metagenome (GOLD analysis project Ga0105355, IMG submission 83508) | Methane-oxidizing microbial communities from mesocosms in the Gulf of Mexico - GOM9C Gulf of Mexico | ecosystem: Environmental > Aquatic > Marine > Cold seeps | place: Gulf of Mexico... | reverse complement strand
TTTCTTTTTTAGCTTCCGAAATATAAGTACAATATTCCTTTTGTTTCCCTTTTGTCAATAAATTAAAATTCTTTTGCAAATCAGAATCATCTTTTAATTCGTCTTTTAACTTTGAAGGGATTAGAAAAAATTCACTTGTATTCACTTGCACTTCTTTTCCGTTTTTCTGATTTTGTATTGCTTCAATTAGGTAGACATTCAATAATTCGATATCTATATCGTCAATAGAATTAAAACGCCATTGCCTTTGCCCTTTAGTTTTACCTTCTTGCGCATTGATCAATACTTTTGAAGTATCTTTTAAGAACGCACCTTGAAAAAACCAAATTGCAAAATGGTTTTTATATCCTGAAATGGAAACAACATTTTTACCGTTAACAGTATAAGTTGGTACCCCCCATTTTAACTCTTCATTAAACTCTGTTAGCAGCAAAACAGTCCTTAACACTTGCAACTCTACCCTCCAACGTTCTATTTTATAAAAAAATTCATCTACAGATTTTACTTTCCCCATAAAAACGAATTTACAAAATAAAAATTGCACCCAATATGAAAATTATTACAATGACAATGTATTGCCAAAAATAAACAAAATAGGGTGCAATTTTTTTAAAGTTCATTATTTATAAAGCGCTTCAACTTGTACCTGAATCTTTTCATCTTTGAGGTACTCATCATAAGGCATCATTTTATCTATATAACCATTTGGCCCTATTTCTATAATTCTAGTAGCCACAGTAGATACAAACTCATGATCATGTGAAGTAAATAAGATTTGACCTGGGAAACTAACCAATGAATTGTTAAAAGCTGTAATCGATTCCAAATCCAAGTGATTTGTAGGCTCATCTAATAATAATAAATTTGCTCTTCTAAACATTTGACGAGATAACATACAACGTACTTTTTCTCCCCCTGACAATACTTTTGAAGACTTAAGTGCTTCCTCACCAGAAAATAACATTTTACCTAAGAAACCTCTTACATACACCTCATCTCTTTCTTCATCATTTTCAGCAAATTGACGTAACCAATCCACTAAATTATCATTCGATTTAAAGAATTCTGTATTGTCATTTGGCAAAAATGATTGTTTAATTGTAGTTCCATATTCAAACGTTCCTTCATCCGCTGAATCGTCACCCATTAAAATATTGAATAAAGAAGTAATTGCTAATGCATTTTTAGAGATAAAAGCAATTTTATCACCTTTTGATACATTCAAATTCAACTTTGAGAATAATGATACACCATCAATTGTTTTTGACATCCCATCAATATGTAAAATTTGATCTCCAGCTTCACGCTCTTGTTCAAAAATAATTCCTGTATATTTTCTTGAAGAAGGTTTAATATCTTCAAGAGTTAACTTATCTAATAATTTACGTCTACTTGTTGCCTGTTTAGATTTAGATGCATTGGCAGAAAAACGAGAGATAAACTCTTGTAATTCTTTACGCTTATCATCCATCTTTTTGTTTTGATCTGACGCTTGACGAGATGCCAATTGAGACGATTTATACCAGAACGAATAATTTCCAGTAAAAATATTAATTCGACTATAATCAATATCACAAATGTGAGTACAAACTGTATCTAAAAAGTGTCTATCGTGAGACACTACAATTACTAAATTTTTAAAGTCTAATAAAAATTCCTCTAACCAAGAAATTGTTCTTCTGTCTAAATCATTCGTAGGCTCATCCAATACTAAAATATCCGGATTACCAAATAACGCTTGACCTAACAATACTCTTACTTTTAAATCAGAAGGTAAATCAGCCATTGTTGTATAGTGCTTATCCTCTTTAATTCCCATATTAGATAAGATAGTTGCCGCATCATTTTCAGCATTCCAACCGTCCATCTCTGCAAATTCACCTTCTAATACAGCAGTACGCATACCATCTGCTTCCGAAAAATCAGTTTTTGCATACAATGCATCTTTTTCTTCAATTATCTTCCATAATTCATTATGCCCCATCATTACAGTGTTTAATACTGTAAATTCATCAAAAGCATGATGATCTTGACTCAATACAGCCATTCTTCTTCCTGGTTCAATAGATACCCCCCCCGTATTAGCATCTTGTTCGCCAGTTAAAATTTTAAGAAATGTAGATTTACCAGCGCCATTAGCACCAATCACACCATAACAGTTTCCGTTAATAAATTTTAAGTTAACATCATCAAATAGAATTTTTTTACCGAATCTTAAGGATAAATTATTTACGTTAATCATTTTTGCTCTTATTTTAAAGTGCAAAAGTAATATTTTTAATTGACAAATAAGAACAGAGCGAATTAATATTCATCACGTTAAATCAGAACAATCCACTCTATATCGATACCTCATAATTATTACGGTAGTTTTAATTAAACCTGTGATAAAGTTCGCCATATCTAATCAGATTTTGAGAATAACATCCAAGATTCATGTCGTAAATTGATAAAAAATAAGACATAAAACTAACATTTCATTAAAATTCAGACTTAAATGTACATAGGATTACATCTATTATGTATATTTGTTGCCTAAAAACCAGGAAGAAATGGATAAAGAAATAGTTGATTTAATACAAGAAGAAAAAGAGAGAAAATTAGAAGGAATAGAGCTAATTGCTTCAGAAAATTTTGTTAGTGAAGACGTCATGTCTGCAATGGGTTCTATTGTAACTAATAAATATGCTGAAGGTTTACCTGGCAAAAGATATTATGGAGGTTGCCAAGTAGTTGATAAAATTGAAGATCTTGCGATTGATAGATTAAAACAACTATTTAATATTACTTGGGCAAACGTTCAACCCCATTCGGGATCTCAAGCTAATTTTGCTGTAACATTAGCATGTTTAGAACCTGGAGACAAAATTTTAGGGTTTGATTTATCACATGGTGGTCACTTAACTCATGGATCTCCAGTAAATTTTTCAGGTAAATTATTCAAAACTTCATTTTACGGTGTTGAAGAATCTACAGGTTTAATTGATTATGATAAATTAGCTGAAATTGCAAGAAAGGAACAACCAAAATTAATTATCTTAGGAGCCTCTGCCTATTCAAGAGATTGGGATTATGAAGTAGTAAGAAAAGTGGCTGATGAAATTGGTGCTTTAATTTTAGCAGATATTTCACACCCAGCTGGATTAATTGCACCAGGCTTATTAAATGACCCTTTTGATCATTGTCATATTGTAACGACAACAACTCACAAAACATTACGTGGTCCTAGAGGTGGAATTATCATGATGCGTCATGATTTTGATAATCCTTTTGGTAAAAAAACTATGAAAGGTGTAGTTAGAAAAATGAGTTCATTATTAGATTCAGCGGTATTCCCTGGTTCTCAAGGTGGCCCATTAGAACATGTTATTGCTGCTAAAGCGGTTGCATTTGGAGAAGCTTTAAAACCTGAGTTCAAAACTTACATGACCCAAGTAGTTTCAAACTCTAGATTATTAGCTTCTGAAATGGTAAACTTAGGGTATAAGATTATTTCAGGCGGAACTGACAATCACTCTATGTTGATTGATTTACGTTCAAAAGACATTACTGGTAAAGATGCCGAAAATGCTTTAGTAAAAGCTGATATTACAGTTAATAAAAACATGGTTCCTTTTGATGACAAATCACCATTTGTAACTTCAGGAATTAGAATTGGTACTGCAGCATTAACAACTAGAGGTGTTAAAGAAGATAAAATACCCCAAATTGTTGAACTAATTGATAGAGCTTTAATGAATAAAGATAATGATTCTGCTTTAGCTGAAATCAAATTAGAAGTTAATGAATTAATGAAAGACTTACCAATTTTCACTTGGAAATAAGAATTTCAAAACATACATAGAATTAGGCTGAACATTTTGTTCAGCCTTTTTTATTTCAACGTTTTTATTAACTCTAAAAGTTGAAGTTGTGTCTTAAAACATAAAGAAAAATCAGGAATACCTTGAGCAACATTTTCTAATACTACTAAATTATACTTTGACTGAGGAAAATAATAACAACTTGACACAAAACCAGGAGCGTATCCCAATGCACCAATTTGAACATGACTTTGATTTTCCCCAAATAATAGTCCATATCCATATTCTATATCTCCATAAATTGGGTGCACTCTAGTAGCATATCTTGTTTTCATCAATTCAAACGTCTCGTTTTTCAACAACTTGCCATTATATAACAATTCATTCCAACGTAATAAGTCTGTTGAAGTTGAAATTATAGTGCCAGCCGCCGCATAATTCCCTATACTGTTTGTCATTTTGACTAACTCACCTCCATTAACTTCATATCCACTTACTAGATTATACTTTTCCGAATCTGGATGAAATGTATTATCTAAGTTCCATTTTAAAAATAATTCAGTTGTCAACTCTTCAAATGTTTGATTTGATATATTCTCCAGAATTTTAGCCAATAGATGATAACCAAGTTGAGAATACTGAAACTTTGAACCAGGTTGAAATTCTAATTCTTTAGTTACACTTTGTATTCCATGAGTATGAGTTAAAAGTTGATGAATAGTTATTTGACTCTTCCAGTCTTGATTTATGCCTTTCAAATACACCCCAATCGTATCAGAAAGATTCAATTTCTGATTCTCATAAAATTGCAACACTAACACTGCTGTAATTTGTTTACTAATTGAACCTATAACAAACTGATCATTTAATATAAGAATCGTATTACTATCAACATCAGAATATCCAATACAATTCTGATAAACAGTCTTATTGTTTTGTTTTAATTGTATTACGCCATTAAATTTTTCTCCACAAATAATTGAGTCAATCTGACTATGAATTGTTACATGCACACCAGAATGATTATTATCCTGACTACAACTAAATGCACCAAACAAAAGAATAAATCCAATAAAATATTTCATTCTAACTTTTTATAATTTGAATTTTAGCCTCTTCAGTTAATTTGGCTTCAGCCTCTTTTTTTAAATCCACTATGAAATTTTCATTATTCACATATTGTAAAACATTTTCGAAACGTTCCTGAAACCCATTTTTGGGGAAAATTTTATCTTTAAGACGTTGAATCTGTTTAATAGATTTTTCCAGGCTTTTCTTTTCACTTTGGATTAATTTCTTTTCTATTCTATCTAATTGATTCTCAATTTTCACTAATTCACCTTCAATAAATCTCTGAATACCGATATCCTTAGATTCAACTTTTGAAGTCAATTTTATTTTCAACTCTTTAAACAATTGCATCTCTTCATCCATAGATATATCAGAAGTTGAATTTTGTTTGACGTAAGCCTTAGTTAAATCATCAATATTTCCCTTTAAATCTAAAACAGAATATTCCAACTCGTTTAACAACTCCATTTGCTTTCCCGATAATAGAACATATGAGTCTCTCACCCTTAATAGAGGAAACGCTAATCCTAAATCATTGAATAAAGATTTTAATTGTAGCCAATATGCTATTTCACCTCCACCTCCGAAATAAGCAAGATTTGGTAAAATTGTTTCTTGATACAATGGACGCATTAATGCATTTGGAGAAAAACGTTTAGGATACTCTTTAGCAACATCTAACAATTCAGACTTAGAATATTGGTTTCCATTAATTTCGAATCCATTATCCGTTTTAATAATTCTATAACGCGCTGTTTCATTTTCAATATAAAACAAATTACAATCACGTAAAAACACTTGATTATGATACCCCGCCTTGTCAAGTTCTAAGTTAGACTGGGTTACATTATTAAATGTTACAGACTCTTCTAACTCTCTTTTAACAATTGGTAAAAACACTTCCTTCAAACTCTCATCATCACCATCTATGATAATAAGTCCATACTCACCAAATATTTTATTTAATAAACCACGAGTGGCGTCAGCCAAATTTTCACCCTCATATTCTGAAAGATAATTTTTGATTTTACTTTTCAAATTCTCATCTGAGAACTTTGACAATAATTCAGTTTCAATAGTTTCAAAATTAGTTGGTATGATTTTTCCAGCAATAAAATTCGATTGGTTCTCCGCTTCAATTTCAAATTTTGAATTAAATAAATTGATGTGATTAATTTCTTCAAAATCATGATCTTCACTCGCCATCCAAAAGGTTGGGATAAACTTATATGACGGATATATTTCATTAAGTCTTTCCGCCCAAATAATAACTTGAATAATTTTATAAATTGAATACAATGGCCCTGTTACAAAATTTAATTTATGACCTGTTGTAATCGTAAACGTATTTTTTGCTTTTAATAAATCAATATTTCTTTGACTTTGATCCGTTAATTCAACTTTCTTATTCTGTTGATTTAATGCTCTATGGAGTATTGCTCTATTCTCATTAGAAAAATCTTTAGATGCAATTTGACTTTTAATCGCTTCAACTGAAAAATATTCACCTACAAACCGATTCGTACTCTTGTTTTTACCTACTAAATCTCTAATGATCTGAGAAGAGAAACCAAACTCTGAAAAACTATAGCTATTTTTTTGCATACTACAAAAATAACATAAAAAAAGTGGAAATACTATTCAAAGTAAATCCACTTAAGGTATTAAAGATGACAAAATCTGACTACATGATTGCCGCAGCTGCTCCTGCAAACAAGAATGCTAATAAATAAATACCAAGCATTACAATAGTCAAAATTCCAATAAATTTATAATGCGATTTTAAGTTACCCAACGCTAATTCCAATTGTGAACCATTGTTACCGTTTAATGCTCCTTTTAAATCGTTTGAAAATTTATACAAGTATAAAATTGGAAAAAAATAAATTGCTGACATGATTACATATACAACTCCCATTACTGCCGCTTGACCGCCAGCAAATTGAGACATTGTAGTTGACACAACAAATCCTCCTACAACCATAAAACCAATCCCTACAAACCCTAAAATAGATAAAAACTTTGTCCACTTTGTGTTTCCAACAAATAACCAACTCCGGCAGGTGACAACATTAAACTTTCTTCATCACTTATACTTCCGTCTCTATCATTAATTTCATTCATAGTTTTATATATTTTGTTTTAACGAATATAATGTAAAAATTATAAACTTAAGTATAACTTATAAAAATAACTAATCAACATGATTACCACTGAACTAGAAAAAAATATTATGATATGTCTCGCTCCATTCTTAAACTTGAATTTCAAATGAAGCGCCGTAAAAATAAATGTGAATATAATTGGGATTAATGCAGGATACATTTTGAAACTTTCAACCAAATCGCCCTGGAGCAATAAGTTTAACGCGCGTTGAAAACCGCACCCAAAACAATCAATGCCATAAGTTAATTTCCAATGACATTCTACCATAAAAATTAATTAATATTGAATATTGTTAAATATCCCACTTGTCGCAGCTGTTGCAAAAAGCCCAACAATAAAAATGATATAAACAAAAAACAATGCTGATAAAGAAACTCCAATTATAGAACACACGTTTCCAGCCTGCGAGTTCTTAAATGACGCTTCATATCCACTTGGACTTGCATTATACATTGCCTTATCTTTTTTATGTAATACTAAAGCTATAATTCCTAAACCCAATCCAACCACACCATAAGTCCAACACATAACTATTGACAAAATTCCAAGAACCAAAACAGCTGTTGCATTTGGTAGTGATTTAACTTGGTGGAAATTTTGATTATCGTTTGATTGATTAGATTCTGACATTTTTTTATATTTTTATTACAAATAAAGGAATTATAAATGAATAATATAGCATCTGACTTTAATAAAATTTTTTAATTTTGTACAAAAAACAAACTAGAATGAAAGCAATTATACATACAAGTAAAGGAAAGATGACAGCAGAATTATATGCTGAAGAAACACGAATAACAGTTACAAATTTCGTATCTCTAATAAAAGATGGTTTTTATGATGGATTAACTTTTCACAGAGTTTTACCTGACTTTGTAATTCAAGGTGGTTGTCCAAAAGGGACAGGTGTTGGTGGACCAGGTTACACTATTGATTGTGAAACAACAGCTGAAAAACAATACCATGATAGAGGTGTATTATCAATGGCACATGCGGGAAAAAACACAGGAGGTTCTCAATTTTTTGTTTGCCACAGTAGAACAAACACGTCTCACTTAGATGGAGGACATACTTGTTTTGGTAAAGTTATTGAAGGTGTAGACATTGTAGATGATATTAGAGAAGGTGATTTAATTGAAAAAATTGAAATCGTTGACTAAACTATAACTATTTTAATAAAAGCCTTGCAATTCAAATGAGTTGCAAGGCTTTTTTATGTCAAGAGTATTGGGTCTTATTTAGATCTAATTCGTACTATTGTAATTGATGGATAAAAAAACATATACATATAAACATCTAAAGGCCTTAGTTCTTTTATTGCTTATACTATTACCATCTAATACTATTGCTCAATTGTACTTTCCAAGTTCAAACTACTATCATTCAGAAATTGAACGTTTTAATTTGAATTCAGAATCAACAACTAATCATCAAAATCATTTATCTGTAAAACCAATCTTAGATTCAAAATCTAATCGAGATTCAATTTACCACAGTGACAGAAAAGTATACTATACACTCACTCAAAAATTGTTTAGCGAAAGTTTAATTATTTTTAAAGGAAACGATTTTTGGTGTTCAATAGATCCTGTTTTAGATTTGGAAATAGGAAAAGGTGGGAATAGAGATTCTTTAACAAGAATGTATTGGAATACAAGAGGATTAAGAGTTCAAGCACGTTTCTTTGATAACGTTTCTTTTACTACGTCAATTTATGAAACTCAAATTATTGTTCCTGAATACCAATCGAGTTACATTAACCAGCATGGGGAGTTCTATCCAACAGGAAACGGCTACTCACAAAAAAATGGATTTGTACCCATGTATGCGAGAACAAAGCCTTTTAATGAAACGGGGTATGATTTTGGATTTTCAGAAGGAAATTTGTCCATTATCGCAACCAAAAATCTAAATTTCCAATTTGGAAACGGCAATCAATTTATTGGTGACGGTTATCGTTCATTTTTCTTATCTGACTTTAGTGGAAATTACCCATTTGCAAAAACTGAATTCTTTTTATTTGATGGAAAATTACAGTACAATTTGATTTATGCTTCTTTAACTAATTCCTATCGCTTATCAAAACATAGCACTCCTGAAGCTACATACGAAAGAAAAATTGCCGTGTTTCATCATGTAGATTATTCCATTTCGAAAAACTTTAATATTAGTTTATTTGAAGGAAGCAATTGGAGGAGAACCGACTCTTTAGGTGCTCATAAACCAGATTATTTATTTTTAAACCCTGTCATTGGAACTAATACACTAATAAAAGGAACTGAGTCATTAAATTACAATTCAGTATTTGGAATAGGCGCATCTTATACATTAAAAATGAACAAGTTTTATGGCCAATTACTAATTGATAATTCTAAATTTTCATCTTTTCAACTTGGATTAAAAGCATATAATTTAATCCTAAAAAAATTAGATTTAAGAATTGAGTACAATAAAGCAATTCAAAACACTTACCTGTCAGAACAAAGACGTTATAATTATTCACATAACAATCTCTCTTTAGCCCACCCTCTTGATAATTCATTTAACGAAATAGTTACAATCCTTTCTTATGAATATAATGGTTTTTTCATTAAAAGCAAAACAATTTTTTCATCTCAATATCAAAGCGACACCCTTAATATTGGAAACACAATTATTCAACCAAAATCAACTATTGATTTAACCACACAGGTTAAAAGAAATATATTGTATAACCAATTAGAGCTAGGATACAGATTTAATAAAAATAATAATTTACAATTATTTGGAGGTTACTTATTTAGAAAAGACAATAACCATATTAGCCCTACAATTACTAATTATATATACTTTGGTGTTAGGACAAAAATTAGAAACAAAAATTTAGATTGGTAAATGAAGTTATCTATTTTACATATTGTATTACTATTAGGCATTTCTTTTTCAAGTTCTGCTCAATTAAAAGTAACAAATTTACAGTACAGAAATGATACTTTAGGACAAAGTTTTAAATTGAAGTCAAATATTCATAGTGCAGTTAAACCCTATCTTATTATTAAATCGAAAAATAGTCAAAACTCGACCTTACTTGTATCGAAACAATTAACTAAGCACAAGAAAAACACCTTTAAAGCGTATCCAATTTCAAATCTCTCAGTTGGCTTGGATAACTATAACGGTTTAACTTATGATCTAGGTTTAGGCTTAGGAATGGATTTTAGTGGGAATAACTATTTTATGTCAGCAAAATATTTACCAACCTATTCTAAAGACAATTACTTCACAGATTCCATAATCAACACTAGTTTTGTTTACCCAGGAAAAGGGCAGTACATGGTGAAAAACATGTATCAAAACATAGATATAATTGCTGCTTATAAATTAAATAAATTCTTTACACTTTTCGGGGGACACAGTAAGAACTTTTTTGGAGATGGCTATCGTTCATTATTACTTTCAGATAATGCTTCATCCAATCCATTTTTGAAAATTGAAACTTCTTTTGCTAATATTAAATATGTGAATTTGTTTCAAGGATTAAAAGATATTTATCAAATACCAAACCAACCAGCTGCAAATGCTATTAAATTTTCTGCTAGCCATTATTTAAGCTGGAATATAACTAAGGAGTTTAACTTTAGCGTGTTTGAAACTGTAATTATGCAAGGAAAAGATAGTTTAATTAACAGAGGTTTTGATGTCAACTATTTAAACCCTTTTGTATTTTATAGACCCGTAGAATACTCAACCGGATCAGCAGATAATATTTTATTAGGTCTGAGCATGAGTTATAAGACACGTCAACAACATCAATTCTATTTTCAATTAATATTAGATGAATTTTCACTGACCGAGATTAAAACAGGTAAAAATTGGTGGGCTAACAAATATGGAATACAATTAGGAATTAAAGGTAATGATTTCGTTATAAAAAACCTATATGTTCAAACTGAATATAACTATGTTAGGCCATTCACTTATTCTCATGGAAATACAGGGCAAAACTATGGACACATGAATCAAGCGTTGGCGCATCCTATAGGCGCGAACTTTCATGAGTTAGTCTCTATTATTAGTTACAAACAAGACAAACACCAACTTACCAATAAATCAACATATAACTCTTATGGAACTGATTCTTCTATTGTTAATTATGGTCAAAATATCTTTCACTCATACAATAATAGGTTAGGCGAATACGGTCATGAGACTCAGCAAGGTTTAAAAACAAATATTTTAACCAATCAATTGATCTATGAATACGCACTATTTCCACACATCAACATCTACGCATTTGCAAGGTATAACTACCGATTTCAAATAAACCATATGGGCATCCAAAACAATCACTCCTTTCAAATAGGAATTAAGTCAAGAATTTGGAATAATTATACCGATTATTAAGAATTCGTACATTAATTTCTGGTTTCGGAAATTTAACTTATCAACTGAATTATTTAAATTGATTTTCAATACCTAAGCATTGACAAAATATTAATAAAAAATTATATCTTTGCATTTTTAAAAACATTTGTGTCAAATCAACAAGCTGCTATCGAACAAGAACTAAAAACACCATCTAAGGTGAAGGATTATGTAATGTTATTAAAATTGAGATTATCATTTTTAGTAGTACTATCCGCTGTTTCAGGATTCTTTTTCGCTGGAGGATCTTTTGGGCTTCACTTTTTTTATTTAGTACTTGGTGGTTTTGCAATTACTTGCGCTTCAAACGGATTTAACCAAATCATTGAACGCGACATTGATAAATTAATGCCAAGAACAGCTAACAGGCCGTTACCTACAGGAAGAATGCCTGTTTCTGAAGCCATGCTAGCTTCTTTTAGTTTTGGAATACTCGGTTTAATTTTGCTCTACCAAATCAATTTTTACTCTGCTGTACTTGGTTTGTTATCTTTATTCATGTATGTATTTTTATATACTCCATTGAAAAGGATTACTCCTTGGGCTGTTTTTGTAGGTGCCTTTCCAGGAGCTATCCCTCCTATGTTAGGTGCGGTTGCTTTTTCAGGAGAATTTGGGATGTTTGCCGGAATTATGTTTTTTGTTCAATTCATTTGGCAATTCCCACATTTTTGGGCCATTGCTTGGGTACTAGATGATGACTATAAAAAAGGAGGGTTTTCATTACTTCCTTCAAAAGGGAGAAAAAATAAAACTTCAGCTGTTTGGATATTAGTTTCTGCACTTATTATGATCCCTGCAGGAATATTACCTTACATTTATGAACAAACGGGGATAATCAGTTTAATCGTTGGTACTTTAGCCGGAGTAGGTTTCTTTGCAATAGCTCTTAAGTTTTACATTACCAAAGAAGACAAATTAGCACGAAAACTAATGTTTGCATCCTTCTTCTATTTACCAATCATTCAGTTTTTATACGTCTTTAAACAAATTTAATCGTGAGTAAAAATCCAAATCAATTAACCCTAGAGCAACAAGAGAAAGTAAAAAAGAACTTACTTTGGGTATCAATATTTTCAATCATCATGCTATTTGCTGGTATAACAAGTGGTTATATAGTGTCAAAAGGTTCTGACTTTTGGGTAGACATTAAAGTTCCAAATCAATTTTTGATTAGCACCGTATTTATTCTTATTAGTAGTTTAGCTATATATGGAGCATCACGTTTTATTAAGTTAAAAAAGGAAAAACTGGCTACACCATTAATTGGATTTGCTTTAATTATCGGTTTAGGGTTTGGTTATTTTCAATACCAAGGATTTATGACCATGTCTGCTAATGGTAACGCAGCCAGAGGTGGTATTATTAATGTAGATGGAAAATATGGCGACTTTTACAACCTTTTTTATAACAATAAAGAAATCTCATTTGATGGCTATACTTATTTTTATCAAGGTCAAGAACTAGATGCTGATTTGAAATCAAGAATGAATGTATTCTGTACCGAACTATTCAATGTTTCAAATAAAAAGGAGCAACCCATCTCTAACTACGGTATTTTTATGTTAAAATATAAAAACGAACCTGTTTTACACTTAAATAATAGATTAGAAATTAATAACTTTAGTTTGTCACCTGAACAGAAAATGAGGTTAAAGCGATTTACTCAATCTATAGTGTCTGGAAGTGGTGATTTTGTAATGGTAGGTAAATATGGTGAAGATTTCACTATTAACTATGCCAACAAACCAGTAACTTATAAAAACAGAAAGTTCTATCAAGGAGAAAAAGAATTTTCAGCATACCTAATAAATCAATTAAACAAGGCTCAGAATAAAACAGGAAGTTTTGTGTTTGCTTTTGTAGTAGTACACGGCCTTCATTGGCTAGCTGGGATTATAACTCTTTTAGTATTGTTTATCAATGCTTTGAAACGAAAATACACACAAGAGAATCACATAGGCTTAAAAATCGGGTCAATCTATTGGCACTTTTTGGGAATTTTGTGGGTGTATTTATACACTTTTCTTATTTTTTATCGCTAAACTTGCACAAACTAAAATTAAATTATGAGCACACCAGCTTCTAAACAAATCGATTCAGCCACTCTTTGGGGTGGTAAAGTATCTCCATTTAGTATGGGATACGGGAAAATCATGATGTGGTTTTTCTTGGTTTCAGATGCCTTGACATTTGGAGGTCTATTAACATCATTAGGATTTGCAAAATTTGCAAACCCTGAAACTGCGGTT
>Ga0105355_10003512_pt1 | contig 13715 bp, 6 predicted proteins | sample GOMGulsemesocosm_2_FD_83508 | JGI IMG/M metagenome (GOLD analysis project Ga0105355, IMG submission 83508) | Methane-oxidizing microbial communities from mesocosms in the Gulf of Mexico - GOM9C Gulf of Mexico | ecosystem: Environmental > Aquatic > Marine > Cold seeps | place: Gulf of Mexico... | reverse complement strand
TGCTGAAGGCGATCGCTTAGTTAGAGCACAACAATGGCAAGGCTGGTGCCCAACTCATATGATGAGCTCTGATGTAACGGGTGCAACTCTAGGCTTAATTGGTTTTGGACGCATTGCACAAGCCATGGCCAGAAAGGCTCATCATGGTTTTGGCATGAAAATCATCTACTTTAAGCCCAGTCCAGCTGATCAAACTATTATTGATGATTTAAATGCAACATCTTGTGGTTCTGTAGAGGAGGTAATGCAATCCGCTGACTTTGTTTCCTTACATTGCCCCGGTGGAGAAAGCACTCATCATTTAATCAACCAATCAATGCTGGACTTAATGAAGCCCTCCGCACATTTAATAAATACGGCTCGCGGTGATGTGGTTGATACTCAAGCATTAATAAACAGTTTAAAAACCAACAAAATTACAGGCGCGGGATTAGATGTTTATGAAGGTGAACCCAATATAAACAAAGGTCTGTTAGATTTAAACAATATCTCTCTTTTACCCCATTTAGGCAGCGCAACCATTGCTACACGCACAGCCATGGGCGAAAAAGTATTAAATAACCTAGACGCTTATTTTTCAGGTCACCCCTTACCTGACAGGATAGTTTAAACGCCCTGTTTTAGTAACCTCTCAAATTCATCAGCCGGCACAGGTCGGCTAAAATAATAGCCTTGTATTTCATCACAGTCTTTTTCAATCAGCATATTTAACTGCTCAACCGTTTCAACCCCTTCTGCGATTGTTTTAAGATTCAAACTTTTTGCTAAACTGATAATGGCATTAACAATATTTTCTGTTTCTTTATTTTCAACCATTTTAAAACTAAATGATTGATCAATTTTTAATTTATGCACGGAAAATCGCTGCAAATAACTTAATGAAGAATAGCCCGTACCAAAATCATCAATAGATAACTGAACGCCTAAGCTAGATAATTGCTGAGTAATTTCTATCGCTGCTTCAGCATTTTTCATTGCAATACTTTCTGTTAATTCCAACTCTAAATAGTGAGCATCCAAGCTAAATCGTTCCAATAGCCCTTTAACCTTATCAAACAATAAACTTTCGTTAAATTGTGCCAATGACAAATTAACGGCAATACCTATTTCATCACCATCATCATGCCACTGTTTAGCTTGAGCGATAGCCTGCTCTAATACCCAATCACCAATAGGAATAATCAAACCTGTATCTTCTGCCACGGGAATAAACTCAACAGGAGAAACCATACCCCATTCGGGATGCACCCATCGCAATAGTGCTTCTGCTCCAATAATTTTTTTACTCTTAGCATTAAGCTGTGGCTGATAAAAAAGTACTAATTCATTTTTTTCTACCGCATGACGTAAATGACTTTCAATTTCTATTCTACGCATAGTCAGAATTTGCATTTCCTCTGTAAAAAACTGATATTGATTTCGCCCTTTATCTTTTGCCTGATACAGTGCAGTATCAGCATTTTTATAAAGCGTTTCATAATCAAGTCCATTATCAGGAAACAAACCTATACCTATTGAAACTGAAATATGTAGATAATTATGCTCAATATCAATAGCTTTCGACATTGCTTTAACCACCTTATCAGCCACTAAAGCAGCGCCTTTGAAATTAGTCTTCGGTAGTAAGATATTAAACTCATCCCCTCCTAATCGAGAAACAGTATCCTCATCTCTCACTATTTTTTTCAACCGTTGAGCCACTTCAACTAACAACTTATCACCTATTGAATGCCCCAAAGAATCATTAATATTTTTAAAATGATCCAAATCTAAAAACAATAGAGCAAACTGCAATTTATTTCTTTCTGCAGCCGCCAGCTCACGATCAACATGCGCTTTCAACAATATACGATTGGGTAAATCGGTTAAAGGATCATAATGAGCCATATGCTCAATCTGTGCTTCCGACTCCTTATGCTGTGAAATATCAGAAAAAATAGAAATATAATTATCAATATTACCTTGTTTATCCTTAACAACGCTCACTGTCATCCATTCGGGGAAAATCTCACCATTCTTTCTTCGATTCCATATTTCCCCTTGCCAATAATTATCTGCCTCTATTCCTTCCCACATAGCCTGATAGAAATCAGTTTTCTGAAGCCCAGCAGATAATAGCTTGGGATTTTTGCCTTTTACTTCATCCGATGAATACCCTGTTATACGAGTAAAAGCAGAGTTAACTGAAATTATTAAATTCTGACTATCTGTAATAATGATACCTTCCTGGCTTTGAGCAAATACTTTCGCAGATAATTCCAGACCCTTTTCTGCTTTCTGTCTTGCTGTTTCGCGATCTATCGCATCTAATGCAAAAGTTAAATCTGTACCCAGCTCAGTTAACAACCGAACAATTTCATCAGAGAAATAATTAGCTATTTTTGAATAAACATTTAAAACCGCAAACGATTGTTTATTTCTAAAAATAGGAATAGCACAACTTGACTCCCAATTGGATGATTTAATCCTGTCAAGCCAAGGTTTAGCTTTTTTATCCAAACTTAACTGATTAGCAGTGACGACTTTACCTTCTCGATAAGCAACACCTGTTGGTCCTTTACCCTCTTGAACTTCTGAATCAGTTGAGATATTAATATCTTGTAAATATTCCAAATGCTCGCCAGCCATAGCAATTACAACAATTCTCCGGTCTAGTTCTCTATTAACTCCCACCCAAGCCATACTTAAACTACGAAATTCAACTGTGGCATTACATAACTCATTGAAAAGCTCTGTTTCATTATTGATATGCACAATTGCATGGTTAATACGACTCAGAGTTGCATATAAATCTGATAAATATTGAATCTTATCCTTATCAATTTCACTTTGGGATACGCTATCAGCTAATTTCTGATTAGTTCTAGTCAGCTGCTGGTAACTTTGTTGCAAAACTTTAGTCTGCCCCTGCAATTCATCAGCTAGTTGAGTTGCTTGTTTCTCTGCCAGTCTCCTTTCTGTCACCTCAAACTCTAAAACCTGATTCTGCTCATTTAATTCAGTTTCAGCCAACTCCCTACTTTCATGAATTAATACAATCCACCAAGATGCAATACTGGTAAATAATGCCAAGGCAAAATAAATCTGATAAAAACTTGCACCAACCGTATCAACCACTGTTTCTGCCAAGCCTTCTGTTTGAATAGAAAACGTTAACCATAAGGTAATACTGATAAGTGAAACCATCCCACTCCAAACTAGCGAAAAATTAGCTATCCGTTTAGACGTCGGTTTGGATATTTTATTCTGAAATAATATAAGCAATAACCAAGAAACAAACTTCTGATAAAAAGGTGTCTTCTTTGGTTTACAGTAATCATGGCAATTTGAATCTAGCGTACAACATAATGAACAAATAGGTGTTTGATAAAAAGTACAAAAAGCAAAATCTGTATGTGCATATTGCTGCTCACAAATACCACAAGTTTCTAATGCATTACTTTGTCCATAATGCGTGTTTGCGCGAGCAATATAATATTTACCCTGAGTTACTTTTGCAATAAGGGGTGACAAAACAAAACTGACTAACAAGGCAATTAATGAAGAATATGCTTGCGGATACAAGCCAAATAATCCAGTAAAAGCAACAATTGATATTAACGACGCAATAACCATACTTAGATAGCCAACGGGATTAAAATCAAATAAATGAGCACGTTTAAATTCCACCATAGGAGGGCTTAATTTAAACGGTTTATTAATAATCAAATCAGCGACCACTGCACCAATCCAAGCAATAGCAACATTCGAATAAAGTCCTAATATTTTCGCTAACGCCTGAAACACGCCCATTTCCATTAACATTAAGGCAATAACAATATTAAACACCATCCAAACCACTCGCCCAGGATGCGAATGCGTAACTCGAGAAAAAAAGTTAGACCAAGCCAAAGAACCAGCATAAGCATTAGTGACATTAATTTTAATTTGTGAAATGACCACAAAAATCATCGTCACTAATAAAGCCATATCTTTATTATCGAACACATAAGTATAGGCAACCGTATACATATACATCGGTTCTTTAGCCTCCACAAAAGCCAAACCGGAAAATACTGCTAGCGAAGCCAGCAACACCCCCCCCATTTGCTTAAGAAACCCAAGAACAATCCAGCCAGGCCCAGCCGATATGACGGTAAACCACCAACTGACCTTATTTGTTTTTTCCTTATCTGGCATAAAACGCAAATAATCAACCTGCTCTCCAATTTGCGCAATTAATGCCAAAGAAATACCTGTCGCCATCCCGAAATAATACGGGTCAAACTCATTACTCCCTGATATTTCTCCCGCAAACTGAGTCATAAACTCGATAGATCCAGGTTCATGTGTCAATACAAAATAAAACGGTACTAGCATCAAAACCAACCAAATTGGCTGCGTCCATAAATGCAAGCGATTGATCAGTGTTACTCCATAAAAAACAATAGGAATAATAATTAAAGAACAAAAGATATAGCCAAGATATAAAGGTAAACCAAAGTACAACTCAAAAGCCTGCGCCATAATAGCCGCTTCTAGTGCAAAAAATATAAAGCAAAAAGAAGCGTATATTAATGAAGTAACCGTAGAGCCTACATAACCAAAACCTGCGCTACGAGTGAGTAAATCAATATCAATATTATAGCGGGCACAGTAATAAGTAATAGGAGCACTACATAGAAAGATAATAAGCGAGGCAAAAGCAATGGCGGAGAATGCATTGGTAAAGCCAAAGTCTAGAAGCAAAGCTGCTCCGATAGCTTCTAGGGCAAGAAAAGAAATGCTACCAATAGCAGTGTTTGCAATTAAAAAAGGCGACCATTTACGGTAACTAGAGGGAGAATAGCGCAAGGCATAATCTTCAAGTGACTCAGTTGCCACCCATTGATTATATTTTCGCCGCGCTTTTTCTATTTTATGCTGACTCATTACCCACCCTTAACTTAAGTGTGGGTTTAATTATAGCTAGATTTTTATAGAAAACAGCTAAAGCTATCTAATATTTAAGTTTGGCTAAATCCTAAGCTTCATTTTAGAACAAATGTTTAATAGCATCCCTTTCTTCTTTTAGCTCAGCTTCTGTAAGCAGTAATTTTTCTTTAGAAAAATCATTAAGTTTTAGGTCCTGCACAATATTTACATAACCTTTAACCACAGTTACAGGAAAGGAAAACATCAAGCCTTCTTCAATTCCATAACTACCATCAGAAACCATCCCCATACTCATCCAATCATTTTCTTCTGTACCAAAAATCCATGTATTCATATGAGAAATTGCTGCACTTGCAGCAGAAGCAGCACTAGACTGCCCTCTCGCCTTAATAATTGCACCACCACGCTGTTGAACTGTTGGAATAAATTCATCTTTAAACCAATCACCCCCCACTATAGATAAAGCATCCTCTTCTTTAATTTTTGCATGATGTAAATCTGGGAATTGAGTCGAGGAATGATTCCCCCAGACAACAATATTTGAAATTTCTCTTGATGTAACGCCTGCTTTTTCTGCTACTTGAGAAATAGATCGATTATGATCTAACTGCATCATGGCTGAAAAACAAAATGGACTTAAATCTGGTGCATTTTTCATTGCAATTAAAGCATTGGTATTTGCTGGGTTACCTGTTACCAAAACTTTAACATTACGATTTGCAACTTCATTTAAAGCTTTACCTTGAACTGAAAATATTTCTGCATTACATAACAATAAATCTTTTCGTTCCATACCTGCGCCACGAGGTCTTGCACCTACTAAAAAAGCATAGTCAACATCTTTAAAAGCAACTTTAGGATCATCCGTCATAATTACTTTACGTAATAAAGGATAAGCACAGTCATTCAATTCCATTACCACACCGTTTAATGCATCCATTGCTGGAGCAATTTCCAATAAATGCAAAATAATTGGCTGATCTGGTCCTAATAAATCTCCAGCAGCTAAACGAAAAAGCAATGAATAGCTAATTTGTCCAGCAGCTCCAGTAACAGCAATATCTACAGGTGTTTTCATTTGTATTCCTTTGTTTTTGTCGACCATGCTTACCAATAAAAGCAAGCAACCTAGTTACCACAATAAAATTCGGTTAATGATAGCAAATTATAGAGTAAGCCAAGCAGCTAAATTGATAAAAAAAGCCTCTATATAAAGTAAATTTAAATATTAAGGTATAATATTGTGGTTTTAATATCGTTCAATCATACAAAGTTAGGCTCCGCATTAATGAAAAAACTGTTATTCCAATTTGATACAGACACCCATCCATCAACATTTGACACTGTTGTAGCTTATGACGGTGGAGCGGATCATGTTATTCCGCATGGCAACCTAAACCCTGAAAACATTAAATCTTTAGTTGAAGGTACAATTTTTACTCGTGCACCTAAAGACAAAAAAAATACCGCTATTTTTGTAGGTGGTAGTGATATGGTCGCAGGACAAAAACTATTCATTGCCGTACAAAAACATTTTTTTGCTGGATTTCAAGTTTCTGTCATGTTGGACAGCAATGGTAGCAATACAACTGCCGCTGCTGCTGTTGCAAAAATAGCAACCAGCACTTCATTAGCGGGTAAAAAAGCTGTTATTTTAGGCGGCACTGGCCCAGTAGGCCAAAGAGCGGCAGCCATGTTAGCCTTAGAAGGTGCAGATGTATCAATTACATCACGTCATATCTTTGGGGCCGAAGAAGCTTGCTTTGCTATGAAAGAACGCTTTAATGTTGATTTAACCCCTATTGAAGCAGCTGATAGTGATGCCCGAGGTGATGCTGTCGCAGATGCAAATATAGTTTTAGCAACAGGTGCTGCAGGTGTTGAATTATTAAAAACCGAACATTGGCAAAACAACCCCAATATTGAAGTAATTGCAGATGCAAATGCCACTCCACCTTTAGGTATTGGCGGTACTGATATGCTTGATAAAGGTTTAGACCGTCACGGTAAAAATGTGTGGGGCGCTATTGGTTTTGGCACACTAAAACTAGCTTTACACCGTGCTTGTATTGATAAATTATTTGAAGAGAACAAACAAGTTTTTGATGCCGAACTTATTTTTAAGTTAGCTAAGGAAATGGCTTAAATTTAATATGTCAGCTGGGGTTAGCGCAATATTACGTAAAGATGCATTAAGCATTTTTCAACAAGGCATTGATGCGGCTGATCCGTATCAAGCAGTCAAGAACTGCCTGACCCTGTCTGACAATAAAATTGAAATAGCTTTAGATTTAAACGATCAAACTCAAAAGCGAACAGGTCACTGGCCAAAAGTTTATATTATTGCTTTTGGAAAAGCTGCCTGCCGTATGGCACAAGCTGCTATAGATATTGTTCCTGCACAGTTAATTACAGAAAAACCCATAGTAATAACAAATGTTGAGAATATTCAGCTTTTAAAAAATATAGATGTATTAGGAACAGGTCATCCCATTCCAGATACAGCAGGAATTGATGCGGCCAAACGTGTTGCTAAACAATTAAAAAACACTAAATCAGGTGAATTAGTCCTCTCGCTTATTTCTGGTGGTGGTTCTGCATTATTACCTTATCCAGCAACAGGCATTTCATTAAAAGGTAAGCAACAAACCACTGATTTACTATTAGCCAGTGGAACCGCTATTGAACAAATCAATTGTGTCAGAAAACATTTATCCCAATTAAAAGGCGGGCAATTAGCTGAATTAGCTATGCCTGCTGATTTACACAGTTTTATTTTATCTGATGTTATTGGTGATGATTTAAGCAGTATTGCCAGCGGCCCTACTGTTGCAGACAACACCACTTTTAATGATGCTATTAACATTCTTACAAGCAATGGAATTTGGGATAAAATACCACTATCAGTAAAAGACCATTTACAAAAAGGGCTTCAAGGACAAGCTAAAGAAACACCGAAAACTAATGCAGATTGCTTTAAAAACACTTCTTATACTTTGGTTGCTAGTAACAAAATAAGCCTAAACCAAAGTGTAAAGACTGCTAATAAACTAGCTTATCAATCAACTATTTTTAGCTCAGCACTCTGTGGTGAAGCAAGAGATATTGCTGAACAACTAGTTTTAGCGGCCAAACAAATAGAAAACAGCCAACAAGATGCAACTGCTTTAATCGCTGGAGGCGAATCCACCGTCACTATAAAAGGCTCTGGATTAGGCGGACGTAACCAAGAAATGGCTTTAGCTTTTGCAATAGTGGCTGAAAAACATCAACTAAAAAGTCATTGGGCTTTTTTGAGTGGCGGTACAGATGGACGAGATGGACCCACTGATGCAGCAGGCGGGCTAGTAGACTCAAATACACTTAATAGAATAAAACAGGGTAAAATAAGTCCAGATAACTTATTGGACAATAACGATTCATACTCTGCTTTAAAAGAATCTCAGGATTTAGTCATAACAGGCGCAACAGGTACTAATGTTGCGGACCTACAAATATTGCTTATCCGACCAGAATAACTAACTTAGGAGACACCATGTTTAAAAATTCCATGACGATTGCCGGTTTTGATGATGAGCTTTTTCAAGCAATGGAAAAAGAGCGCCAACGCCAAGAAGATCATATTGAGCTGATTGCATCAGAAAATTACACCAGCCCTCGTGTTATGGAAGCGCAAGGTTCTCAATTAACCAATAAATATGCAGAAGGTTACCCAGGTAAACGTTATTATGGCGGCTGTGAATTTGTTGATAAAGCAGAACAACTAGCGATTAACCGTTTAAAAGAATTGTACGGTGCGGATTATGCCAATGTACAACCACATTCTGGATCACAAGCTAACATGGCCGTTTATATGGCCCTTGTTCAACCAGGTGATACTATTTTAGGGTTAAGCTTGGCTGATGGTGGACATTTAACACATGGCGCAAAGCCAAACTTTTCAGGCAAAATATACAATTCAATTCAATATGGTTTACACCCAGAAACCGGTGAGATTGATTATGATCAAGTTGAAGCTTTAGCGCTTGAGCACAAACCAAAAATGATTGTAGCGGGTTTCTCTGCTTACTCTCGTATTTGGGATTGGGAACGTTTCAGAAAAATTGCTGATTTAGTCGGTGCTTACCTTTTTGTTGATATGGCTCATGTTGCAGGTCTGATTGCAGCTGGTTTATATCCCAACCCAGTCCCTTTTGCTGATGTTGTCACCAGTACAACACACAAATCATTACGCGGTCCACGTGGCGGCTTTATCATTTGTAAAAGTAATCCTGAACTTGAGAAGAAATTTAACTCTAATATTTTTCCAGGTATTCAAGGTGGCCCTTTAATGCATGTAATTGCAGCTAAAGCAGTTGCTTTTAAAGAAGCAATGCAACCTGAATTTGCTGTCTATCAACAACAAGTAATCAACAATGCAAAAGCGATGGCAGAGGTATTTATTGCTCGTGGCTTTGATGTGGTTTCTGGTGGTACTGACAATCATTTAATGCTGGTATCTTTAATTCCAAAAGGAATTACAGGCAAAGCAGCTGATGCCGCATTAGAAAAAGCACATATTACGGTTAATAAAAATGCTGTCCCTAACGATCCAGAGTCACCTTTTGTGACTAGTGGTATCCGTATAGGCACACCAGCACCAACAACACGTGGCTTTAAAGAAGCTCAAATGTCAGAAATCGCCAACTTAATGTGTGATGTGATGGAAAATATGGATGATAATTCTGTCATTACCGCTGTACGAGAAAAAGTGAGCTTACTATGCTCGCGTTTTCCTGTTTATAGTGATTAAGAGCAGGCTCAAGGCTAAAGGCTAAAGGCTAAAGGCGAAAAAAGCCAGAGCACATTCCTCTCGTTCCCACGGGCTCCGTGGGAACGCTATTATTGACGCGCTGCGTCATAAAAAAAGCCTACCCCATTTTTGGGGCAGGCTTTTTGCGTTTACAGAATTCTTATAATAATGGAGACATTTATGTCTGATATTGAAATCGCTCAAAAAGCGGAAATGAAACCTATTATTGGTTTAGCTGAAGAAAAATTTGGCATTCCTGCTGAGCAATTAGACCCTTACGGTCATTACAAAGCAAAAGTATCATTAGAATACATTAACAGCCTAACCGATAAAAAAGATGGCAAATTAATTCTAGTGACTGCCATTAGCCCTACTCCAGCGGGTGAAGGAAAAACAACAACAACTGTTGGTTTAGGCGATGCAATGAATCGCTTAGGCAAAAAAACTATGATCTGCTTACGCGAACCTTCATTAGGCCCTTGTTTTGGCATGAAAGGCGGCGCTGCTGGCGGTGGTTATTCTCAAGTTGTCCCTATGGAAGATATCAACCTGCATTTTACAGGTGATTTTCATGCGATAGGTGTTGCGCATAACTTACTTTCAGCAATGATTGATAATCATATCAATCATGGTAATTCATTAGGTATTGACCCTAGACGCATCCAATGGAAACGCGTTGTTGATATGAATGATCGTGCTTTACGTAAAGTTACTGTCGGTCAAGGCGGCCCTGCAAATGGCTATTTACGTGAAGATGGCTACGATATTGTTGTCGCTTCAGAAGTAATGGCGATTTTATGTCTAGCAACAAGCCGAGCTGATTTAAAAGAACGTCTAGGTCGTATTGTTATTGCTTATAAAGCAGACCGCACCACTCCAATTTATGCTCGTGACTTAAATGCACAGGGCTCTATGGCCGCTTTATTAAAAGATGCTATTAAGCCAAATCTAGTACAAACACTAGAAAATAATATTGCAATTATTCATGGCGGCCCTTTTGCTAATATCGCTCATGGCTGTAATACAGTAACAGCAACTAAAACAGCATTAAAATTAGCTGACTATGCTATTACTGAAGCTGGTTTTGGTGCTGATTTAGGTGCTGAGAAATTTATCGACATTAAATGTCGTATGGCAGATTTAAACCCTTCCGCTGTCGTTTTAGTGGCTACAGTTAGAGCCTTAAAATCTCATGGTGGTGTAGGTAAAGATGACTTAAACAATGAAAACCTGAAAGCATTAGATGAAGGCTTTGTTAACCTAGAACGTCATTTGAATAACATCACTAACCATTACGGCCTACCTTGTGTCGTTTGTATCAATCACTTCACTTTTGATAGCGATGCAGAAATAGCCTTACTAAAAGAGAAATGTGAAGCACTTAGCGTAAAATGTATTGTTTCAAAACATTGGGCCGAAGGTGGCGCTGGTGCAGAAGAACTAGCTCAAGAGGTATTAAATATTGTTGATAATCGTGAACCTGAATTCACCTTTGTTTACGATGAAGACTTACCTTTATGGGATAAAATTGAAGCTATTTCTACCAAACTTTATGGCGCTGCTGGCATTACAGCAAGCCCAAAAGTACGTGGAGAAATTAAAGCCTTACAAGAAAAATACGGTAAATTTCCAATCTGTATGGCCAAGACTCAAATGTCTTTTTCTACAAACCCAACAGAAAAAGGTGCTCCATCTGGACACACTGTTGAAATTAGTGAAGTAAAACTTGCCAATGGAGCAGGCTTTATTGTCGCTATTGCGGGCAATATGATGACTATGCCAGGGTTACCAAAAGCACCTGCAGCAGAACGCATTGATATTACTGATGAAGGCGTAATTACAGGGTTATTTTAACGCTTGTATTTGAAACACTAAACCTCACTTTAAAATGAGGTTTAGTGTTCATTCTCAATGGTAGCAGCGAATGCTTCCCACTCTATAAATGGCACATATTCATGCAACCATGAGGCAACACTTTCTGCAGGCATAGGGCGTGCTATCCCATACCCTTGAGCATGCAAACAACCCAGTTGCATCAACCTAACCCCATGTTCTTTTGTTTCCACACCCTCAGCAATAACAGCCCGATCAAAGGTCTTAGCTAATACGGTAATACCCTGCACAATCGCACAATCACTTTCATCAATTAACATATCTCTAACGAAAGCCTGGTCTATTTTTATAGTATCAGCAGGAATCCTGCGTAAATGTGTTAAAGACGAATACCCCGTTCCAAAGTCATCCAAAGCAACACTAACACCCAAGCGATCTCGACAGTTTTTTATAACATCACTAATCATCGCAATATCACTTAACACACTACTCTCAAGTATTTCTAACTGCAATTGTTCTGGACGTATTTCTGGGTACTTCTCTAAAGCCAAACTTACTTGCTTAAAAAATCCCTGCCATTGCAAATGAAGTGCTGAAATATTTACACTGATTTTTAAGGAAACGCCTTCGCGCCTCCACTTATCAAGTTGTTTTAACGCTTCATCAATTACCCAATTCCCTACCTTGATTTCTAACGGTGTACCTTCAAGGCAAGGCAAAAAATCAATAGGAGGAACAAGACCTTTATCAGGATGGTTCCATCTAATAAGCGCTTCTGCCCCATACACTTTACCTGTTAGCATATTAACTTTAGGTTGGTAATATAGACAAAACTCATTTTGATAAAAAGCCTGCTCAATTTTATTAAGCTGCTCATGCTGTTTTGTTACTTTTTCATCATTAGCTGCATCAAACAAATGATACCGGTTTCTGCCTAATAACTTAGCCTGATACATTGCACTGTCAGCATGCCTAATTAAAGTATCAGGATCAGCGTTATCATTCGGGTATACAGTTATACCGCTACTGGCAGCAATAGTTAACACCTGCCCATCAATAATATAAGGCTGTGCTATTGCTTGATGGATACGCCCCATAGCTTGCTCACACTGCTCAACTGAAAACACATCCCCCAGCAACAATGCAAACTCATCACCTCCCAAACGGGATGCTGTATCTTGCTCTCGGATCATATGTTTAATACGATGAGAAACCTCTACCAAGACTTTATCACCAGCATCATGTCCATAGGTATCATTTACGGGCTTAAATTCATCAAGATCAATAAAACAAACAGCTAACAATGATTTGTTTCGTTTACTATGTGCGATGGCTTGTGAAAACCTATCAGCAAACAAGGTTCGATTAGGAAGCCCTGTTAATAAATCATAATGCGCCATATGCAGCAAAGATTTTTGCTGTTTTTTAGCAAGGGTAATATCAGAAAACAAACCGACATAATTAATCACATTATCATCTTCATCTTCTAAGGTAGAGATGGTCAATAATTCAGCATAAAGCTCTCCAGATTTTGAACGATTCCACACCTCTCCTTGCCAGTGTTTATTTTCTGCCAATGCCTTCCACATTTTTTTATAAAATGATTTACTCTGCTTACCTGATGATAAGAAACTAGCAGGCCTACCTATTGCATCTTCTCGGCTAAAACCTGTAATTGTGCAAAAACCAGGATTAACATCAATAATCGTAGCATTAGTATCTGTAATCATAATGCCTTCATGTGTTTCAGAAAAAATACGAGCAGCAAATTGTAATTTTTCCTCAGCTCTCTTACGTTCAATTTCTGTTGCCGTTCTTACAGCAAGACTTTCCAACAACTTTGATGTACTAAACTTTGATACCGCAACTTTATTATCAAGAATTGCAATAATACCTAAAACATTTCCTGAAACGGTTCTTAACGGCACACCAAAATAACAAACTGCACCTAAATCAACCAGCAACTTATCGTCTGGAAATAATGTTTGAACATTATCAGCATATAAACAAGCCCCTTCCATTGTTACTTGCTCACAAGGTGTCCCTTTTAAAGAATAAGAGAAATTTTCAACAATCCTATCCTTAGCCCATACTGCTAGAGTATCTGCAATTTCTGGAGTTTTAGTATTAATCTGAGCAATAAGAGCATATTGAACACCTTGAGCCAAAGCTAATT
>Ga0105355_10003510_pt1 | contig 13718 bp, 10 predicted proteins | sample GOMGulsemesocosm_2_FD_83508 | JGI IMG/M metagenome (GOLD analysis project Ga0105355, IMG submission 83508) | Methane-oxidizing microbial communities from mesocosms in the Gulf of Mexico - GOM9C Gulf of Mexico | ecosystem: Environmental > Aquatic > Marine > Cold seeps | place: Gulf of Mexico... | reverse complement strand
TGCGGTTTTTAGAAAAAAGGTATAAATGTTTTTTGTAGAAAACAAACGCCTCTAAGTCAAAGTTTTTTTCTGAAGCTTTAGGCGGGAAATTTAGTTGTTCAGGGTAAGTGAACTTGATAATTTCAGCTTGTGTTTCTGTGCCTTTAATGTCGATAGGGTTTTCAATTTTATAAATGGTTAACCATTTACGTACATTGTCATTGTTACCGAAATCACCAATGAAAAAATGACCAAAATCATCTTGGGTCATATCTTCCCAATCTAGGTTTCTTGCATTGGTAATAGTAATTGACTTATTTACTTTGCCATCCCTCTTTATTTGATGTAATTGCGCTAAATTACCACCATCATTAATACCCCAAAAGTTTCCCGCTTTATCGACTTCAATGCCAGAGATTTCTTTGAGCTTACTGTCTAGGGTAACTAATTTAGTACTGTAGAGCTGATGAATGGCCATCAAAGTGAGTATTAACCCTATGAGAAAGCTGACAAGTGCTGCAGCGTAAACCGATTTTTTTATCATTAATTTTTCCAGTGGCGTAAACCGCGTTGCTTGTTAATCAGGGACTGCTCATTAACAGAACTTTGTACACGAATGTTTACTTAAATGTACTTTATCGATTTATTGGTCAGCTAAAATAGCACAGCTAGCGTCGCTTATGTGCTGTTTTTTACTTTCTTTGGGAAATTTTAATAGCTAATAAGGGGAGAAGTTGAGGTAAACGGGCGAAAATTATTTTTCGCCCGTTTTATTGTATCACTATGTGCGAGATTTACATTGCTAGTTCAGTCAATACCGCGGTATACATTTTCAGGTTTAAAATAAACTGCTCTTCGGTGATAAATTCGTGTTCAGAATGCCCCGTGTAAGCTGTATTAGGCATCGATGGACCAAAACTTACCGCATTTGGGAACAATCTTGAATTAGTTCCACCGCCAATAGAGATAGGCTTAGCGTCCTGAATGCCTGTATAAAAAGAGAATACCTCCAATAAAGTGCCAATTTGCGGGGCATTAGTTTGTACAAAGGGTTCGTTAATATCATTGCTAATATCAACTAATTTCACTTGATTTTTTTGTTGCCACTTAGCGATTGTTGAGCTGATCTCATGCTCTAGCTGCTTAGTTGTTTTACCGCGAGGTCTACGTATATTGATATTTAGCTGTATACCGTTTTCTGTTGCTTTTAACACAGTAGCTTGTACGGACATTGGACCCATGAACTCATCAGCATAAGCAATATTACCAAATTTCTCACCGTATAAACCTGTTCCTAGGTGCTCGTTTATAAAGTTAACTAAAGCGCCACTGGTATTATTAGGCCAGTGATTTACTGTTAATAAATCAGCTAGGTAGGAAATTGCATTTATACCATATTCAGGTTTAGATGAATGAGCTGACTTTCCTAATGCTGAAATGCTTAACTGTGTACCTTGCCATTGGTAGTTATAGTGCATACTAGGGTGAGATTTAGCTATTTCTTTGATTTTTGTTAGCAATTCAGGAGTCGCATTTTCTATCCTTGCATGGGCATCTTCAGGAATTTGGCTACCAAAAAAGCCGCCGGTAAATTCACTGATATAGAGACTATCTGACAAGGCGCTTGATGAAAATTTTGAAGTGTCCTTTGTTTTAGGGAAAGTCATACTTATTGTGCCATAGCCTTTTTCTGCGGTAACAACGGGATATTCAGCATCAAGGGTGATATTGACTTGTGGCAGAGAGTGCTGCTTGATGTGCTCACGAAGAGGTTGCCAGTCAGACTCCTCTGCCATGTAAACGTATAGCTCTATGCGCTTTTTTAGCTTGATCTTTAAATCTTTTATGGACTTCATTGCATAGAGGGCGTTAGTTATTGGCCCCTTATCATCTTCAGTACCTCTTCCAATAAGTTTTCCTGGCTCAGAGCTCTGATCAAGAGTTAAAGGCGATTGTGCCCATTTACTTGGATTAAAAGGTTGGATATCACCATGAGTGATCATGCCCACACGGTGCCCACGGTCACCGAGACCAATCACAATTACATAGCCATAATCAGTGAAATCAAGACCTAAGTGTTTAGCTTGTTTAGCAAGCTCTGCTTTAAACTGCTGGTGAGCAGGATTTTTAGGTGAGGCTAATCCTTCTACTGCTACAGTATTAAATGTTATTAATTTGCGCAGGCTTTCGATCATCTCATCTTGATATGTTTCTTGTGCATATAGTGCTGTTTTTTGGGCAATATCACCCACACCTGCAAATGTCTTCATTGGCAAAAGCAAAGCACAATAGACCAGCAGGGAAGTGAAGTATTTAGTTTTTTGCATAAGCTTGCTCCTAATGCGTGTATTTTTTAGCGGGAAACTTTATATAATTTGATTTTAAACTTATTTTAGATAAATGGCTTTTGATAACCCTAGCTTATTTGAAATATTAGTTAGCATTCGGTTGAAACTACTCAAGGAGTTAGTTATATTTTTACAACAGTTTTGTAGTTTAATGTTTATATTCACTTCTTTACTGATTTTATCGACTGTTACTGTATTCATCTTGATTACCTCTCTATGTTGCTTGAAGGTATATTGCCTGCAAAATGGCGGTAGAACCAACAATAAAAATTAATCACTAATATAAGCTATGCTTATGGAGTGACTGTTAATTACTTACATTAATAAAAGGAGAGCAGCATGGATAAAAGATTAAAGCAGCTAAATAATTTAAGAAGCTTCGAAAGTGCAGCTCGCCATCAGAGTTATAGTGAGGCAGCAAAAGAACTATTTGTTAGCCAAGCTGCCGTCAGTCAGCAAATGAGGCAATTAGAAGCGGCTATGGGCAGTAAGTTGTTTGCCCGAAGTGGTCGAAAAATGCAGTTAACCGAAAGTGGTGAAAAACTTTATCAGGCTACATACAAAGCTTTTGATATCCTTTTGAAGGGCTTTAATAGTATTCAAACGGAAGAGGTTGCGGGCACCTTAACCATCACTTCTACACAAGCATTTACTTCTTTATGGCTTATGCCTCGGTTATATAAGTTTTCTATTAAACATCCTGAAATCAAGATAAAGGTTGTATCCTCAAATAGTATTGAAGACTTACGTCAAGGTCATATAGATCTAGCTATTCGTTTTATAACTACAGGCGAAGTTGATATCAGTGACGATATGGATTATGAGTTTATCGCAGAGGACCACGTTTATCCCGCTTGTTCGCCACAACTTATTAGTGAATATAACTTTAAAGAACCAAAAGATATTTTACAGTGTTGGTTAGTGAGTCTAGAAAACCAAGGTCCCATTGACTGGTCTACATGGTTTAAAGAAGCGGGTGTTGATAAGTTTCAATGCCATAAAAAATGGACTGAAGTCAGCTCTGGAGATATGGCATTAAGTGCAGTATTGAGTGGTCATGGTTTTACTTTGGCTTCACAAGCACTATTTTCTCAATACGTGAATACAGGGCAGTTGGTTATTCCCTTTAATATTAAACATCCAGTTTCTTTTAAACGGTACTTTGTTTTCGACCCTAACTCGGCGAAAAAGGCCCGTCTTGACGTATTTATTGCTTGGCTCAAAGAAGAAACCCTGCTCGATGAGCAAAATAACTTAGCGGCAATAACTGACACAAGCTTCTAAAAGCTGACTATAACCGCTCTATTTAGTAGGTAATTCACTTTAACCAAGAGTGATAGGAAACCCTAACTCCGTCATTAATCTCTAATTTTTCTAGCTAATATCATTAACTAGAATTTGCTTATTGTAGTGGTATTTGTCTGCTAGGGTCGCTGCTTGACCGCCATGAGTTTCAAGGTTTCGGCAAACTTCATTAATTGATGGCCAACGTAATAAACACCATGATGGCGCAAGTAATACTTCTGTCTTAATACCTCTACTTCTTCATAGGTACTTGTATAAGCTTGAAAATAGGCCAAGTATTTTGATGCTTTTTTACCATGTTCAACTTTACCTTGCTCCAATTGCTGTGCAATAGGCATTTGATTTTCAGTCTTGCTAAATGAGTCTACATTGCAGAAGGTACAGCCACCTTTACCTAATGTGCCATCACGGCTTGGGCTGGTGAAAGCGGCATTAATGGTGAGTTTTTTGATACGCTGTTGATATTTTTTCTTTAAATAAACGCCGAAAGTATTTACGTAGTGATCTAATTGCATGGGAAGGGGGATCGTATAATTTACCACTATTTTACCTTATCCCTTGTTTGTTTACGCTAATGTTAATCTCGGTTAAATCAACAAAAGCTCACTTTATTGGTAAATTAAACGGGGTAGTTCAACACGAAGAGTGGAAGGTTTTTTATTACTGCACTCACCGTCAGTTCAAGATAAAAACCAATCAGGCGAAATAAACATCAATTTAGGGTGAAGATTAGATGTAGTTCGTCTTGCTATTCCTGTATACTATGCGACCTTATTATTTGGGCTGATTGGTTGCTATAAAAGCCAAGAGTCTAGAAGCAGTTTGTAAAATTTAGGAATATCTCTTTGATCACTACATCTAACATTACTATGCAATTTGGCGCAGAGCCGTTGTTTGAAAACATCTCGGCTAAGTTTGGTAACGGTCACCGTTACGGTTTGATCGGCGCAAATGGTTGTGGCAAGTCTACCTTTATGAAAATACTCAGCGGTGATTTGGTACCAAGCTCTGGCAATGTATCGGTAAGTACCGGTAACAAAGTAAGTACTTTGGGCCAAGATCAGTTCGCATTTGAAGAGTTCAATGTTATTGATACTGTGATCATGGGCGATATGGCTTTATGGAACGTTAAACAAGAACGTGACGCTATCTATGCACAAGCGGAAATGAGTGAAGCTGATGGCATGCGCGCTGGTGAATTAGAAAGCGAATTTGCTGAAATGGATGGTTATACCGCTGAGAGTCGCGCTGGCGAAATCTTATTAGAAGCAGGTATTGAGGAGTCTTTTCATTACGGTTCAATGCAGCAAGTAGCACCAGGTTGGAAACTTCGTGTTTTATTAGCGCAGGCATTATTTGCTAACCCTGATATTTTACTACTTGATGAGCCTACCAACAACTTGGATATTCATACCATCAGTTGGTTAGAAGGTGAGTTAAACAAACGTAAATGCACCATGATTATCATTTCTCATGATAGGCATTTTCTTAATTCTGTTTGTACCCATATGGCCGACATTGATTATGGTGAGTTACGTATTTACCCTGGTAATTATGAATTCTACTTAGCGCAGTCAGCTCTATTACGTGAACAATTATTATCAGGTAATGCTAAGAAAGTTGAAGAGATTGCTGAGCTACAAGACTTTGTTAACCGTTTTGGCGCCAATGCATCAAAAGCGAAACAAGCCAGCTCTCGTGCTAAGAAAATGGATAAAATCAAACTTGATGATGTTAAATCATCAAGTCGTATAACTCCTAAAATAGCTTTTGCTCCTGGTAAAAAGATGCACCGTCAAGCATTAGAGCTTGAAAACTTAACACATGGCTTTGATGAAGGTGATTTATTTTCCCAAGGTGATTTGTTATTAGAAGCGGGTGCAAAATTAGCTATTATCGGTGAAAATGGTGTTGGTAAAACAACCTTATTACGTTGTTTAATGGGTGAGTTAGAGCACAATGAAGGTGTGGTTAAGTGGTCTGAAAATGCTTCACTAGGTTATTGCCCACAAGATAGCGGCTCATTCTTTGATAATGACTTAACGTTAATGGATTGGATGTCTCAATGGCGTAGACCATGCCATAACGACTTAAGTGTTCGTGGTATGTTAGGCCGTATGTTATTTACCGATGATGATGCTAATAAAAAGGCACGTAACTGCTCTGGTGGTGAAAAGAACCGCTTGTTATTTGGTAAGTTGATGATGGCTGATGTCAATGTATTGATTATGGATGAACCAACTAACCACATGGATATCGAAGCAATTGATGCGCTAAATAACGCCCTTAAAGATTTTGAAGGTACATTAATTTTTGTTAGCCATGACCGTGAGTTTGTTTCAAGCTTGGCGACACGCATTATCGATATTAAAGATAAAAAGCTAGTTAACTTCCAAGGCTCATTAGATGAGTACCTTTCTACTCAAGAAACAGCTTAATACTACTTTACCTTATTAGATATAAACTGATAGTTACCAGCCTTAGGTGACTGTCAGTTTTTTTTTATTTTTCTAGGAGGCTAATCCACTTTTTAATTTTGGTGTTTTTGGGTTATTTCTTTAATTTTCCCTTGTGCAACTAAATGTTCAAAACCATTAAAAAGTCTTTTCTTTAACGCTTTGTTTATGGATTCTTTACTTAAAGCAAAATAGGTAGGGTTTTTATAGATGACTAAGTTTGGATACCAAAGACCCTTATAGTTAACATTATTTTCAATTCCATGAATAATATATCGTTTAGCTTCTAAGAAACCACTTATTCGTCCTCGCTTTAGTAGTCTTAATTTGGTTTTATTATTGGCAACAACCACAAATAACTCTTTGTACATATCATCATTAATTAGTCGTTGCATTGCATCACCGTAATAGGCTTCACGTTGAATGGCAATGGGTTTATCTAGCTTAAAAATGTCTTCAATTTTTGTTAAGTTATAGTTTAAATGCTTGTAGGTAGCAAAGATTATTTCTTCATTGTTAATAGGGCCTAGAAAGTAATAAACCTCTTCTCTTTCTTGTGTTTTAGATACGTTAAGCAGTAGATCAATCTCACCACTAGCAAGCATTAACAAAGCTCTTGCCCAAGGTGTTTCTACTATATTGTAATTACAACCTACTTCATCTAATAGTGCTTTGGTTAAGTCAATATCGATAGCAAACCAGTTACTCTCATCATTTTTATGCGATCCAGTAGAATAGTTTTCTAAGCGCACATCAAGCTGGCAGCTATAACTGTTAAATGTTATAAAAAAAAGAAAGACTAGAGTTAACTTTCCCATGAGCATGTCCAGTTAATATGATCTTTTTGAGTATAGATAGATAAAAAGGAACAATCTAATAAAAAAGGGAGTGAGCTATTGATGTTAATACGCCTTGATAATATTTTTTATACTTCCAGAAATGTGCAGATTTTGTAGCTCCGTTTCAAGATGTTTCTGCACCTCTTTATTGATGTTTGGTGACATCGCCAAATGCAAGTCATAATTAGCAATGACTTTGGAAAAGTTATGTAAATTATAGTCTTTCGATGATATTTTTTCTTTTTTTAGATTGTACTTTATCCGCACGTCCATCTCGACAAAACCTGCTTTTTCTTTCAGTCTGTTAACTACTTTGAATGCCGATTTATAAGTCTTTACCTTAATACTTTTAATGTTCTGGCGAGCAATATGCTGTTCTAGACCTGGATAGTCAAACCCATGTAAGAGAACGACCGTTTTTCCAAATAAGTCTTGGGCCGAGTTAATATCGAAATCTTGTTGTGTTGAGGTTAAAAGAGAATGTTGAACATTAAAGACGGGAAGTTTTGATAAATTTGCAGACTGAACTCCAGGCCAGCTTGGTGATCCAAAAGTGATCCAATTCTTAATATCATCTTTTTCAAGCATGCGGATCATTCTATTAAAGGGCAAAGTGTGAATTTTTACTGAATATTCATCGCTTGCGAATATCTTATTTACAATGTCGGTAATTATGCCAGAGTGTTTCTTTTTATTTAGATGATTTTGAAAGGGTTGAGCTTGATCTTGAATTACCATGTAATTTATTTCTGTCACAGCATTAACGTTAACAGACCAAAAGAGTAACGAAACTAACATTCCTTTTGTTGCACACATTTACAGATCCCATGAGTTTAAAATAACTTTATTTAAACTTAGTTATAGATTAGATAGTTTGCAAAAAAACTTGTTGTTTACTAGCCTAATATTGTTATTAATAGTTCTTTCTGTCTACTTCAATATGCAAAGGATGACATAGTTGAATGAAGTTTCGTAATTCAATCGCTAAACAGCTACTCATTTGGATCATGTTATCCAGCTCTTTATTGACGCTTATTATCACCTTAATTCACTTATTTTTTGATTATAGCAATGATATGTCAGCGCTTGATGAGCGCTTAATTCAAATTGAGACTAGCTACCTTCCTGCTATCTCCAATGCTCTTTGGGTAGAAGATGACGAGCAAATAAATGTTCAAATAAAAGGAGTTAAGAATCTTCCTGATATAGTATTAGTACAATTAATTCGTGATGGTGAAGTTATTATTGAGCAAGGAAAAAACAATACAGAGTATTCACGGTTAGGGCGGTGGCCAATAAGTTATTTATACGAAGAACAAAAAACAGTCTTAGGTGAATTATATGTTGTAAGTGACTTGTATCCTGTTTATCGGCGTTTGGCTGATAAAGTTCTACTTACCTTGATAACACAAGGAGCAAAGACGTTTATTATCTCCTTTGTCATTCTATCCATTGTTTATTTAATTGTTGGTCGTCACTTAACCTTTTTAGCAAGGTCAATGGAGCATAATGCTAAAAAAGTTAAAGAACATCAAAATATCAGGTTAGAGGGTAAAGATAATAAAGCGGATGATGAGCTGAGTTATTTAGTTAACTGTTATAATGATATGTGTCACATAGTGGCTAAATCTTTTCAAGATCTAGAAGAAGAAAAGGAAAAAGCTGAACAAGCAAATCGACTAAAAAGTGAATTTTTAGCAAATATAAGTCATGAGGTTAAAACACCGATGAATGGTGTCTATGGGATGACAATACTCCTGTTAAGAACTCAGCTTGATAAAAAACAATATGAATTTGCTAAAACTATTCAAAAAAGTGCTAATCATATGCTGGATTTACTTAATAGTATTTTAGACTTCTCTAAAATTGAATCAGGTAAGCTAGAGAAGGATGAGCATAATTTTGAACTTCAAGAGTTTTTAAATGATGAACTTTTATTGTTTAAACCAATTGCTGAAGAAAAGAACCTTAAGCTTAAATTAATCATTGAAAATGATATTGACCATTATGTTATTGGTGATTCCGGCAAACTAAAGCAAGTGTTGGCTAATCTTATTAGTAATGCTATTAAGTTTACTCAAGTGGGTGGGGTTACTCTCAAAGTCTCCATAGCCAATACAACTAAACAGTATTATAAAATACATTTTTCGGTTACAGATACGGGCTTAGGTGTTGAAGATGATAAGCTTGATTGTATTTTTGACAAGTTTAGTCAGGCTGAAAGCTCTACCACACGAGTTTTTGGGGGCACTGGATTGGGTTTAGCTATAGCCAACCGTCTAGTCGATTTTATGGGAGGAAAATTAAAGGTAAAAAGCCAATTTAATTTAGGCAGTTGTTTTTACTTTTCTTTAACGTTACTAAAAGCTGAACCTACCACCGAAATCCTTCAAGAAGATATGAAATGCCTCCATAATAAACGTGCTTTGGTTATTGATGACCAGCCATTTAATACCAGGCTGTTGTCTGAACTTCTCACCTCTTGGCAAATGAAAGTTGCGGTTTTAAATGACCCATTGTTAGCCGTTACAACTCTTAAAGAGTTTAAAAAAAAGAATGAGTACTTTGATTTGATTTTTATAGATAAAAATATGCCAACATTGAGTGGATATGGATTGTTTAAGTTAATTAATCAAAGCTCACTTGATAAAAGAACCAAGGTAATAATGACATCGGCATATGCTAATGAAGCCGATATTAAGAAATGTCATGCACTAGGAATAGCTTCCCTTTTAGAGGTACCAGTATCACCTGAAATAATACAAAAAACTATTTTAAAGGTGATACTTAATGATGGGGTTAAAGGGCAATCAAAAAATATAGGCAACTCAGAAACTCTTATTAAAAATAAGAGTTTATCGGTATTAGTTGTTGATGATTCTCAAATAAATCGTAAGGTTTGTGTCAGTATGTTGGGTGAGGTCGCCTCTAGAGTATTGACTGCGAATGATGGCCAACAAGCTCTCAAGCTTTGGCAGCAAGAATATTTTGATATTATTTTAATGGATTGTCACATGCCAATTATGGACGGTGCTTCAGCGACAAGAGAAATAAGAAAGTTAGAAAAAAAGAGTAAAAGACATACTATCATCATCGCTATTACTGCTAGTGATATTGAACAAGAGCGTGGTAATTGTTTTAGTGCTGGTATGGATGGTTTTATAGCAAAACCCTATGGTCCAAGAGACTTATGGCAAGCTATAAGTCAGTGTTTGTCAGAGCATAATGTTAGTATTGATCAAAAGAGGGCTAGACTTTAATTTTTAATATTTATTGCCTTAAAAAGTGTTAACACATTCCAAGGCTAGGCATGAAAATATAAATAGGTGAAAGCCTAGCTATAGCTCTTTTATCTAATTAAAGCTTATTTAAACTTTAAACTGACCAATAAGCTCACCAAGGCTTTCCCCTTCTGTGGCTAATTGCTGACCGACCGTTGACGTACATTGGCTTGATGTAGTTAAATCGTTAACAATTTCCTGAATAGCAAAAACATTACGGTTTATCTCCTCGGTAACACTCGATTGCTCCATAGCTGCTGTAGCTATTTGGGTACTCATATCATTTATAGAAGTTACGGCTGAAGTTACCGCACCTAAACTCTCAGAAATGGCCCTAGAGGAGTCGACAGAGCGATTACAACTTTGTTGGCTTGCGTCCATAGTACTTACCGCTGCAGATACCAAGTTATGTAGTCCAGTTAACATCTCATTAATCTCTAATGTACTCTCTTGTGTTCTGCTAGCTAAATTCCTTACTTCATCTGCAACAACAGCAAAACCACGACCTTGTTCTCCGGCTCTCGCTGCTTCAATAGCAGCATTTAGTGCTAATAAATTGGTTTGCTCAGCAATACCGCCTATTACTGTTAAAACATTGTTTATTTTCTTTGACTGCTCGCTAAGAGAGTTTATTTGCTCTGCTGCGGTATTAATTTCAGTCATTAAATTTGATACCTCTGTTAATGAGGTATCAACACATTCTTGTGCTTTTGCTACATCTTCTGTTGCTGACTGTGTAGACTCTGCGACTTGAGTTGTATTCATGGCAACTTCACTTGCGGTTGCTGACATTTCAGTTATTGCAGTTACGACAAGCTCTGTCTCATTGTTATGATTACCCAGTTGCCCCTCCATCTGTTGAGTTTGTTGATTAATATCACCAGAAGCTGTTTTTACATCTTGTGTAACATCAGCTACATTTTTAATAATACCCTGTAACTTCTCGATAAACTCATTAAAAGCACTGCCCAATTGGCTTATCTCATCACTACCATCAACCTGTAAACGCTTCGTTAAATCTCCTTCGCCTCTGGCAATGCTCTTTAGGTTATCGAGCATGCTCGTGATAGGTTTTACCATAAAGCCTGCGGCGTAAATTACGCCAAAAACAGTTAATGAAACCCAAAAACTAGCAATTAATAATAGGGTAATAGCCTTGTCGGCCATATGTTCAGTCATGGTTTGGTGATAAGTGTTTAACTCTTTTTCAATGTCATCAAGGTAGGTGCCTGTGCCTATCATCCAATTAGTGTTGGGGATCATGGTGGCATAACTCATTTTTTCAATTAATTCGCTAACATTAGGTTTTTGATAATGGTAGGAATAAAAACCGCCACCATTCTTAGCTTGCTCTAATAAACCCACGATCAATTTTTTACCATTAGGGTCTGTAGCACCGATTTGATTTTCCCCCTCTGACTTCGGCTTGAGGCCATGAAAAACATTAACTCCATCGGTATCGTAAATGAAAAAATAACCGCTGTTTGAGAAGGTAACTCCTCTAAGGGCGTTATTCACATCACCTCTTTCCCCTAATGATAATTGGTAATTGACTATCTTAGTGGCAATTTCAACTTCTGTTTTAAGTAGGTTCTTTTTACCTTCTAATAGTTTCTCTTCAAAAGACTTGAAATCTTCCTCAAGATTATTAGATTCTATATAATAGGTACTAGCCATTAAGCTAATTAGTAATAGAGTTAGAGGCAATAAAGCTAATAACAATAATTTATTTTTAAGACCCATTTTAATCATTTAACTTTCCTCGCTTAGCCAATATCTTGATGAGCTTTTCAAATTAATAGTACGCTTAACCAATTAACTAAGCACTAAAAAAAGTTAGTTTTATGAAATGAAATCAAACGACTAGTAATGTTTATTTGTTTAAACCAATAAAATAGGCTCACCCTATATTGTATTTGAGTATAAGCTAGAATTTTTGTTCTACAAGTTTTTGATACTTAACCGTTAATTTAATGAAAGTGTATCTTGATTAAAAATAAATTTACGTATTAGCATAATCCCTCCAATGACCAGTAATGAAAGAAAAGAGTAACTACCGCTATGAATGTGAGTTTCCTCAACATACTCAACATATTCCATGTCATAGTCGCTACTTTCTAGGGGCAAAGCATATAAACTGTTACTGTCATCACTGCTATAAGAGGCTATGATATTTGCATAACCTACTTCATAAAGGTCAATCAATACATCATAGTGATTGCTGTTAAAACCTTGCTGCAATGTGCTATATACCTCAAACTCATCATCTGTACTTTCACCGTCAATAATAAAGTTATCAGTAGTGTAGTAATGCTGCCAAGGGCCGCCGTTTTCACTTAAATACAACTCGGCATAAACAACCGCTTCATCATGTGCGCTATAAGTAACTAGATCGGCATCAAAGGTAACGCTGAATGTTTGGTAATAACCGTCATAGTCATAATCTTCGATTAACTGTGTGTAGGCGTCATAAATAACAAAATTACCGTTACTGAAGCTTCTCCCTGTTGTTGATGTATTAGATATTTTAGCCATTTTTTTAAATAAACTGGCTGAGACTTGTTGATGTGCTTGTTGATGTTTCTCTGCAATCAATTCATCACGAGTGATACTTAAAGCTTTATTTTGACTTTGGTCACTTTCTCCTAATGCTATTCTTTGGTTGATACCTTGTAATATCAAATCTTTAGACTCATGACTTTTTTCCGTTGCTAATTGCCCAGTAGAGTAGCTGCTTACTTTATTATTTTGCTCAGCAAAGCTTGGTAGTGCTATTAACATAAGGGTTAACATTAAGCTTAACTGCAAACTAGTAAGTACTATGGGAGTGAATCTTGACGTTACTTCTGATAATGCTCTTAAGGTAAATGTTGTGTTTGCTTGGCTAGTGTTTGCTTGATTAATTAAATGGTTCATCATTAAATCCTTCTTACTTGTGACTTAATGCCATTAAAGCGTAAGTAAAATGAACTCAAGCTGAACAGCTTTTTTAGTTAAGTAAAAGTATTCAGCTTCTATTCAGTTACTATTTTTTATCATAACGTTAAACTTAGTTTATTTGCACCAAGCATTCTTTTACACTGGGTGTTATAAGAATTTATCGGCACTAGGAATTGAGATGAAGTTACGAATATTGTTATTCACCTTGTTAATCATGGGTAGTTTTACCGCTACCCATGCTTTGGCGGCGGATAAGCATAGTCAGAAAAAGGTGACTAGTTCAAAACAGGCTGCAAAGATAGTACAGAATAAATTTGGCGGTAAGGTATTAAAGGTTAACAAACAAAAGAACAATGCCGGTTATAAAGTAAAAATTGTTAAACCTAACGGCCAAGTTGTTTCTAAAAAGGTTAATGCTAAAACTGGAAAAATAGAAAAAAACTAACTTGAAATTATCACTCTTTAAAAACAGCTTACCTAAAGGGAAATAGCTATGCGTTTACTTTTAGTTGAAGACGATCAGGCCTTACAACATGAACTTCAGCAACAATTACTGCTACAAAACTATTC
>Ga0105355_10003506_pt1 | contig 13730 bp, 11 predicted proteins | sample GOMGulsemesocosm_2_FD_83508 | JGI IMG/M metagenome (GOLD analysis project Ga0105355, IMG submission 83508) | Methane-oxidizing microbial communities from mesocosms in the Gulf of Mexico - GOM9C Gulf of Mexico | ecosystem: Environmental > Aquatic > Marine > Cold seeps | place: Gulf of Mexico... | reverse complement strand
GAGCGTATCGCCATTAATGTCCCAGGAAGAAAACGACTGACTGCGATTGTGAGCCTCTGCCGGCAGACAACAAAAGAGCGCGGATAATAAAAACACCGCCTGCAATAATGCCAAGCCGTATCGTTTTAAGGCGCCGCCGGTTAAGGCAGCGCTGAGCAGATGATGGTTATACAAAGATTCACTGTTAAGCGTATTTTCATAAACCGCGCCCCCGTTTAATCCAGCCATTCTATTCGGGCCTCTTGCTGCAGCTGTTCAATGTATTCACCAAGAGCGGCTGCCTGGGGAGTGTCAGAAATCACATCGAGCTGTTTTTCTCTGCCCTTGACACTGGCAACGGCATTGTCGTTCTGTTCACTGTTTTTAGCCCTCGCCTCGAACTCAACGGTTACCCCTTTGATCAAGGACTCAATCATCGCCATGCGCAAGGCGCGGTCATCGCGTACCAGCCCTATGGAAAACCCATGCTGCGCCAGCAGCTCTTCTTCGATCATGCGCTCCAACACAAGAGTACGGTCCGCGTCGGTTAAAGCATTGCGCTTTTCACTGGCCAACAGGCTCAGCGCCGTTTCATACTGCCCGCGCAAAATGTCGACTTGATTCACCCGTGCCACCACTGAGTTGGGAAAAACCTGTAGCTCAATCCAATTCGTCACGCTGAGAAAACCCAAAGCAATGCCGACTGCCGCGCCTATGGCCGCCAACAACAGCGAGCGGCGATTCGCCCTTAGCAAAAGTGTGTCGCTAGGCGCAGAGTTCATAAGGTTCCGGACTCACTGTCGACATTGACAAATATTGGTGATGACCAGGCTCGCTGTCCTTTCATGGTCTGGCAGTTATCGCTGCGTGGGGTGCGATTATCGCCGTAACAGGGGTTGATGCTCTCCACTTCGCCCTTGCTGTTTCGCTGGGCACGCAGGTTGCCGCCATTAATGGTGGCGCTGGGTTCCTCAATGGCTCGCACATAATAAACCGCGTCGCGGCCACCGCTGACAAACTCTTCGTCACTGAATTCAACCGTGCAACCAGAAGCGTCTGCCACACAATCAAATACCTTCCAGGCATCGTCGATGAGTGGGTCAACCGGTTCACCGGCGTGATTTTGCGGCCGGATACGCACCACCTCAATGCGATCAATTAAATAACGCTCATCCGATGGGTTGTAGCACTCGCCACTGGCCAGGTGATCGAGGCGTTTTTTTTGTAAAGCCTGCTCCACATAGGACGGACAGCCCGATTTTTGCTTGAACGAACCTATGGCCGTCACGCGAAAGTGTGGCGGTTTTTTCATGGCCACCTCGCTACCCATGGGCAAGGAGGTGTCGGCGGCATTGAGAATATCAAACCAAAGTAGCAATCTGTGCCCGCTGGTGCCGTAGACTTCGCGCCGCTTCAGTGAATCCCAAATAGCGTTTCTGTCACGCCCCTGTGCGTGTACTGCGACGACGCCCCCGGCGGTCAAAAAGGACATCTTTCGCTCCTGTTCAGAGGCATGCATCATGGCGTCGCCTTCGGGCGTCAATATCGATCGAGAGTGAGCGGCAGGCTGCTCTTTGCTTCGATCGTAGATTAACCATTGCCAGAAGGGCGTACGCCCACCGCGCATCCCGGCATCGCCGGTACCTATGCGAAGTGACTGTTTGAATCCATTGCCTGGGCGAGCAAAATGCGTGTCAGTCGAAGCTATAAATCCCCAGGTGTTGCGCAGGGGGTTTTCCGAGTCGTCAAAATTGCGCAGCGCCAATCCGTATTGCGCGGATTTTTTTGGCACATAATTAAAGGCTGGCATAAATACATCCCGCGCCTGCCCCGCATCCAACCAATCCTCAGCCGAGGTACCAGGCACCGTTAGCCAACCATCCACACTCGCCACGTCGACATGATTTTGGCGCGCCTGCTGTGCCCGCTGCTCGCACTCAACCTCACTGGCGCCGGTTTTCAGACAGCGTTGCTTAATGATCACTCCCGCCTGCCAACAGCTCGGTAGATAGTTCTGCTGGGGCTCAGGGCAATACACCTGCCCTTGCCCATCAAAAGCGCGGGCTTGAAAGTTTCTGTAATTCTCAGAGTTTCCGTGTCCGGAATAAACTTCAATCAAACGACCTTTTTCAGGGTCGTGATGCTCTGCTGTCAATTGATGATCCCAGCTTGAGCCGGGTGGCGTATAGATGCCCCAGGAAGATCCGTGGGGGATAACCAGCGTGTCAAAACCCCACTGATCCAGTTTCCCATGCAGCTCAGCAGGATCGGCGGCCGTTTCATAACAGTCCACTGGCAACTCGGGACTGGCAATACCCTTCGCGCAATCGGGTACCAGACTTAGCTCATCATAAAATGTGTTCATGGCCTGGTAGTAGGAGCGGTTGCCCATATCAAGCCAGCCCAACATTTTTGCCATGCCCCGGGTTCCCTGCCCACTTCTCAGCCCTTTACCGGCAATGCCCGATGCGCCAATAGGTCGCGCCGGCAGGCGTTGCTTTTCTGTGTCTCGAAAGAGCACATTGTGATGCCCGTAGTGATCATCCGGGGTATCCCCCATTTGCGACCACTCAAATCCCATAAAAGCCACCAGATCGGGGTTGTTCGGGTCGCCGGATACCGAGTTGCATAGACGGATAGCTTGCTGGGCATCCTGCCATCGGTCCGGGGTGTAACTTTCAGCATGATCCGCCAAAAAGAAGAAATCCAATTGCGAGACGTAGCGGGCGTAATCACAAGCCGCTGCCGGGGGGTATGCGCCTTTACTGCCATTCATGATCGGCAGGGAAAACATAAAAGCATCCAGAGACCAGGTGGTATGCACATGGGTATCACCGAACAGGATTTGCTTGTCGGTTCCTGCCAGCGTTTGCGCACCTTCTTCGAGGAGACTTTTTGTCGGGCGCTTTTCTGTGGCGTGTTTGAGCCGGGCACGGCTGCGCGCGGCCTCCTGTAACTGCTGTCGCTGCGCCAATTTATCTGCTGGTGTTGGCGCTGCCACCGGGCTACCCGCTTGCAGCGGATTGCTCTGGTAATACCCAGAGGGGTCGGCGATTCTCACATAGCTCACATAGAGACCAGCGGCAACCACAAGGGCCAGAGCAAGGCTTGCACTCAATACTTTTTTTAGAGATCCGCTCTTTAAGAAGGTAATCATCATTGGCTAACCTGGTTGCCCGTGTTGTTTTTCTTTGTGTTCATTCGCTCACTGCAGCAGCAAAAGGGTTTTTCATACTTTCAGTTAACGCCCTGGTATCCGTTAACGCCCTGGCGTCAGTCAACACGCGGGAGCCAATCACACGGCGGTTTATTTCCACGCTCGAGCTGGCCCAGAGTGATGTCAATGTCTTCTCCAGAGCCCAATCACGTCCTCGGCGCAGGTACTCGGCCCTAACCTCCTGCTTAACCTGCTCAAATTCCGGAGTCAATGCAGGCTTTACCCGCCGTACATACACCAGATAAAAGCCGTCGGCGCGCGAAACTGGCTCAGTCACCTCGCCTGGCTCCAGTGCCAACACCCTCGTGGCCAAGCCGGTGCCCAGGTAGCGCCTGAGCATGTGCGCGGGCAACATCGCAGCCGGCACATGTGCAAGCAGCGCGCTTTTTAGTGGACCTTCCGTGACAGGCAGCTTATCGGAGGCCAACAAGGTCAGGCGCGCTTTTTCGGCTGCCGCCAGTGTTGAAAATCTCAGGGCGGATACGGCCAGCCTTTTTGGGGATTCAAACACGCCTCGGTGCTGGCGGTAAAACGCCCGCAATTGTTGCTCATCAACAGAGGTATTTAAAAAATCTGTGACAACTCTGGAAATAACCGCCTGAACCAACTGCTTGCGCAGGCCTGGGTCTTCCCGGTAGATACCCAGGGATTCTGCTCTCTGTAACAACAGCTCTTCATCAATCAACAATTGCAACAGTGCCTTGTGGGACTCCGCGCTCAGCTCATCCAGCGAGGTTTCCCCCAGTCGTTGCACCACAAAGTCCATCTGCTCGGCAGTAATAGGCTGTTGGTTTACCCACACCAGTAGATCGGCATTCAGCAGCGGAGCCTTGACAAGACTGCTGCCCAGCAGTGCGAGCGCCAGGCCCGCTGACGCCAACACACAGCGCAGGCCAATCACATGCCACCGAACCTTATTAAGCGTTGCATTCATAACAAAAAGATCATCATTTTGTGACGTTTTAAACCATAAGCCGCTGGGGGCCAATCTGTTTCGGCTTGGCTTTAGGCTCGGCAGACCACTTACAATCGGTACAGTGACGGCAACTTGACCATAATCCACTTATCATAGGCATGTTGCTGCTTATTCTGATGTCTAATACAGACAGCCATGTCACCAATACGGACAAACCCGCAGCCCAGCCAATTCGGCGATGGGCGATTGGGCCCTCGAGGTGACAACTCGCAGCATTGTTGGCACTGGATATTGTCTGTGATTATAATAATAGCTCCTGTCGCCTGCACACCGACATACAGCATCAGACGCATTCGGAAACACGGTTAGAGAGTAGTCGCCGCGAATGGCCGGCCCCCTGTAATCATCGATGTTTTGTGAGTGATCAAAAGCCTGTGAGTGATCAAACCCTGTGAATGAGCAACCCCCTGAACATCGACTTGCCTCTGTCCCCGCGGTGAAACAATACCTTCGCGCAGCCGAGGCCTGTGGGCTGAACTACCAAGCCTACCTTGAGCAGGCCAATATCAGTCAGGAAGTCCTCAACAACAACAACCAGTGGATTCCCGCTGAGGCCTTGGAACAACTATTGGCCCTGCTGATTGCCAACTGCGACGACCCCTGCTTTGGCCTACACACCTCCCAGCACATCACCTTTGATACTTACAGTGTGCTGGGCTACATCAACATGAATTGCGCCACCCTCAGGGAAGTCTGGCAACAAATCCCTACCTACGAAAAAATAGTCGGCGACATGGGGGTCACGACTATCGTCTATGGCGAGACTGAATCCTGTCTCCGCTGGCACTGCAACTACACAGACCCCGAGGTGCGGCGACACGTTACAGAGAATGTCATCGCAACCTGGTACTGTTACGCCAGACAGCATTTGTTGCCTAACCACCCTGACGGTGGACCTCTGAAAGTGAGTTTCACCCACAGCGCCCCGGCGGACCCTCAGCTATTGGAGGACTACGAGAAGATATTTTCCTGCGAGGTTTTGTTTGATCAAACCTATAATTGCATCTGGATCGACAGTAACCTGCTCGACCTACCCATCGAGCAGGCAAACCCCGAACTGCTCAACTCCCTGCTTGATCACGCCAGCAAACTGCTCCATGAACGGGACAAGAACTGTAGCTTGGCAGAGAAGGTTAAAAATCTGTTGCGCTTGATGCTCAGCAATGAATTACCACGCCGCGAAGCCGTCGCAGAGCAGCTGCATATGAACAGTCGAACCCTGCAGAGAAAGTTGGTCGAAGAGGGAACCAGCTATCAAAACCTTCTCAATGAACTGCGCATCGAACTGGCGTGCCACTACCTTGTTAAAACTGACTTCACCCTCGAGGCCATCGCCGAAAAACTCGGTTTTACCGAGACTCGCTCTTTTTACCGCTATTTTAAAAACTGGGCCGGAATTACCGCTGGCGAGTACCGCAAAAGCCATCAGAGCTAGCGCAGCAGATGTTGCATCATCAGGCATAAAATCAGTGTATTCAGGGCGATCGGCGTCACCAAAATTTAGATCGAATATTCTCTCTTGCCGCCTCTATTCCTCGTTTAATTTCACCTGCCAATAATGCTATGGCCGCCCTACACAATCTTTACTGACCATGCAGGTGGTTAAAATTTTCGATTCCTTATCCACAATTTCACTGTAGCTCGAATCGCGTACCGAACGAAGTATTTGCTTACCAAAATCCTGTGCCAGTGGGGCACCTTGCGCGAGGTTTTCAGCCCAGTTCTGGCTTGTCGATAAGAGTTATTTCCAAGAGTGCGCGAAAAATCATCGCCATCCGCCAGTGGACCGCCGAACAACTCGCTCGCCAGCTCAGGCATCACAAACTGGGACGCCACTTCAAGTAGGCCAGAGTCGACCCATTCCTGCGGATCAGAATCCGCAGTCACAGCGCTCTGGTCACCGCCCTGAATTGCCTACTGCCGCCGTAAGATCCATGCCCGGGCGAGGGTAGTCCGTTTCGCGCCAGAAACCGTCAAAATACGGAAAAGATATGTATTTTTAACCCGGGTTCGGCGGTGGTGGTAGAGCGGCCGGTGGTGAATTGTGCGGCTCAGGTGAAACAAGCGATCAAAGCAGACACTCAGTAACGCTTAGAAAGTGCGCTGCTTGCTGTCGCATTGCTTGCCCTGTTAAGACAACCTGTTAGAATGTACTGTAATGCCGTACAACCTATCATGGTGAAATTATGGACAGCGTAAGCGTAAATAAATTTAGAGACAACCTAAAATCCTTTATAGAACAAATAGTTACGGATCATGAACCGCTCAAAGTGACTCGCCGTAGTGGCGATGACTTTGTGGTGCTAAGTGCTGATGATTGGGCTCGAGACCAGGAAACACTGCATGTTTTGCAAAATAACAGCCTGATGAAGCAGATTGCAGATTCCCTGAATACCCATAATAAGCAGGCTGGCTATAAACCTACCAAGGATGAAATGAATGAGATCACTGGTCTTTGAAGGTGACACTTGGAAGGCGTACGAGCAGCTACGTGAGAAAGATAAAAAGCTGCACAAAGCTCTCTGCACGTTATTGAAAGAAATGTTGAGAGGGGATCCAGCATCCGGGATTGGAAAGCCCGAAATGCTAAAGCATAATCTTACTGGACTTAGGTCTAGGAGGATTTCTCAGAAAGATCGCCTTATTTATAAATTCGATGATAAGTTTATTTATATTTTTGCGATCGGTGGCCACTACGATGATCGGTAGTAAAAGGTCTTAAGGGTTGGCACCAGGGGCTGTTCATATTTTTCAGGCGTAGGCTCAGCTAGCAAACACTCTTTTAGAAGTACTGTTCTTGAAATAGCACCGCTATGAATAATATTTAATAATGACTTGCCAAAAAACCGTGAGCCCAGAAAGTGAACTCACGGAAAGTACAGAAGTTTTAACTCAGAAAACGCTAAGTTCACTTTTCTGAGATATAAAATTGGTGCTAGGTATTCTAATGCCCTTCAAATACCGGTTTCTGCTTAGCAAAAAATGCGGTTATCGCCCCTTCGCAATCTTTGCTGTTCATGCAGGTTGTTTGAATTTTTGACTCTTGATCTACGGTTTCGCTGTAGCTGCTGACGTGCACTTCACGCATGATTTTTTTGCCAAATTTCTGAGCAAGGGGCGCGCCCTGGGCGAGGTTTTCAGCCCAGCTCTGGCTTGTCGCTGCGAGTTCTTCAACGGCCACCACTTTATTCGCCAGGCCGTATTTCTCACATTCTACAGCCGGTAACCTACCCGCCTCAGCAAACAGTTGCATGGCTTTTTTGTAACCCATGGCATTGACCAGGTGGTGGCTCATGCCGCCATCCGGCACCAGGCTCAGACCCGCAAAGGCCAGGTACAAAAATGCATTGTCGGCCATTACGGCCAGGTCGCAGGTCATGGCCAGCGCAGCGCCTATGCCGGCGCAGGCACCGTGTACAGAAGCGATGTAGAGTTTTTCGGCGTTGTGAATAGCCATTAACACAGGCTTGTACTCTAGCTGAATCTGCTCATCAATGGTGGCGTAGCCGGTCAGGCCTTCTGTTAAATCAGTACCTGAACTAAAACCACGACCTTCGGCGCGAATCACCACCACCCGCACATCATCGTTGGCCTCTGAGGCCTCAATGACCTGCAACAGTTCCTGTCGCATTTTCTGACTGATGGCGTTCATCGCCTTGGGACGATTCAAACTGATGGTGGCCACTCGATTTTCAATCGAATAGGTAATACATTCAAAATCGCTCATATTCTTAACCTCGTTTATCCTTGCGGTGATTAAGTCAAAATGCCGGCATCATCCAATGCCTGGATGGCACTGTCATCAAAACCCCAGTCTGCCAGTACCGATTTAGTATCGGCACCTTCAGACGATGGCGCGGCCGGCACATTACACTCGGTGCGACTAAAGCGTGGCGCCGGTGCTGGCTGCATCTGGCCGTTGACCTCGACATAGGTATTGCGCGACCGATTGTGAGGGTGATGAATAGCTTCTTCGTAATCCAAGATACCCGCAACACAGGCGTCTGTGCCTTCAAACATTTCCGCCCATTCATCGCGGGTTTTGGACTTAAAGGTCTCAACAAAGGTTGCTTTAATCTCGGCTGCCTTCTCAGGGTTGTGCTGATCGGCAATAAAACTTTCAGGCATGCCCGCCGTCTTCACCATTTCAGCAAAAAACTGCGGTTCGATGGGACCAATAGAGACGTGTTTGCCATCAGCGGTTTCATAGGCACCGTAGTAATGGGCACCGCCGTCAAGCATGTTGGATTCACGCTGCGTGTTCCAGGCGCCGAGATTGCTCATGCTGTAGAACATGCTCATCAGGTGTGCCGAGCCGTCGGTGATCGCGGTATCGATCACCTGCCCCTTGCCGGATGTCTTAACTTCCAGCAATGCAGACAAGATGCCGACCACCAAAAACATACTGCCACCAGCGTAGTCACCGACAATATTAAGCGGCGGAATCGGCTGATCTTTGGTGCCAATGGCCGCCGCTGCGCCGGTCAAAGATATGTAGTTCAAGTCATGGCCTGCAGAGTGCGCCAGGGTGCCGGTTTGGCCCCAGCCTGTCATGCGGCCATAGATAATTTTCGGGTTGCGAGCCATGCAGGCGTCAGGGCCAAAGCCCAACTTCTCCGCAACACCTGGACGGTTGCCCTCAAAGATAACATCCGCACCTTCTACTAATGTCAGTAGCGCTGCCAGACCCTCTGCTTTTCTTAAGTCCAGCGCGATGCTTTTCTTGCCGCGGGAGTTCACATCCAGCGCCGAAGGCGGCGCGATGGAGTTGGGCTTGGAGGCGCGCTCAACCACAATAATTTCAGCACCCAGATCGGCCAACAACTGACCCGCGTAAGGGCCAGGGCCAATGCCCTTCATTTCAATAATTTTAATGCCTGCAAGAGGTCCCATAACATTCACCTTTGGTTAAGCACTTAATGGTTAAAGAAAAAAAAGGCCGAGTGACTCAGGGAGCACTCGGCCTTTGTCAGTACCGCTTACTTAGGCTGCATACGGATACCGGCGTCCATGCGGATACACTCGGCGTTGGTGTAATCACTCTCAACAATGAACTGCGACAGGTGTGCAATCTCATCGGGACGAGCCAGACGCTGGGGAAAGAGAGGACTTTTCGACAGGCTATCAAAGGCCGCTTCAGGTAGGGAGTCAAACAGCGGGGTGTGCACCAAACCAGGCACAATGGTATTAACGCGAATACCATACTGAGCCAGGTCGCGGGCGATTGGCAAAGTCATGCCGACGATACCGCCCTTAGATGCGCTGTAGGCGGCTTGTCCCATCTGGCCTTCATAGGCGGCAATGGATGCGGTATTAATAATCACACCACGGCTACCGCAGTCTGTTACAGGCTCTTGACCCGCCATCTGCACGGCAACCAAGCGCAACACGTTAAACGTACCCAAAAGGTTTACATCGATAACCTTTTTGAAAATACCCAATGGGAAGGCGCCATCTTTGCCGATGGTTTTCTTAGCATTGCCAATACCGGCAAAGTTATTACAGATATGAATGGCACCAAAAGCGGTCGCCGTTGCCGCAACCGCTGTTTCAACAGACGCCTCATCGGCCACATTCACATTTTGATAAATAACCGCATCACCCAACTCTTCAGCCAGTTGATTACCACGTTCATCGTTCATGTCGAAGATAGCAACCTTCGCGCCCTTTTCCACGTACAGGCGAACGGTAGCCTCACCCAAACCCGACGCACCACCGGTTACAACCGCGACCTTACCTTTAATATCCATTATTGAATTCTCTGTGTTTTAAGCGTAAACGTCGAAGTATGTTATGCGCTTAATTAATCTGCATGACGGTTAATCTAGACGACGATTAATCTAAATTGCTGCTGTAGTTTTCTGTAAAAATATCGCGACCAATGATCAGCTTCATGATCTCCGAGCTGCCCGCAAGGATACGATTGATACGTGCATCGCTAAACATGCGGCAAATTGGGTATTCCTTCATATATCCAGAGCCCCCGTGCAGCTGCACACCCAAGTCCAGCATCTGCCACTCAATCTCGGTGGCTTGCAGCTTGGCTTTGGCTGCCATGTTAACGGTCAGTTTGCCATCATTATGACGGGCAACCAATGTATCCACATAGGCTTCCAATACGTCAATCTCGGCATCCATCTCCGCCATCTTGAATTGGGTGTTTTGCATGTGCGCCAGGGGTTTGCCAAACACCTTGCGCTCCATGACGTATTCACGGGTTAAATTAAACGCGTGACGGGCATTGGCAATAGCGCCAGTGGCGCTGATTAAACGCTCCTCGGCCAAACCTTGCATCAGGTAGAAGAAACCGTGACCCGGCTCCCCGAGTATATTCTCTCTCGGAATCACCACATTGTTAAAAAACAACTCGGCTGTGTCCTGCGCTTTCATACCCATCTTGTCGAGGTTACGACCGCGTTCAAAACCTTCCATACCTCGCTCAACCACCATCAACGTCATGGCGTGGGGGTTGTTTTCCGGATCAGATTTGGCGGCAACAATCACCAGGTCGGCGTTAATACCATTGGAGATAAAGGTTTTCGATCCATTCAGGATAAAGTGATCACCCTCTTCACGAATCGTAGAGCGCATGCCTGCCAGATCGCTACCGGCATCCGGTTCGGTCATGGCGATGGCGAGAACCTTCTTGCCAGCAGCGCAATCAGGTAACCAGCGCTGCTTTTGCTCTTCATTGCCGAAGTGGTCTATGTATGGGCCAACCAAGCGGCTGTGCAGTGTGGCAAACCACTCGCCAGTACCGGCGCGGGCATTTTCTTCAATGATGACCTGCTCGTAACGGAAATCTCGATCACCCAAACCGCCGTACTGCTCGTCCGGCCAGATCATCAAAAAACCCTGCTCGCCGGCTTTTTCAAAAGCCACGCGGTCTACAATGTTCTGCTCGCGCCAAGCTTCCATATTCGGGGCGATTTCTGACTCAAGAAACTTACGATAAGCCTCTCGAAACATGTTTTGTTCTTCTGTGAAGTTGCGCATGATTTTCTCTCTGTTAAAAAGGGCTCGATCTCAGATCAAGCCCTTTTTTGTTAACGTCTGGCGGGAACTTATTGGAAGGTTTCGCCGGCAGAAATTTTCTCTGTGACTATGGCTGGGCACGCAAAGCGTTCACCATATTTGGCCGCCAGCTCACCACAACGTGCCTGGAACTTTTCCAAACCGTAGGTGTTCACAAACTGGATAAAACCACCTGTCCAGATAGGCGCACCGATACCCATGATGGAGCCGATGTTGCCGTCAGCAACGGTACGCAGGACATTGGTTTCCAGGCACTTGAGGGTCTCGATCACCTGACGGAACAGGATACGGTCTTTGATGTCCTGATCACTGATTTCAAACTCGGCGTTGTAGTACTTATCTACCACTGGCTGCCAGATGGTTTTGCCAGCATCAGAGTACTCGTAGAAACCACCACCGTGGTAACGACCACCGCGACCGTTTTGAGTAATCATAAAGTCGATGATTTCATCCTGCGCCTCGGTTGGACCAAACTTGCCATAAACGCCCATTTCCTTGTGGGTTTCAGCCGCTTTACGCGTCAGCTCAATACTCACCTCATCCTGTACAGACAGAGGCCCTACTGGCATGCCAACCGCTTTACCCAGATTGTCGATACGTACAGGGTGCGCGCCGTCTTGCAAAATTCGCACACCTTCATCCATAAAGGTACCGAAGGTACGAGAGGTATAGAAGGCCAAAGAATCGTTAACCACGATGGGGGTTTTTTTGATCTGGCGGGTGTAATCAAACGCTTTGGCCAGCGCGAGATCGCTGGTTTTCTCACCACAGATAATTTCTACCAGTGGCATCTTGTCCACCGGCGAGAAGAAATGAATGCCGATGAAATTCTCGGGTTTGCTTGCCGCTTCTGACAACTGAGTGATTGGCAGAGTTGAGGTGTTGGACCCCCAAATTCCGCCCTCAGCTAAGCGGTTTTCTGAAGACTGAATAATCTTGTTTTTCAGCTCAATATTTTCGAACACGGCTTCGATGATCAGATCACAACCCTGCAGATCAGCATCATCGGCCGCTGGTTTGATCAGTGCCAGCACTGCGGCTTTCTTCTCTTCGCTCATGCGACCTTTGGCAACACGCTTGCTCAGTAACTTCTCTGTGTAAGCCTTGCCTTTTTCAGCGGCCTCGACGCTGATGTCTTTCAGGACAACTTCAATACCCGCCATGGCTGAAGAGTAAGCAATGCCTTGGCCCATCATGCCGGCACCCAGCACACCCACCTTCTTGGTCAACTGAGGTTCAACACCTTGAGGGCGAGAAGCGCCACCGTTCACCTTGTTCATCTGAAAGAAAAAGGTGCTGATCATATTTTTGGCTTCTGGTGTCACTGCCAAATACGCCAGACCGCGACTCTCAACAGTCATTGCGGTATCAAAACTAAGGCGAGCGGCTTCAACCGCACAATCCAAAATTTGCTCCGGTGCAGGCAAAAGGCCGCGTGTTTTCTTCGCCAGCATGGCGGGAGCGCCCATCAAAACCTGCGCCAACTTTGGCGAGTTGGCGTTGCCGCCTGGGATCTTAAAACCCTTCTGATCCCAAGGTTGTATCGCGGCTTCATCACGGCCTTCCTGCTCTAGGCTCTTTGTTTCCAGGATATAGGCCTTGGCACGTGGCAGCAGCTCATCCAATGACTCAACTGTCTCGTGGATCATGCCGGCTTTCAACGCTTTCGCTGGTACCACTTTCTTACCTTCCAACAGGAACGGCAGCGCGTTTTGCAGACCCAGCAGGTTCACCATACGCACAACACCGCCGCCGCCAGGCAACAGACCCAGACTAACCTCTGGAAGTCCCAGTTGTACGGACTTGTGGTTGTAAGCGATACGGTAGTTGGTCGCCAGACAAATTTCAAAACCACCACCCAGCGCCGCGCCGTTAATGGCAGACACAACCGGCACAGGCAATTTTTCCAGACGGCGGAAGTCGGCTTTCATATCTTCTAGGGTATTAAAGAATCCTTCAGTTTGCTCTGGAGTGGTCGCCAGCAGGCTGTTGAGGTCACCGCCAGCAAAGAAGGTCTTCTTGGCTGAGGCAAAAACAACACCCGTTAAACCGTCTTCTTTTTCCAGCTGTCCAATGGTGTCTTTGAACAGTGGGTTAAACTCGGCGCTCATGGAGTTAACAGGGCCGGCCATGTCCATGGTGACAGTTACAATACCGTCAGCATCTTTTTCGTAATTAAATCCGCTCATGATCTTCTTCCTAAATTCTGTATTCGTTCGTTAAGGCTCGGCTTACACACGCTCAATAATGGTGGAGATACCCATGCCGCCGCCCACACACAGTGACAACATGGCGCGCTTCAGACCGCGTCGCTCAAGCTCGTCCAACATGGTGCTGACCAGCATGGCACCGGTGGCGCCCAGCGGGTGACCCATGGCAATTGAGCCACCGTTAACGTTGGTGACTTCGTGGCTGATATCCAGGTCTTTCATGTAACGCATGGCAACAGACGCGAAGGCTTCGTTGATTTCCCAAAGGTCAATGTCGGATGCTTTCAGGCCTGCTTTATCCAGCGCTTTCTTG
>Ga0105355_10003505_pt1 | contig 13733 bp, 9 predicted proteins | sample GOMGulsemesocosm_2_FD_83508 | JGI IMG/M metagenome (GOLD analysis project Ga0105355, IMG submission 83508) | Methane-oxidizing microbial communities from mesocosms in the Gulf of Mexico - GOM9C Gulf of Mexico | ecosystem: Environmental > Aquatic > Marine > Cold seeps | place: Gulf of Mexico... | reverse complement strand
GATTGAATTTCGCCAGAGGCTGGGCAATAAATACATCGTAGGCAAAAGATGTATGAATAAATACATCGTAGGTAAAAGATGTATAAATAAATACATCGTAGGTAAAAGATGTATGAATAAATTCGCCGAGAAATAGTGCGCTTATTGGTTTAGGGTAAGTTATTAATGGTTATAAGGAATTTTATCTGTATGCTGATCACGCCTCACGCCTCACGCCTCACGCCTCACGCCTCACGCCTCACGCCTCACGCCTCACGCCTTTTTCCGCTCAAGGCTATTCTCTTTTTTTACCTCCACACTTATTATGTATCCGACCAGTGCTAGCTAATGCAACGTAATCAATGATCTATAGAGCGCATTGGAATTTTATACAATAGTGGCTAAGAAACCGTATAATAGCGCTCGAGTAAATATCTGAGGCCCAATTTTGTGAACAATACATCGAACAACCCTAACAATTTAAGCTTGCTGACCCGGCTGAAACACTTTTTTGGGCCCAATTGGCTAATCATCGTTTTTTTCGCTAGTACCTTGTTGTTACTGAGCTGTTCCAGATTAATGTTGATGATCTGGCAAGCGGAACGGGTCAATGCTAGTGAGGGGTGGCTGCAAGTGCTGATTAGCGGTATGCGTATAGACGCTTCCATCTTGAGTTATGTCGCCCTGCTAGCGCTGTTGGTTACCAGTATCGGGGTGTTGGTAAGGCGCACCGCAAAATTCATTTATCCACTGCTACTGGTTTGGTTAAGCGTCTTTTTTGTCATTTTTGCCTACCTTGAGGTGATTACTCCGAGCTTTATAATGGAGTACGATCTTCGTCCTAACCGCATTTTTATCGAGTACCTGATTTACCCTAAAGAAGTTTCCGCTATGCTCTGGAGCGGTTATAAACTGGAAATCTTTATTGCTACTAGCACTCTAGTGATAGCGACTGTAGTGGCACTTAAGCTGTTTCGCTCTCAGTGGCAGGAGAGATCTAACGCCTCTCTGGCAATGCGCTCGATCAGTATTTTTTTACTAGTGGCTCTGACGGTAGTCGGCGCGCGCTCCTCTTTTGGTCACCGGCCTATCAATCCGGCGATGGTGGCTTTTTCAACCGATCACTTAATCAATGACCTGATTTTAAATTCGACTTATTCGGTCGGCTTTGCCATTAATGGTTTAGGGGCTGAAAAATCCAGCGAGCGCTATTATGGCGAAATGGATGACAGCGAAGTACTGCAAGTGGTTCGTCAGGCCAGTAATTTGCAAGGGGCACAGTATAAAGACCAAACGGCCCCGACCTCCACATATCGCCAGGCCAGCAACAGTCACTCGAAAAAAAATATAGTGATCTTGTTACAGGAAAGTTTAGGTGCCCGATACGTCGGTGGGCTGGGCGGATTGCCGCTGACGCCACACTTAGACAAATTGATGCAAGAGGGGTGGAATTTTACTAACTTGTACGCCACCGGCACCCGTTCGGTGAGGGGTATAGAGGCGGTACTGAGCGGATTTACCCCGACCCCCTCCAGATCGGTGGTCAAGCTGTCCAAATCGCAGACGAACTTTTTTACTATGGCCGGCGCTCTCACAGAACAGGGCTACCACAGTCAATTTATCTACGGTGGCGAGAGCCATTTCGACAACATGAAGAGCTTCTTTTTAGGTAATGGCTTTGTCGATATTGTCGATGGCCCCCGATTTGAGAAAATCGACTTCGAGGCATCATGGGGAGCATCTGATGAAGATTTGTACGATCAGGCGCACCTAGAGTTTGAGCGCCTGGCAGAAGGTGATCAGCCTTTCTTTAGCTTAGTCTTTACCAGTTCCAATCACTCTCCGTTCGAATTCCCAGAGGGGAAAATCGAGCTCTATGACAGCGAACCGAAAACCCGGAACAACGCTGCCAAGTATGCGGATCACGCGCTCGGGGAATTTATGCAAAAGGCCAAGAATTCCAGTTACTGGAAAGATACCATATTCATCGTGGTAGCTGATCACGACTCCAGGGTGCATGGTGCCAGTTTAGTGCCGATTGAGTATTTCAGAATACCTGGTGTGATTCTGGGTGAGGGGATCAGTCCGAAAACAGACAGTAGATTAATCAGTCACATCGATCTCGCACCAACCCTGCTATCACTTGCCGGTATCAGCGGTGATATGCCGATGCTCGGTCATGATCTGACCAGAGAAGTCCCCGTAGAAAAGCAGCGGGTGATGATGCAGTACGACAAAAATTTCGCCTATATGACGACCGAATCAGTGACAGTATTGCAGCCGGAAAAATCGCCGCTTACCTTTGAATATAAAGATAAAGCGTTCAAGGCACTACCATTAGATAAAGAGCAGGCGCGTAAGGCGAGAGCCCATGTAATCTTTGGCAGTAAAGCATACGATAAAGGTTGGTACCACTAGAGCTGTAACCCCTTTGCCCCTATATTGTTAGGGGCGAAGGACAGGTAAATCCGCTGCAGTGCCCTCTATAAATCCTTCAACAGCCGCAGTGCGTCATAAATTGCGGCATGGGTATTTCGCCCGGCCACTGCATCACCGATGCGGAATAACTGGAACTTCCCCTGCGGGTTATGATTGACAGTTTGGGGCCTACCGGCAATTAAGTGCTCATAATTCATCTCCCCCAGGTTCGAGGACAGCGGCTTTAGTTGGAAATACAACTCATCTAAAGGTAGTGTGCCGTGGTTGACCACCACTTGATCGACCTCTCTCAGTCTTGCCTTATCATCAATATCGCTAATCAGGTAATCGCTGCCGATCTGTGCAATGATTTTGTCTGCCTGTTTGGTCACTGCTAATAATCGGTAAGTAACAGTGAAAATAACCTTTTCTTTTTGCATTTCGCGCATATAAGGGACTAAATTCATCGCCATCACATCCGGGGCAAAAGTGCGGTCAGGGGTCATTATCTCCAACTTGGCACCACTGGCAGCTATTATTTCTGCCGCCTGTAATGCCGTGTGGTCGCCAGCATCATCAAAGAGTAGAACATTATCAGCGGGCTTTATCGCGCCGCTGATAATATCCCAGCTAGAAACCAGCAAATGATTGTTGTGCTGTAAAATGTCGACGTCAGGGATACCTCCGGTGGCGACAATTACCAAGTCGGGACTATGAGTTAGTACCTCTGCGGTTTCTGCCCAAGTGTTAAAATGAAATTCCACCCCCATCGCCAGACACTGCTGCATGCGCCAGTCAATGATCGACATCATCTCTTTGCGTCGACTGTTGCGGGCAGTGAGAGCGATCTGGCCACCGGGATCAGCCGCCGCTTCTAGTACTGTCACTGCGTGGCCTCGTTCAGCAGCGACTCTGGCCGCTTCAAGGCCACCGGGGCCGGCCCCGATAATTAGCACTTTACGCTGTTTCTCTGCTCTGGGGATCACATGCGGCATACTCAGTTCCCGGCCCGAGGCGGCATTGTGAATACAAAAAGCATCAGCTCCTTGATAAATTCTGTCCAGGCAGTAAGTGGCACCGACACAGGGACGGATTTGCTGTTCTGTACCGGCGATGATCTTCTGCACTATGTGCGGATCGGCCAAGTGTGCTCTGGTCATTCCGACCATGTCCAACTTGCCGCTGGCTATAGCGTGGCGCGCGGTGGCGACGTCGGGAATTTTCGCGGCGTGAAAGGTGGGGAAACCAGTGGCAGCTCTGACTTCCCCGGCAAAATCCAAGTGCGGCGAATTTTTCATGCCCATAACAGGTATCACGTCCGTGAGAGCCGCATCAGTATCAATACGACCGCGGATTACATTCAGGAAATCAACTTGCCCGCTGTCTTTTAGCAGCCGGGAAATCTCCAGGCCCTCGGCAAAGCTAATTCCACCGGCAGTGACCTCATCTGCGGTGTAACGCACACCGACGATAAACTCATCGCCGACCCTGGCGCGGATGGCATTTAACACCTGACGGGTGAAAAACAGGCGGTTTTCTAGACTACCACCGTAGGGGGCTTCCAAGCTATTGGTTAAAGGCGACCAGAACTGGTCCATTAAATGGCCATAAGCTTGTAGTTCAATACCGTCTACTCCGGCCGCTTGCATCCGCTGGGCGGCATCTGCGTAATCGCTAATGATACGCTCGATATCCCAGTCTTCTATTTGCTTTGGAAAGGCTCTGTGTGAGGCCTCCCGCCGATGTGAGGGTGAGACTACCGGCAGCCAGTCACCCTTTGACCAGCCCGTTCGTCGACCCAGGTGGGTCAGTTGAATCATCACCGCACAGTCGTGTTGATGGCAGGCATCAACCAGTTCGCTCATCCAGGGGACTACTTCGTCTTTATAGGCCAGTATATTGTTAAAAACTGGTGGACTGTCACGTGAGACGGTGGCAGACCCCGCGGTCATGGTCAGGGCCACTCCTGCTTTAGCCCGCTCTTCATGGTAAGCGCGATAACGCGCTTTGGGCATGCCGTCCTCTGGATAGGCGGGCTCGTGTGAGGTGGTCATGATGCGGTTTTTTAATCGCAAGTGTTTCAGTTGGTAAGGTTGAAGAAGCGGGTCGTTGCTCTGCATTGCGAATACCTGGTTGTAGAATCTGGATTATTATTTTTGTAGCGCTCAACTGAGATATTGCACTGGCTGGAAAAAAGCCGCAAACAATATTAAAGTACGACTTCAGATAACAATTTGTTATCTGATAAAGGGGAGCGAGCAGAGCGCAATGCTAAATTTAAAACAACAGTTACCACCGCTGAATGCTTTAATCACTTTTGAAGCCGCCGCCAGACACCTCAGTTTTACCCTTGCTGCGAATGAGCTTAACGTTACTCAGGCCGCTGTCAGTCGGCAGATAAAGAACCTGGAACAACATCTGGGGGTAGCTTTGTTTAATCGTTATAATCGACGTTTAACACTGACTATTGCGGCACAGCAACTATTGCCAAATCTACTCAGTGCTATCGCGTTAATCATTGATTCTGTTAATGAGTTAACAGCGGTCGATACTAGAAAAACAGTCACTATCGCCGCTACCATTGCCTTTACTACCTTTAAATTGAATGCCTGGTTGAGTCAATTTATGCAACTGCATCCCAATATTGAAGTGCGGGTCATCGCCACAGATCGAGATGTAGACCTGCAGCGCGAGGGAGTAGATCTGGCGATCAGCTATGGCGATGATAGGTCAAATAGCAGTTTGCGCAATACCTTCATGTTCAACGACGAAATTTTCCCGGTTTGCAGTCCTGAATTTTTAGACAGTGCCGCAATACACAGCGCAGAGCTGCCGCTTCAAGTTGCAGATTTACTGCAGCAGCCGCTGTTGCATTTAGATGAGGAGCACTGGCGAGGTTTACATTACAAAGCGATTGACTGGGGCGTCTGGTTTCGCAGCCAAGGGTTAATACCTCCCAGGCGATTGAAAGGGTTGAAGATTAATAACTACCCACTGCTGTTGCAAGCGGTCTTAAAAGGGCAGGGGATTGCCCTTGGCTGGCGGCACTTGGTTTCTGATTTCCTCGATACTGGCGAGTTGATTGCACCGGTAACAGCTTCATATCAGAGTCAGCGCGAATACTATTTAGCCAGAAAGTCCGATTGTAATAATCCCGATGTTGCCACTTTGCAGCAGTGGATTTTACGCTGTGCAACTACTGCGTAAAACAGAATTTTATGGCGTTGGGGCCTGAGTAAGAGGATTGGGAAAAAGCCGCCAGAATGAGCGGCTTGATAGATCAATAGAAAGGGTTATTTTTTCAGATTAGTCCAGATTCTGTCGTATACCAATTGGGTCTGCTCGTCGCAGACGGCGACAAAAGTGCCTACAGGAGCTGAAGCTGGCGGATTGTTTTCAGGGGAGTTGCGCAATTTCTCTGTCAAAAAAGGGGCCACTCCTTGAATACCCAAAGAATATTATCAGAAATTGGTAGTATCCCATTGCTAGGAAATGGAAAAGTTGTGGCCCATGTCGAAATCGGCGTCTATTCACAGTTTTTGAATGTTATCAACGTTAGTAGTTCAGAGCGCTTGTGAGTATACAGCAACCCCTGACAGCTCATGATGGTAACTATTCTCAATTACTGCGTTTAATTAGCTTTTTCGTAACTGGATATCATAGTGACACTGGTAACTGAGTTGACAAAGAATTTTTCTCTGGCCTGTAGGTATAAAGGATCAGAAAAAAAGTCTTTCATCTTTTGCTTGTCGGGAAAGCTAATAGTGAAAACTCTATTGATATCTGGGTTTTGTTCACTGATCAGTACTTCGGAAACTCTAAAATCATAGCCGAAGTGGCCACCGTAACTTTTTAATATAGGTTTCATCGCCGCGCGATAATTATCGTATTGCGGGTCATCTGTTACTTCTAATCCCATCAATATTTCAAAAGACATATCTACTCCATAATTGATTGTTTACACTGCTTAAGTATCTGCTGATTTAAAGGGTTAAGTCGTAAGTAGCAAGTTTTAAAGGCAGAGAATAAAAGCAAATTAGCTAAAAGTAGCGGGTTGTCGATCTACTGAACTAATATACTCGCTACTCGGCTTTCATGCGCTCAAGGCTTCCAACTTCCAACTTCCAACTTACAACTAACGCATCCATGCGTTCATGCGTTTATACCGGCCTGGGGAAGATATAGATGTCGCGCTCTAAGCCATCGGGGAATTCTTCTCTGCGGCTTTTAACGCCGCCTAGCTTCTCTACTAATGCTCGGGCGGGCTGGTTGTTATCGTTCATATAAGTGGCCACTTCGCTCCATGCAAAATTTTCATAGGCATGCTTAATCGCCGCCACTGAGGCTTCATTTGCCAAACCTCTACCGCGAGCGTCAGGTAACAGCCACCAGGTCAGCTCCCGCGGCCAGCCCTTCCCCTGCCAAAATCCGCACACTCCCAACAGTTCGCATGAGCACTTATCTTTGATCGCCCATACCCCAAAACCCGATAGATACCACGAGCCCAGATCAGCGTTTAATCGGCTCCAGGCGGCAGCGCTTGAGGTAGGTCCGCCATAGGCCTTGGATGCATCTGCATCGGTATAAAAATTGCAGTACAGTTGTTCACAATTTCTATCTAATGGGACTAATTGCAGACGTTCTGTTTCGAGTGTGGGGATCATGTTGGTTGCGTCACTTAGTGGCATGCGAATTGAAGCAGAAAATTATATACCTTATTGACAAAAAATGAGAGCCAATAAGGGGCGACTATTACTTAGAGTCTGTTAAACCACTGGGTTAATGGCGACTCTGGCTTAAGCAGGCAGCGCTCGGCGAGTAAACCGGCGAGCATTTGTCGATCCCCAGACTTTCTGGCAGCCTCAAGCAAGGTCAAGTTCAATATATCTCGTTGAGCGATAGATCCACCCATTAAATGGGATAAGTGCCGGCTGCTTGTCAGTAATCTTTTGGCGGTGCTAAAGTCGCCATCGGCAAAAGCTATAATTGCTTTAAGAATAGGCAGCCCCGCCAGGCGAATGATCATTGATCGGGTGCTATCACTCTCAGCCTGATGCTCTAAAACAGCAATCAACAGCTGCGCTTCCTGGTTGCGTCCACTCATCACAAAAGACATCATCGCGTGCATGTCGTTAAAGGGCATGTAAGCTTGATCGATAAATTTGCAATAGTTATCTGCCACACTCTGCCAGCGGTTGCCAACATCGCAACCCAACAGCGTCAATCGCCAGAGTAATGCGACCGCATCGTGCATGTCCATTAGCTCAGAATCTGCGTGCACTTTCAGGTGTTGATCGTAGACTACCAGTGCCCGATCAAATTCACATTGTTCCAGCATAAATAAGGTCGAGTGCCAGCGGTTGTGAATGGCCAAATAGTTGTCTCTTGACCAGTGCTCTTCACTGCGCTGCATAAAGGCCATACCCTGCTGAGACTCTCCCTGCATTTCATAGCAGTGTGCCAGAGCATGAGTACCCCATGCGTCTTGCGGGTTTAAGCTTAAACACTGTTCTGCCATAGCCTCTGCCTGAGGGTAGTGGCCAGATTCTTCAAGGCCAAAGGCGAGCATGCCATACAGATAAGAACTGTCTTGATCGGCCGTTGACCAATGTTTTAATACTCTGGCGCAGCGGTCCCGATTAGAGTGAGACTGACCCAGTAAAAAATCGATTTGATGACCAAATTGCAGCGCTGTCAGGTCCCTTGGGTAGTAGTGCAGTATATCGGCGTAAACTTGGGAGGCTGCGTACCAATTCCCGTCCAGCCATTGTCCAATCGCCTTGATATGACCTAGTTCCCGGTCATTGGCGGCGTGGGACAGTTGCAGCAGTATCTGGTACTTGGCGGCGAGTTTGTGCTGCTGGTTGAGGTCGCTGGCGATTAAATGCATACCGGCCCGAAAGCAGTGCCCCATAATGAAGTTCGGGGAGCGTTGCAGAACCTGGTTAATTTTATTGATAGGGTCAGGTTTATAGCCGAGTAAGTCTTGAGCAGCGCTGTAAAAATCGTCTACATCTCGTTGCTGATGGTGCGATACAGCTGCGCCAAATCCATCGGTTAATGCCATGTAGGGCTCTCTTTGTTGTTATTGACTGTGACGGTCTAAGTTATCGCAGATATCGGCTAGCTGCCAGTAAAAAAATGCCGCTGCAAGACCAGTTGACAGCGGCATTGCCAGCAGTCATGAGACTGCCGGTGAGGAAATTGCTAAGGCTATTCTTTTGATTGCAATTTAAGGTAGCCATCTCTGGTCTGAGGAGTTTTCATCTTCAGAACCGACCCGGCAACTTGGTTGCGCAGCATTTGCGCGGTGCCGCCGCCAATGGTAAACATTCTGGCATCTCGGGCCATGCGCTCCATCGGTAGAGAGCGGCCGTAACCGACTGCCCCGTGAACTTGCAGGGCGCTGTTGGTGACAGCAATAGCGTTGTCGGCGGCGAAGATCTTCGCCTGAGCGGCTGCGTTTTTGTCTGGGTAGCCGCTTGCGCCACTGAGGGCGGCTTTGTAAATCAGTGCCTGAGAGGCCGCTAAGCCGGTAGCCATATCGGCAATCATCCACTGGATACCCTGGAATTCGGCAATCGGGCGGCCAAACTGCTCGCGGCTTTTGACAAAGTCCAGTGCTCGTTCATAAGCGCCCTGGGCGATGCCGTGGGCAACAGTTGCGGCTCCGACTCGCTGTGCATTGTAAGCGCTCATCAGTGCGCCAAAGCCACCTTTAAACCCTTGAGGTAATTGGATTACACGCTTAACGGGGATAACCATATCTTTAAATAACAGCTGGGTTTCCGGAATGCCGCGCAAGCCCATCGCATACTCGCGCTCACCGACTATTAAGCCTTCAGTTTCACCGCGAATCGCGATAAACCCGCCTATCCCCTGATCGACACCCTCTTCGATCACCCGAGCAAAAATTAAATGTAACTTAGAGACACCACCACCGGTAATCCAGTGTTTTTCACCATTGATAATATAATTGTCGCCCTGCCTGAGCGCTACAGTGGTCATTTCTGTGGCGGCGCTGCCGGCGTTTGGCTCGGTGATGCAAATAGCAGGTTTGTCGCCTTTAAGAACCAGTGAGGCAGCTAGTTTTTTCTGCTCATCGCTGCCGTAGCCCATGATAGCGCCGACACCGCCCATGTTGGCTTCTACTACTATACGGGCGGTGACTCCGCAGTTGCGGGCCATCTGCTCTATGACCAATACCGTATCAAAATATGAGAGGCCACGGCCACCGTATTCTTTGGGGATAGTCATGCCCATAAAACCCGCTTGCGTGAGTCTCTCTACAGTGTCCCATGGATACTCTTCGCTTTTATCCACCTCGGCCGCCCGAGATTTGACGTGGCTGTCGGATAATTCTTTGGCCTGCTGCTGCAGCTTGTGTTGTTCTTTAGTCAATTGGAACACAGTTAACTCTCCTAATTTTTATTAATATTATTCGGATTGTAGTTGTTGCAGTTCGGCTAAGATTTCTTCGCTATCGGCGCCGCATTTAGGGGGTGGTCGTCTATAGCTGACTGGCGTGGCAGAGAACTTGATCGGGTTGCCGATCAGTTCGACGCGGCCGCTGCGTACGGTTGGATCCGGCAAGCTTATTTTCATTTCCCGCGCCGCTACTTGTTCTGTGGCAAACACTTCAGGCAAGGTATTGATAGGCCCGCCGGGTATAGTCGCCAGATCCATCTGTGCCAGTAGGGTGTCTTTATGCTGCATCGACAGCAGCGGGGTTAATAGCTCAATTAGCTGTTTGCGGTTTTTCAGGCGCATTGTATTTGTACTAAATCTTGAATCTATCGCTAATTCAGCGGCACCTAACAAATTGCAAAAACGCACAAACTGCGCGTCATTACCGACGGCAACAATGAGGTGTCCGTCCGCCACCTGAAAAACCTGGTAGGGGACTATATTGGGGTGTTGATTACCGCGCCGCAGGGGCTGCTCGCCTGAGAGTAAATAATTAGTGCCCTCGTTGATCAGCCAGGCAGTCTGCACATCGACCAGTGCGATGTCTATGTGCTGTCCGCCACCCCCGGATTTTTGATGGTAGAGCGCGGCCAGGATCGCTGAACTGGCATACATTCCGGTCATTACATCGCAGATACCCACCCCTACTTTCATCGGCTCGCCCTCGGGGTCTCCGGTTAAACTCATGATGCCGCCGAACCCCTGAGCCAATAAATCGTAACCTGCCTTATGGGCATTCGGGCCAGTCTGGCCAAAGCCGGTGATAGAGCAGTAAACTAGCTCTGGGAAATCCTTGCACAGATCCGAGTAAGCCAGGCCATATTTTTGCAGCCCTCCGACTTTGAAGTTTTCTATTAATACATCACAAGTTGCCAGTAGTTCGCGTATTTGCATGGCACCCTGCGGATCGGCGATATCAATAGCGATAGAGCGTTTGTTGCGATTGGCAGAGAGGTAATAGGCGCTCTCTGCACTTTGGTTGCCCTCAATATCGGTGACAAATGGAGGCCCCCAGGCGCGAGTATCATCACCGGGCCCGGGCCGCTCGACTTTTATCACATCCGCACCCATGTCCCCGAGTAGTTGGGTGCAAGTGGGACCGGCTAAAATACGGCTTAAATCTAATACTCGCAGGCCTGTCAGTGGGCCGCTTAAGTTGCTGCTGAGCTTGTTGTTCTGAGTCACGACTAAATCCTAGAGTAATAGTTGGCAATGATGGGTTCAATAGATCAGCCAAAATGGTTGAGGCTTACAAAATCACCCTGACTTGCAAGCATATTACTTAGACTAGCGTTAAAGTTATCTGAACAAAAGCGCTAAATATTCGATGGTAGTGTTAGTTTTTATAACACAAAAAAACAGAGCTTAGTGCTCTGTTTTTGTGTTTAACGGCTGGATGAATGCGGGCTTTAGATTTTAAACTCTTTCACCAAGGTCCGTAGTTGGGCAGCCAGGGAGGCCAGTTCTCCAGAGGCTTGTGCGGTCCTGTTAGAGCCGGAGGCGTTTTCGTTGGTGATTTCAGAGATGGTATTGATGTTTCTATCTATCTCATTGGATATCACTTGCTGTTGTTCTACGTCAGTAGTGATCTGTTTATTCATTTCTGCAATAGAGGCAACAGAATTGGATACTTCAGCAAAAGCTTGCTCGGCGTTACCTGCCTGAGTGACTACTTCTGTAGCTAGGCTCTGGCTTTGCGCCATCGCGTTAATCGCCTGATCAGAGTTGATTTTAAGTTTATCAATCACGTCGTTAATTTCACTGGTGGAGCGCTGAGTGCGCCCAGCCAGTGCTCTTACTTCGTCGGCAACTACGGCAAAACCGCGGCCCTGATCTCCAGCTCTGGCGGCCTCAATAGAGGCATTTAAGGCCAATAGGTTGGTCTGATCGGCAATGCCTTTTATCACATCTAAAACGCTGGTTATCTCATTGCTGTGCGTTTCAAAGTCCCTGATTACTTGCGAGGCACTGTCTATTTGTTGAGCGAGACGCTCAACCAGTACTATGCTCTCCTCCATAGTGTGGTGGCCCTGACTACTCTTCTGATCTGCCTGATGGATGGCGGATACAGTGTCTTGTAAATTGCTGGAGATAGATTCAAGCGAGGCAGTCATCTGATGCATAGAGACAACCACATCGTTGGTCTGTCTCTGTTGGGTATCTAACAGTTGACTACTCTGCTTGGTAATATCAGAAGTCTGTTCAGCAGATTCAGAAATCTTGGCCGAGTTTTCAGCAACCTGGTTAATGCCCTGCTGAAATTTTTCCAGCATAGAATTGAGTGCAGATGAGGCGCTGCCGATTTCATCATTGCCACTGTGCGTCAGACGGAAGGTCAAATCTGATTCTTTTTCGACGGCCCTGATATTGCGCGACAACTGGATAATAGGTTGGCTGATACTTCTAGCGAACAGACCGCCACAAGCAGTGCCAAGTACAATAAAAATTGCGCCGAAAATCAAAGCGTACAACTGAATTTTATCACTTAAGGCAAAGGCAGCTGCATAGGCCTCGGCTTCATCGACCTCGGCTAATAGCGCCCAGTTCAGCCCCGGGTAGCTGATTTTGTCGTAGGCAGATAATACCGCGATCTTGCGGTAGTCATCGACAATCTGAATACCGGATTGACCATTTAAGGCTAGATTCGCGGTGTCGCTGTTGACCGGTTGCAAGCTAATGGCGGTGTCTTTGGAGCTTATGGCTTTGACGATACTTTGATCCATACCTGCGGCAGTAATCGCCTTTAAATAGTCAGCTTTGTCCTCTATTAAGAAACGACTCTGTGATCTTAAGGTATTATTTTCACCAACCAGATAAGTTTCACCGGATTCCCCTAAGCCCGCCTCTTTCCATTCTTGTCCGTGAGTCATAATTTCATTGAGCTGGCCTATGGGCATCTGAAAAATTAAGATACCGATAATCTTGCCGTTTTCACTAATTGGGGAGGAAATAAAAGCAGCGGGGTCTTGATAGGAGGGAGGATAGCTATCGAAATCATCGATACCAGTATAGTGCTGATCAGCTTGTTGGTTGGCGGCATTAAAGACCCTGGCAATCCCGGTATTGGCGAAGGTGCCTCGCTTTAATGATGTGGCGTAATCCAGCTCTTTAAACACTGAGTAAACGATATTGCCAGATTTCGCATCGACTAAAAAAATATCGTAGTAAGAAAACTGTTCTAAGTAATATCTGATCGAGGGGTGGTATAGCTGGTGGACTTTGTCGTAATCACTGCTATCTCCCAGACTGTCTAACAAATGCTTGTCCCCGAGTGGGTTGGGGTTAGTCTGAATCAGCTTGTGTTGCAATAGCGCGGCAGTGTCTGAAAGATTGGCCAGCCAATCGCTAATAGCGGCGGAGCGGTTATCATTGTGCTCCTTAAATACCTGGTTAAATTCAGCTTTGTAGTATTGAAACAGTTCCTTCCTGGCGGTAGTCGGTGCCACTGAACTCTGGCTTGGGTAAGCCTTATAAGCGGCTGAAAACTCTTGCATCGCATCTATAATCATTCGGTCATTGGAAAAAGTTTTAACTTGCTTATCAATACTATACAGATAATCTTCAATTCGGCCTTTAGTGATATTCCTGACTGACAGCAATTGTGCCTCACTGGACTTCTCCAGCGCCAGAAGTGAATCTGTAGAGGAGTTATAGCCGAGAATAGCTGAAGAGATGATGATGGGTATAGCAACTAACAACGCTGAGCCAATAAGGATTTTAGTTCTCAATCTCATCTTTAGCGCTCCTGATTTAAACTTGTCAATCTGCAAGTAATTGAATAACTACTGGCGATTGGCAATATCTTAACCAAGAAGTGTCGATTAAAAAATCAGATATTGGCGTATATTTCAGCTTCAGTTAACAAAAAT
>Ga0105355_10003491_pt1 | contig 13775 bp, 23 predicted proteins | sample GOMGulsemesocosm_2_FD_83508 | JGI IMG/M metagenome (GOLD analysis project Ga0105355, IMG submission 83508) | Methane-oxidizing microbial communities from mesocosms in the Gulf of Mexico - GOM9C Gulf of Mexico | ecosystem: Environmental > Aquatic > Marine > Cold seeps | place: Gulf of Mexico... | reverse complement strand
TAGCACAATGGTTTTCTAAAGAAATATTTGTCGCCTACAATACAGCTAAGACATATCAACGATGCCTTCCTGAACATAGTCTGATAAAAATAAGAAACGGCGTTGAGTTAATTATTGAATATCTTTCCGATGACCTAGTTATGAAAAAAAATAAGTTATTATTTGATCGAATTGAATATTTAGAAAAAAGGCGCATTATTAACCCAAATATAACATCATTGCTGCATAATTTAAGAAAGCTAGGTAATACTGGTGCTCATGAAGCCGTCGATAATGGTTTGTTTGCTGTCAGGTACGACATTAATACAAATGCCTGTGAAGCGGTAAATACGTTCCGTACTTTATTAGAAGACCTATATTTAACAATAACGGGCAAAGTTATAATCAATATAAAAGTGAATAACACCGAGCTAAACTTAGATCAACATCTTTTTAATGTTTTCATATTAGGTGAGCGTGATTCACAGACTATTACTGATTTAGTTATGCTTTTATACGCACAGGCTACTAGTCATAAGCATACCGATATGTTTCTTTTAAATAGAGCAATTGATTTAGCTAAAACTTTTAATGTTGAATGCCCTGATATGAGTTTATTAATAGGTAAAATGCTACTTAATGATTGCTTTGATGATGGCAAGTTACATGAAGGTTTAGATTTTTTAAGAGTTTCTATATCTTTAGGTAATGTTGATGCATGTGTGAAATTTGCTGTAATTTGTGGTTCAAGAAATATAAATATTGAAGAAGTAAAAAAATGCGTTGATAAAGCGTATAAAAGCAATGTATTTGAGTCTTTTAATCTAATCTGGAGGGTTTACAACGGATCTTTTCAATCAGTGCCCATGAATATTCCACTTTGTATTGAAGCGCTTGAAAAAGGAGCAAAAGGTCATTGCGAGTGGGCTATGAGTTTTAATAGCTTGTTAGCCCAAATGTATACTGACAAACAGTTCGGTATTCTTAACTTTAAAAAAGCATACGTGTGCATAAACAAAATAAAATTGGCTAATAAGAAAATGGCAACTCAAATTGAAAGGATTGTACAACACAATTTTAACTGTTTTACGAAAAATGCAATACATTCATCTACGTTAGCAACCGAGAAAAAATTAAAAAAATCTATTGTATCAAGTGCCATATTGACATCTAAGAGAAGAAAATTGGTATCGAATACTTCCTATTACCCCGTTTAGTTAAATAACTAGTGTGCTTAATACATCCTTTTTATGTCACCAAAAATATATCCACCTTTAATAAATAAAGAAGTATTGCGAGTGCTTCTTTGTTTTACGTATATTAACGTTTGGTAAACATTTCTGTCAAATTCCTATTAGAGATTACGTTCATCTTGCCATTATAAATTGATAGTCCAGTTCTTATATCATTACAGAAAAAAGAAGGGGTACTTATAGGGGGTACTTACTATAGGTATTTCGACTAGTGATGAATAATTCAGATTTTGTAAGCTGATAGTACATTTTGACAGTACTCTATGAGCACTTCGTATTCATTTTTGATATTAATCATTAAATATTTCGTTGATATTTTCAAATAAACCATTTCGGGAAAAAAAATTGCTTTTACTTGTAATTATTTGAAATCATGGCATATTGCGTCAAGTTAATTAAACGTTACAGGTTGGGTGTTATTAAGTCATTAAAGTAACATGTTGTTAATGATTATTGTGTGGAATACAGCTTGTGTATGGAAGTCAGGTTTAAACGAATATAAAAGGAAGTAAAAATGCGAACTTTAAGTGGGCAACTACCAGACCCGATTATAGAAAACATTGAATATAAAGGTATACAATGTACGCTCATAGAAATTGAACTTGATAACAAAACTATCAAGACTCTCGATTCGAAAAAATTGTGCGATGATATACAATTTTATGATGCTTTTACTTCAGATGTTAATATCCATTTCAATGTTAAAGCTAGTAACATTCCTAATGTTCTAGTCGATGCGATAGATAAATTGTCATCTTATGATGTGAAAGTTATTGTATCACACAACAATAAAACTTCCGCTGATGTACCCACCACAGTTAGAACCGATTTAGTTGCGGTTATTAAGGAAGCAGCGCCTACATCAGGCTGGCTTTGGAATCCAATAATAAAAGAATGGTGTAATCCAAAGAACGATTGAAACACTTTATGTGCATGTCTAGTTAGTTCTTCACAAGAACAAAATACAGTTGGTTTTTTTCTTCCTCCTCAAACTATTCATCGCCTCTTGAAGTGACGTTAGGATCTCTTCATGCAGTAAATGCTGCATCAAATTTTTAAAAGGATTTAAAGAATGAAATTGTTTTTATTAATAGCTAGTTTATTTTTTGCTTCACAGGCAAGCGCTCAAATATGGGTTGAAATAGATGATTCAAGCAAGTTGTTATGGCAAATGAACTCTGCAGGTATTGTTTATTTTAGAAACCTAAATGAATTCGATGCTGCTCAAGCTGCTTGTTGTTATGCGTATTACTTAGATACGACTACTCCTGGAGGGAAGTCTATATGGAGTATTATCTTAGCTAAGATGGCTGCAAAGAAAAGAATTACTTTAGGTTTTCCTAATGTAGCTTCAAATAATAATCCACAAACTTTAAATTACATCGGTCGGCATTCTCATGCTTCAAATGAATAGCTTTAGAAGTTAGTTTTAATTTCAAACGGTAAATACAGTTCGCAGTTTTCACTTCGTTACACATTTTAGCAAACAGTTTCCCGTTGCTTAATAGAGCTTTAAATAATAAATATTTATTAAATTAGGAATATAGCAAGATGAGAAAAATTATTTGCATATTAATATGTGGGTTTCTATTTATAACCAATGCTAATGCATTTACTACAGAATCAGCATCTAATATGACGGTTACCAGTGTTCAAGTTCTAGATCATGGGGGATTCATCGTTTGGTTTGATTCTGAAATTAACAATATTTGTACTGCTAATGGCACGAATAGTGTCTTTTTCTATTCAGGACAGCACAACGTAACACCTGATGGTGTAAAAGCCTTATTATCGGCCGCTCTCATTGCCTTTTCGACAGGAAAAAATGTAGATATTATTTATGACAGTAATAGTAAATATTGCTGGGGAAGGTATTTTAGACTTAAAGTGTAAATATGACTCTAAAATATCTACACATATTAATAAAACATTAAAATTTTTAGTAAAAAATTATTTACGTTTATCTTCGTTAAACATTACAGACAACTATTGTTCGCCTTTTATTGAGGCAATATGGTTACATACAGGTTTTCAATACAATGAATATCATTTCCAAACTATTAACTTTTAGTTTAATCGCATTTACAAGCTCGTCTATAGCATCAACAACTGCATATGGAAAAATTTTAGGTATAGAAACTCGTAGTTGGGGCATGCACATTCAAACTGACTTTGGCTTTACTATGGAGGGGTGTTCGGCCGTTGTTGGCGGAGCATATATGTACGACTTTGTTTATAATAACGATAAAAATTCACCATCTGCTTCTGTAGAAGTATCCGTTATTTTAGCTGCCTTTGCTGCTAAGCAAGATATAGCTTTTCATGTGTATGATTGTAACTCATCAAGACCAAAAGTCGGTTATATTTTACTCAAGTAAACATAACAAGCATTTCAAGCGTGACTACTAACAGTATGCTCGGTTCCGCTTCGCTTCACATTTTAACCAACAATTAAAAGCCTCTTAATGGGGCGTTAGGTATACCAATGAAATCCGAGCAAGGCGTTCCTCCAAAGAAACAATTTTTTATTGGAGTTTTCTTAACCCTTATTGCCGTTTTTGTTTTTAATCTTTTCACTCCTGATGCAAAAGATGATCGCTTTCGATTAATGTTTAGTGGATTTTCCGATAATGAGATTCAAAGGGTTGTTATAAATATTGAAGATTCAACCCTTGATTTTGTAAATCCCAAACTTGAATTTTCACCGGTTAATAAGCCTACTTTAAAGTTTGTAGTACCTAAAGAAACAGGAACGTTCAACTTAACAGTTACAACAAAAAATGGTGCCAAGTATTTATTGTCAAACATCGAATATAAATGTGGTAAGTCAAATTACATCACTAAACAAGAAACTAGTATCATTTACGTGAAGGCACATTGGCAGTAAGGTATACCTAACAAGGCGCTCAAGAGGGAAAATTTTACAGTTGGCTGTTTTCACTCCGTTCAACATTTTAGCCAACTACAAATTTCCCCTTAGCGGGGCGTTATGTTTTTAGGAGAATAAATGAATAGATTGTTGTACAAATTGGGATTGGGGGTGTTAGTTTTTGGGAGTTGTATTCAGGTCGCATACGCAGAGCCAAAAGGCTGGACTAACTTATCTGAAGTGACTGATTTGGTAGTAACTTCCAACGGCGGAGTTAACGTTAAACTGTCACCAGTATTAAGTGGTTGTACTTCTCAGAGTGGATACGGGGGGGCTTATGCATCAATCTATCCAAGCCACCCAGGAATAGAACTTATGCAATCAAACCTTTTATCCGCGATGATGAGTGGTAAAAAAGTAAAATTATACCTCAGCGATGATAAGTGTACCGTAGTTGAAATGCGTGTGACTTCGGGACAAAATTAAGTGCTTCATTAACCGCTCTTTCAACAGGGAAAAAGGTAGTTATAGGTGCTTTAGGCTGTGCAAACATTGGTGTAGGCAACCTGATAACTGCACCTAAGGTAGTAAAAGTTCAATTATATAAATCATAAACCTAATAAGTAATTCAAGAGGGACTTTAACCGTTGGCCGGTCCCACTTCGTTTCCCATTATGACCAATTATTATAAGCCCCCTTATTTGGGCGTTATGTTTTAAGGAGCTGTATTTTGAATGTAGTAAAAAAATTATTGTTTTAGGTGGGATTTTAGTCTCTTCTTCCTCATTTTCTGCAGCGTATAAAGATAGTGACGTATTAATAAATAAAATATCTGTTTGGACTAAAGATGCAGGGATTTTAGTTGCAACTACACCTGAACACAATATTTCAGGTCTTAACTGTTCGAGCACTTACTGGATTATGTTAAATAAATCAGATATTGGATATGAAGCGACATTATCCATGCTTTTATCTGCTCAGGCAACTCAACGTAAAGTGACAGTTAGAGTTGAAAGTAACGAAATTGATGGTAAGCAATTCTGTCACCTCAACCGTGTTGTGATACATTCAAAATAAAACTTAGTATCAAGTTTGAAGTGCGACAAAGTATTTTTACTGGGGCAAAAACAATTGACTAATGCTCGTTTTCCACAATTTTAACTAGTTATGTATCGCGCCTGAATAAGGAGCGATACATAATATCAATCACCAAGGTATACCCCATGTTCAAAAGTATTTCTATATGTATTATTTTTTTCATTTCAACAAAATGTATTGCGGCGGCGGGTGATTTTTCACCTTACACTAAAATATCTTACTTATTTATTGAAGGGAGTGACGCAGCACCAGTCGCGACATTAAAGTTTGCAAGTAATATTCCAGACTCATATAAAAATGAAAACTGCTTGTCACAATACATAACAATTAATCTCACAACTGAAAAAGGTAAAGCTATGTATGCTTTAGCTTTGGCTGCAAGAATGGCAGATAAAGAAATTAGAGTCACCTTACCTTTATGTTCTGGTTCAAGGCCATTGGTACATGCCATGAATTTATAGTGTTTTATGTTTAATAAGCTATCCCAAAGAAATTTATTGGCTTGTTTCCTATTTAGCTTAATCGTAAACTTTAGTGTTTTTCCTCTTATATGAAGTGGTATGTTAAATAAGGGTCGTTATGAGTATTGTCAAAATTTTTGTATTAATGTGTTTTTTCTGTTTTTGCTCAAAAGGAGTGGCTGCGGATATAGGCTTTGGAACAATTAAAGGTGTTAAAGTATATGATTTTTCAAACTCTAAAGTGACGAAAATTTATTTAAATGATGATGCAACAAGAAAATCTGAAGTAAGCTGTAATGGGATCGCTGATATTACACACAGCGCTCATGATGAGGCTACATCACAAAAAATGCTTAGTATTGCTCTATCCGCGTACATGGCTGGGGAAAAAGTCAGAATATATTCTGAAGTAGCCGGAAGTTGTGAAGTAAGTTTAATCTCTGTTCAAGAGTCATATTTTTAAATATAACAAGTTGTTAAAAAGGGCGGGGTATAGTTAGCACTTTTTCGTTCTTACAACTTTTAAGTTAGCTTTCCTACGCTTCTTTGCCAAGAACTACATCCATAATTTCCAATTGTTATAGTTTAGTGCTTGTTTTAGCTGTTTTTTATGGTATTGTGTCCGATATTTCTGTTTACTTTTTGTTTACTTTTTTTACACAGTTTTAACCTAAATGGATTTAGGGTAAATATTCCTCTTCCTACTAAGTTAAATCTTTTTTCATCTTTTTTCACTTGATCAATTTTAAGGTTTGCTAAAGTGATCTTTAAATTTTAATTCAATGTAACAAGTTTGTATAAAACTGATTACATCAATATTCGGCGTCTACACGCATATAACAGATAGAACAACTGCAAAAATTACAGTTAGCAATATTTAGCATCTCTATGCCGATAGTTTTATATAGCTTAGCAGGTAATTTTTTTCACGTTATAGGATTCAATTTTGAAATATATTAAATTATTAAGTATATCTTTGTTGTTATTAGCGGGTTCAGTAAGTGCTTCAAATGAGAAAATTAATGGACTAACTATAAAGTTTATTAGAGCTGTTGGAGATTATTCTTCAGGTAATACATATGATAATACAATTGAGCTCCATTTTACTACGGGATTAATATGGCCTACGGACTCTTCGTGCAAGGTAACTTACCGTGTAATGATTGATGCAAAAAATACTCATTTAATAAGTGCTGCTTATATGGCATATACCTCTGGAATGAAAGTTAATATAAATGCAGATGATAGCTTACCTATTCGAGGTGGGGCTTGTGAATTATCGTATCTAGACATTGTTAAATAAACACAACAAATCTATAAGTAGCAATAGAAACAGTAATAGCAAATAGCTTCACATTTAGCCAATTATTAAAGTTTCTTAATAAGATGGCCAATTATAAGGAATATAAATGCACGGTACAAAAAAATTATTGTCATTAATAGTTTCGATTTTATTTGCTTCGAATATTAAAGCAGCTGTAATGTGTGAAGGAACAATAACCCAAGTCTATAAATGGCATCATATGGAGAGAGTTTCCGTATTACTAAGCTCTACAAATAAGTGGATTAATATGCCCACAAAAACGGATGAATCAATGGCTTTGATGGCTTTTGCTGCAAATAAGCCGGTTAAATTTTATTGGGCAGCTGAAGATGTAACTTCGTGTATAGACGGATGGGCAAATAATCGTGTTTTAAATGGTTATTTTGTCATTTTAGCAAAGTAATATTAAAATTTCTTAAACAGGAAAGTTAAAGTTTTTTTGTGAAGTACATTTAAGTAACAAATACTTAACCCGCTATTTATACGTAACATGACAAATCAGCCTTTTTATTAGAGTTAAATGCACCATCAAATTATTTTTTTCTACAGATCCAATTATCTGTGTTGGTATTAATGTTGCGGGATTTAATGCTGGTGTTTTTTTACTCTATAAAAATGATTGAGGTAATCCCATAGTTTTACAAAAAATAACGTAATAATATTTCTTTCCTCTGAGACAGCGAGCAAAGAATGGTTATATTGATTATCAACGGCTAAAAGAAAAGGTGTAGTCTTGGGTATTTATATCAATAAACTTAGTACAACTTTGAAGTACAACAAACATTTTTAGCAACAATAACTCACCGTCTAATTCGGCAATATATTAAAGGAAGAAGTATGCGTTTTATTTTAGGTTTTATTTTAGGTTTTATTATTTTTATTACTAACATGGATGTTTTAGCCGCAGAGCCCGCTTCTTGGCATCGTATTGAAAAGGTAACTAAAGTTACTGTTCGAAATGGAATCTTTTATGTTAAAGGTAAGGGGGTCAGCGGGCATTCATGCACAGACGAATCTAATTATTATGGAACACTGAACCATTTGCCTTCAGAGCCTGGCCATAATGAATATTATAGTATGGTTCTTATGGCTCAAGCTTCAGCTAAAGGTTTAATGTGTTATGTGTCTGCTAAACGAGCAAATGGCGTATGTGTAATGACAAACTGTCATTTAATTTAACGTAACAAATCAATTAAACTAGGGCGAAGTAGACTGCTGTCGCCTATATTCCAATTTTAGCCTACTAACATTCACCTCTTGCGGTGAATTTAAAGGGATATGTAAATACTGAGATTCAAATGAAAAAACTTATTCTACTCATCATATTCATGACACCTCTTATTGTAAATGCCGGAGCTACAACGGCAGCAGGCACAGTTACTTTATCCGGTAATGGTGGTCATAGCATTGTTATAGTTGTGCTAAAAGGTAGTGGTAATACAACTTGCGGTGATGGATTAAGATATTGGTTTAAGCCCGACACTGATTTTAACCGAGCTTTACTATCTATGCTGTTATCTGCGCAATTGTCAGGGAAAAGGGTTTATCTTACTGGTGCGGGGACTTGCTTGAGCCAATACCCGTATAACAATGCATTATTACTCTCAAATATAACGCTCATGAATGATTAATACAGAAATAAACAGCAGGCCATTGCGGGCTTCTCACTTATCAAGATAAAAGTTTAATAGGTAATTATGAAAGTACCATTAATTTTAGTTAGTTTTTCAGTTAGCTTTTTAATGAGCATGTCTGCATTGGCAGAGAATACTATTGGTTATGTAAAAATTAGTGATCTAAAAGCTTTTTCGAACTATTTAAGTGTTTATTTAAACGATAGTCAAACGCATAGTTGTGCAGAGTCCAGTAATACTCGTTTTCAAAGTGATGTTTCTCAAGCCCACATAACCTCTTTTCTGTTAACTGCTTTTACAGCAGGGAAGGGTGTTAGTTTTCAGTATCGCTGTGATGGTAGTACGGCAATAATTACAGGTGTTAGGTTGAGGGAAAGTTCTTAGTTGTACTCCACGGACAGAATGTATTCAAGCATTACAATCAACTATAGGGTCGCTTATTTTGGCACTAAGTTTTAATAAGGAACGTTTTATGAATAAACGAATATTAGTATTATGCCTAAGTGTATTTATGGTTTATCCATCATTTGCAAAATACATCACACCACTCAATGGTCCTGGTGTTGAAATAACAAGATACTTTACACATCAAAACGGTGCAATTAGTCTTTATATTTCTGGTTCAGTACAAAACCTTGACGAATGTACTTCTACTTATAGAGTGTATATTCCACATGATCTTGCAGGTAAAGATGTAATTGCCTCAGCCGCTTTAACTGCTTTTGTTTCAGGTCAAAAGGTTGGGTTTCATGGTTCTGGTTGCAGTACAACACCCTTTTGGGGAGGCACTGTAGATGTACCAATTGTAAATAACCTTTGGGTGTTCAAGTAAGTTTAATTTAAGGGCACTTTAAACGATTTTGTAGAATTTGTTGTAATGTTATTTTTATCATTTTTGCAATTCTTTTGACCATGTTTTACAACCACTACAAGTCTATTTATGAGAGTTTATTTGAGTATAATATTAATGCTTTTTACAGGAACATCCATTGCTGACGAAGCATCAGGGTGGGGGAAGGTTGTTGAAATATGGTCAGGTTATAAAGGTGGCCAAATCCTATTTAAACTCGATATAGCCCATTTGAATCCTAAATCTTGCGGAGCGAAGACTTTTTATTCAGTTAACCCTGCAACCGCTGATGCAGACCATTTTTTATCGATGTTACTTACAGCCAAATCAACAGGTAACTCAGTACAAGTAATGCTGTCTTCATCAGAGTGCTATTATAATTACCCTACAGCCCTTAGGTTGGGGATAAAGTAGTAATATTAGGTACTTTTATATTATATTTACTGGTATTAACTATAAACATAATTTTATTTAATAAATTATGTTTTATATGGCGTATTGTTGTTATCTAATTGTTGCAGAAGGTAATGGGCTTTTGTTGATTTTATTTATAATAAGAGTCGTTTTTTTTATATCTTATTGATAATGAATGTACATTTCACTTCTCTTGTCTTTGTGGTTTGATTTGCTTCCTCCCTTTTTATTGTTAATGTTTGGTTACATTTATCTGTCAATCTTCCATTTTCTGTTTTAAACTAGCCAGTTACAAGGATGTAGTTTCTCCAAAAGCTTTTACGGCTTACCTAGACGTAAAGCTTCAATCAAATCAAAAAGCGTAAAGGGATGTTAAGCAAGCATGAAACGGAATATTTTAGCCCTAATTGTCATATTGGCAAATATCAATACATCTTATGCAGGTTATAACGCCAATATGAAAGGGGAAGTAACAGCCGTTTTGACATACACAAATGGTTTAATCATGTTTCGTTTACATAATCAACCTACCGAACATGCAGCTTGTAAAGCAACTTATTTTGCCATTGCAACTGACGTAAATGATGTTGCTGCAAATAGAATGTTATCCAGATTATTAACGGCACACACAACAAAAATTCCTGTGAACATAGGTTTTGATAATGCCGCTGATTGCGGAAATGGTTATATTCGAGTATATCGGGTGGGTTAGCACCAACCTATATTTTAAGCGAAATAACAGGTGACTTTGCTTTATTTTAATCAATTGTTTTTCGCTACCAAACAAGTATGGATACAAAGTACGACCTGATTTAGGATATTTGAAATTTTTATTCTAATTAACACAAAAAAAATATTAAGGCGTATTAGAAAAAATTATGATCTATAGGGAAATATTATGAAAAATTTATTTATATTTTTAACCTCCGTATTAATTTGTGTAAATGCTTCTGCGACTATTCTTAGTTCAAAAGTTGGTACCATTAACAAATTGTATGCTTATGATGATCATGGCGCTGTAGAAGGGAGGGAAGGTGCAGCTGTATATATTTATATGGATACAGGCTTGACAGCTTGCCCTCATAGCATCTACATATCACCGAATGCACCAGGTTATAAAACTTTGGTATCTTTTGCGTTAACAGCTTATACAACTAAGTCTACAGTTCGGTTTCAAGTTTATGATGACAGAAAACTTGCAGGTCGCTGTGAGGTTGATGCCATAAGGTTTGAGTAGTCTAGAAGTTTTTCATTTAAGGGGACAAATAGAAGATTGAATATATTTATCTAAATAAGGCTATTTAAATTGCCTTATTTTTATTCAGGCAATTAATCGTAAATAGGTACACATGAAAAAAATTATTATATTAGCCATTCTACTACTTGGACCAAAATTTGTTTTCGCAGCAGAAGCTAGCAAGGTAACAACAATTTCACGCCTTATCTCATACAATCAATTTGGTGGCGGTGATGTGGTTTTTCGTATCGCAGATCCAACTAGTGCTTGCTTTGGATACTGGATAAGTAAGGACGACTCAGGTTTTAATGCGAACCTAAGTACCATCCTTGCAGCTTATCAAGCCAAAACCAAAGTGAAAATTTATGGACAAACAGAGCAGAAGTGGCCTGGCAGTGGCAATTTTTGGTGCAAATTATATGCAATAGAATACCCAGAAAAGTAAATAGTTAACCAATATAACAAAGCAACCTATTAATAAGGCTAAACAATGAAGATATTACTAAAAAACACTTTATTTGCTACAGCTATTATTTTTACATTCCCTTCTGAAGCGGCAAAGGCAGGCTGGACAGTATCTTCGAAGGTAGTCAAGTTAGTTGTAACAGCAAATGGCGGTGTAAATGTTCGTTTATCACCGGAATTGAGTGGTTGTACTTCGCAAAGTGGTTACGGGGCTAAGTATGCATCTATATATCCTAGTCATCCAGGTGTAGCAGCAATTCACGCCAATCTTCTTGCTGCATACATGAGCGGGAAGGACGTTTCACTATGGTTAAAAGATGAAAAATGTACGGTTGGTGAAATGTCCCTTGGCGGTACTCATTCATCATAATAAATTTTAAAGCGTGTATCGATACTGCATTTACTAAAACTTTTGATGCATATAATTTACTAAGTTAAATAACAACGACAACACGCTAATAATTCATGGATACAAGGATTTTCCAACATAATGAAACGAATCATATACATTGCTCTACTCTTTTGGGCACTTCAAAGTACAGCTGTTGCTAAAGGTGGTTTATCAGCAAAAAAAATCGCTTACGTTGCTTTTCAAACAGGAGGTTTTTTCATGTATGCCGAAGGTGGTAGTTGGTCTAACCCAAATGGCTGTTCTAGAGCTAGCGCAATTGTTTTGTTAGAAAGTGATCCTAACTACGAGAAAGCTTATAGCCTATTATTGGCCGCATTTATGGCAGGTAAAACAGTTTCTGGATATTCCGATGGTTGCGCAACATTCGATGGCCAAACATATAACAAAATTCGAGGCTTTAAATACTTAACCGTACGATAAAGCAATAACTTGTTTAAAATATTGAGACGATAATAATGATGAAAACCATAAATATCGTAGTCGTTATATTTTTTATACGGCACTACTTTAGTGGAACATTATAGTGATTAATAAAAATAATAATAAAAATAATAATAGTATAGGAATGGAGTCCCCCATGTTTTTAAAAAAAATGCTGCTTTCATTAGCTTTGGTATCAAGTCATGTTTTTGCTTTCGTACCTGAGGAGACTTCTGCTTGGGTGCCTATTATTAATGGTGATATTACCACTATCATCCCGTTACCTAACGTCGTTATAGATAGCTCATCTCTCTATTCTACGGGCGATGAAGTACAAATTACAGTTAATGGTGTGGGTTCAACCGAAGCCTTTTATTTCCGAACAAGTGATAACAACACCGGAGCAAAAGGTGTTTGGCAATGTGCAACGGCAGCGAGCATTGTTGCTAATAACAACATTATCACCGACAGCGAGAGCCATACATCAGGCAGTTATACTTATGAAGTAGCGGCTTGTATGACAGGCAACGGTTGTGATATTCCTGCCTTTCAATCTGGTGCTCTTGCTTGTTCAAGTTATGCGCAATCGGATACCGTCAATATTAACAACCTTGCGGGTACAAATAATACCGTGTCAGCAAGCGACACAACAAATAACTATTTCGGCACTACCGCAGCTGAATTTAGAGTCAGTGAATCAGGGGCCGCTACTTATAATGTTCCTATTAGTATTCCACAAGGTACAGCAGGTGTTACACCACAAGTATCTTTGGCATACAGCTCTCAAGGCGGAGATGGCATGTTGGGCAAAGGCTGGAGCCTAAATGCACAAACGGGTATTGCTCGTTGTCCTAAATCATTAGTTTACGATGATGTGCAAGGCGGGATCACTTTTACTCCAAGTGACCGCTTATGTATGAATGGCCAGCGTTTGTTACTTGCTCGCCCAAGTTCGACTCCAAGTTACCTTGATTTAGATAAGTCAGTATCAGACAGTCAGTATTGGTCTGAAACAGCTCGTTATATACAAATGGCTGAACCAGGGGCATATATCCGTCCTCATTATAATACCCATATTCTGAAAGCTTTTACGGTAGAAAATAAAGCCGGTGAAACGCATTATTACGGTAGCCCTAGTGCTATTACTGCATCTGCAGTTAAACTAATAGGAAAGAAATTTAACTCTGCATTTAAGACCAGTGAACCGACCAACAATACGATATATTCAGGTTTATTATCTAGTAATAATAGTATCCCTCATACTTGGATGCTTACTGCCGTTGAAGATGTAAAAGGTAATTACATCAGCTATGAACAGTCGTACGATAAAGAGATAGGTGAGCATCGACTTGATGCTAT
>Ga0105355_10003485_pt1 | contig 13780 bp, 12 predicted proteins | sample GOMGulsemesocosm_2_FD_83508 | JGI IMG/M metagenome (GOLD analysis project Ga0105355, IMG submission 83508) | Methane-oxidizing microbial communities from mesocosms in the Gulf of Mexico - GOM9C Gulf of Mexico | ecosystem: Environmental > Aquatic > Marine > Cold seeps | place: Gulf of Mexico... | reverse complement strand
GCGAGGAAAATTATTGATAACACGAACACCAACAAAGTTTGACCATTCTATTGTTACCTTGTCGTCATAACTAATATAAGTTATTCCCTCATCATTTAGTTCTAATCCGTGCTCTATTAATTTGCTCTCGCCTGAATTAAAAACCCATAACCAAATGGAAAAAGCCATCACTAAAAAAAATGGTACAGTAAAATTATTCAGCAGATCTTTAGGGTAATATTCAGTAAATATTGCAATAAATAGCACGAGAGCAATGTACCAAATGAACTGAGTAAACAGTGTATAAAATCTATCGAATATACCCTGACCACGACTTTGAATTATCAGCATACTTCCCAAATATCCTATAGTGCTAACGAGGCTGTTAATTAACTATTCTACAACCAGAAACTATTAATAATAAGGTATTTAATTTCTTTATCAACTTCAACAATTTAAAAAATCAGATATATATATTTTAAAAACACTTGCAACCTTACTTCTAACATATTAATTTAATTGCATTAATTACTGTGATCGTTCACTTATCTAAAACTAGATAGCAAGCATGCCGCATATACAAGTGTTAGGGCAACATGAAAATCATCGCGTTATTTACAATAATTTTTAGCTCTATGCTCGTTCATGGAGAAGGCCTATCTAGTCCAGAAAGTACGTTACAAGGGTATTTGGGCTGCTTTCAAACTAGCGATGAGAAGTGTGTATTAGCTCATTATCATGGCATTAAATCATTTTATACTGGCAAGCCTCGTAGTACGGATTTTGAAATAACCAATAAGATAATTTACTTAGAGCAAGATGCCAAGAAATGGAATGATTACGGTATTGTTCCTAGTGCCAGGGCTGGTGACGTTGAGCTAGAGGTTCTTCAGAAAACTGGAAATATCCAAGAGAAATACAGTTACAATTTACGTAAATTTGGAAGCCAATGGTTAATATATTCGCACGCAGCATGGGTTGCGCCCTAACAAATTTAGGCAATCGGAAAACTGACTGCGCTTTCATTTCGTAACTTTTCCGATGTTAAAGACGTTATGAGCTCAGTATTAATTGAATCAAAGGATCAGAACAACTTGATACCGTCCGATATAAAAACTCATCAATGTAATAAGCACTTCTTGTATCGATTATTGATTAGTGATAAATAACGGATAAAACACCATTCCAACCCCATTGAATATAGACATTATTTTTTGGCATCCCATCTTTACCCGACTTGAATGCATTGTGTGATAAATTTTATTCATTGTTCTTTTTCTAAAATTTAGAACAGCAACTAACTGCAACTAATGAAGTGAAGTTAAGCGCTTCGTTAAATGAAATTTTACATCTTGGCGACCATCAAATATTGCTAACACAACGACACTATGTGACAGCTGCTTGTATATAATTCGATGTTTTCCTGTAATAATTTCAAACACACTGGCATTAGCTATTTGATAAAGTTCATGTGGTTTATGACCTCGCTCTGGCATGTGTATTAATGTTTGCACCGCCTCTTCAATTGAATCAACCAGCTTTTTGGCAACTTCAGCTCCAGCTTTTGATAAATAGTACTGTGCGATCATCAATAGATCATTTTTGGCATGGGTAGTTAACTCAACGGTAAATGTCATTACCACTCCCTATTTATCAAATAATTTTTGACGTATGTCGTCAAAAGCATCGCTCGCAGCTTGGGTTTTACCTTCTCTTATGTCCCGTTCACCCTGGTTAATTAGTTGCAACATAGCAATCGTATTTTCTTTGCGCTCATATTCTTCCATTGATTGCACCACCATCGCAGGCTCACCATTTTGCGTGATAATATAAGCTTCGCCATCTTCTTTAAGTTCAGTCGCTATCTTTGCTGCGTTCGCCTTTAAGTAACTTATCGGTTTGATGTGATCATGTAGCGCCATAGTAATCCCCTATCGTTGAATGCTTGGAGTAAAATTCATCAGCCCAGCTTACCACAAGACTTAATATGAATCATATTTAGTCCTACCATAAGTATTCCTTTAAGGCGGTCTGAACAACTTAATTCCTGTTTATCTCCGTGGGCACGGAGAACACGCTCTAGATTCGACCTTGCGCTGGGCTGCTGTCGGTTCATCCCCGTGGGCACGGGGAACACGTCGTCACCATCAGCAAACACTAATCCCGAATCGGTTCATCCCCGTGGGCACGGGGAACACACCTGCGTATTCATACGTCATAATGATTAATCCGGTTCATCCCCGTGGGCACGGGGAACACGCAAATATCTTCATGCCATCTTGAGACATTGGCGGTTCATCCCCGTGGGCACGGGGAACACTCTTTAAAATCGTTGAGAATGTCATGTGGTGCCGGTTCATCCCCGTGGGCACGGGGAACACGCCTGTCTGTCATAGAAGGTTTAGATTTTACACGGTTCATCCCCGTGGGCACGGGGAACACCGAACTGTTGCAATATATACAACAGTTCACATCGGTTCATCCCCGTGGGCACGGGGAACACACATAAACAAGTCATATAAGCGTTCTTTAGCGCGGTTCATCCCCGTGGGCACGGGGAACACCTGTGATAACTGACAACACCTTTTGTGCTGGTCGGTTCATCCCCGTGGGCACGGGGAACACATTGAAGCTATCAATATCGAGGCTGGCAATCGCGGTTCATCCCCGTGGGCACGGGGAACACCGAATTTAAAGCGAACGATTAACAAGCAAAGACGGTTCATCCCCGTGGGCACGGGGAACACCACAATCGTAGGTCAAGGGTCTTTTACTCACACGGTTCATCCCCGTGGGCACGGGGAACACGTCGCATATCAAAGGTTTTGGACTGAAAACGCCGGTTCATCCCCGTGGGCACGGGGAACACACTCTGAATGTTGCATCTTCAATTTCATTAAGCGGTTCATCCCCGTGGGCACGGGGAACACTAATTTTGCAAAAATCATTGACTGATTCTGCGCGGTTCATCCCCGTGGGCACGGGGAACACATATCAAAAATAAGTAACCGGTAACTTGATTGCGGTTCATCCCCGTGGGCACGGGGAACACGTTCTATGGCTGCATTTATGGTGTTTAAGATGCGGTTCATCCCCGTGGGCACGGGGAACACCCAACCGAACACCGTTATAAATACAGCGGATACGGTTCATCCCCGTGGGCACGGGGAACACATCAAATAGAACACACTGCATTAGTCACCATCCGGTTCATCCCCGTGGGCACGGGGAACACCCAGCCGCATTGTAGTGTGACTCGTTATCAGGCGGTTCATCCCCGTGGGCACGGGGAACACATGTCATGGCTTTGAGTGTAGCCGTTAAAGCCCGGTTCATCCCCGTGGGCACGGGGAACACTGATACATCTATTTATAACGGTACCGCTGGTACGGTTCATCCCCGTGGGCACGGGGAACACTATTTGAACCACATTTAGTATAAATGTCATGGCGGTTCATCCCCGTGGGCACGGGGAACACCTTACCTGACAACTGAAAATGAACGGTATCGGCGGTTCATCCCCGTGGGCACGGGGAACACTCTGTACCAAGTTAAGCTGTCATCTGTTAAACCGGTTCATCCCCGTGGGCACGGGGAACACTGCGGCTTTGAAGCTAAAGAAATGGATTTATCCGGTTCATCCCCGTGGGCACGGGGAACACGCTGTAATATTGGTTTATTGCTGCGTAGAAGGCGGTTCATCCCCGTGGGCACGGGGAACACTTCTGAATAATGACGGTGATTTTGACGAGTTGCGGTTCATCCCCGTGGGCACGGGGAACACTACCCCGTAATACAGTACGGGGTTTTCTTTGGCGGTTCATCCCCGTGGGCACGGGGAACACTTGTGTGTTTGTTATTGACTACTACCTAAAAACGGTTCATCCCCGTGGGCACGGGGAACACTAATATAATGCGAGGGGTTTTTAATACGTATCCGGTTCATCCCCGTGGGCACGGGGAACACTCGTTATAGTTAACCGCTGTATCGACAACGAGCGGTTCATCCCCGTGGGCACGGGGAACACATTTGGTTATGGCTGGCTATTCTGTCCAAGTTCGGTTCATCCCCGTGGGCACGGGGAACACCAAAATTGGGAGCGTGAAGTTTCAGAACCAAGCGGTTCATCCCCGTGGGCACGGGGAACACTACAGCTATCTGTAATGTGTTTTGAGGAACCACGGTTCATCCCCGTGGGCACGGGGAACACTGAATTTAGTTGCATCAGAGTTCCAAGGTTCACGGTTCATCCCCGTGGGCACGGGGAACACTATCTATGCGTCTCAAAACTCAAGCTTGCAGGCGGTTCATCCCCGTGGGCACGGGGAACACTCTAAATATAAATGATTGTTTTAAAATATAAAATATCAATCACATAAAGCTACCAAATTTTTAAAGAACATTCTTCTTCCGATTTCTACTACTTTTCAGGACTGAATTTTACTAATCGTAAACCATCAAACTCAATCGGCATTCGCCGGTTATCGCCATAAGTTATAAAATCAAAACCTGATTCTGTGTTTGTTGACCACCCCATAACCACATTGCCGTCATCAGCAAGTTCACCTATTTGATACCAAATCATTTCTCTTACTTTAGTCGATACATCACCGAGATAAACACCAGCTCGAACTTCTAATAACCAAATAGCTAACCGCCCACGTAATCGAGGAGGTACAGCCTCAGTAACCACCGTTATCATTGCCATTATTCGATTCCTTTGCGTTTATTTAACTCACTCTATGACCGTCATCACCTATTGTTTTTGGTTCAGGAATCGCTGGTGGTTGCGAATCAGGATAAGGATCTGGTGGTGATATATTTCCAGCACTTAATACCTCTTCAATTAGAGGAATTAATCGCTTGAGTATTTTAGTGCTACGAAATGCTTCACGACACGCAATACGTACTTCTCGATCTGGTCTAGGATTCTTTGTAGCGGCAATTTTAAAAGCCACGGGAATGACTGTTTCAAATTTTATTAAATCAGCCAAATCATAAACAAAACTCAGTGGTTTACCTGAATGCAGAAAGCCAATGGCTGGCGCATAACCAGCCGCTAAAATAGCCGCTTCACTGATTCCATACAAACAAGATGTTGCAGTACTAATGCATTGATTTATCGTATCGCCTTTTTTCCAGTCTTTTGGATCATATCGTCGCCCGTACCATTCAACTCCATATTGCTTAGCAAGTAATTGATAGGTTGCTCTAACTCGTGCACCTTCAATTCCCCGCAACTGATCAATACTGCGTTTTTTAGGGGCAGGTTCACCAAAACGAACTTCAAACATTTTACGCACTACTTTTAGGCGTAAATCTTCATCGAGGGCTAATTTCGCTTGATATAGCAATTTGTCGCTGCGCGCGCCGCCGGGTTGCCCTGCGCTGTAAAGACGCACTCCGGCCTCGCCGACCCAAATAATTAAAGTGCCGACTGTGGATGCTAGCTTAATAGCGGCATGACTTACGCGTGTGCCCGGCTCAAGCATTAAACACGCAATTGATCCTACGGGGATGTGCATGCGCTCGCCGTTTTTGTCGATCACGACAAACGCACCGTCTTTAACATCGATTTGTCCCATGCCCACAAAGATCATTGAGTTACGATCTTTAAGTGGGATAGGTTTTAGGGGGATAAATGTCACGTCCTTATGTCCTTATTGATTTGACCATGAAGTCCATCATTAATGCGGCGAGGTCTGCCGTTTAAGTAAATGCGCCTTAACGTCTTGGCGGCGATAAAATATCGCAAAAAACATCACTTGCTCACCCATTAATTTGTTGATAATTCTTAACTGCTTACTAATGTTTTCAAAAATAGCGGCCGTAGGCACGTTATAGACCTCGTGGGGTTGATGACCACGATCGGGCACCTCCTCACTGCTTGCTCAATTGAATCATGGTGTGCCTCGTGTTGTGTGAACATAAGTTAACGGCTAGCCTACTACAGGACTAAATTTAGTCATATTTAGTCCTGTAGTAATGACGATGGCTGTTCAAGTTTACTTTTTGTACAACGCAATTTCGCCTTTCACTAACGCTTTAAACAACGGTAAATCGTGTTGATATTTACGTTGTACACCAACAAAAATACGCTTAGCTTCGGCCTTTAAGTCCACCACCGCTGCTTTACGTAATTCGTTCGCCTCTTTGCGTTCAACATCTAATAACGTACGCTGAATTATTTGTTGGGCATTGGCGGCAAAGCGAGACATTGCTTCATTTTTAATACCTCCGACAAAATTTTTGTCATACCCCACACCAAACATTTTATTAAAGGCTATGGACAATTTTTCTTTTTGAATTAACCCTGAATCAATCACTTGAGTGATTTTACCTAAATGACGTTCAAGGGTCGACGGCATGCAATATAAGTCATAGACGCGCCCAGTAATCGAGCCTTGATCGGCAATGTTACCGCCGATCAATAAATTCGTTTGACGTGGGTTTTTCATGTGCTGAAATTGCCTAATAATATAAGCAGGCTCAACCGTGGCTTTGTCTGTTTCTTTACCAACGATATAACTGCCAAGCTCTTGCCAGCTTTGCCAATGTTGATCGCGCGCGCAAACAGCATACGCACCGTCCTCTTTTATATTGCGCGGCGTATATGGATGCGGCCACCAACCGGCGCCATTATCACGTCCGTTTTTAGTTGATCCATAATGCCCTTTATACTTTTCACGGTTAAAGGTGTTTACCGATTGCAGATGATCACTCCCACAAACATCACAAACACATGATTCATCGTTAATGACAAAGCCGATATGATAGGCCAAGGCAAATAAGCCGCGTGTTAAGCCAATGTTTTGCGCCTGATACATGCTGCCGCTTTGGGCGCTTACCCACATTGGTTCGTTATTCGCATCTTTATTAAGCTGCGCGTAGTCGTTAAAATAATCACTAGCAATCGTGTTGTTTAATAGTGTTTCTTTTAAATCAGCCCCCGCTACTAAGGTGGTTATTGCACCACCACCACGAATACCTGTTGCACCCGTTGGGCCAAAGCATTCACCTTTAATGTTCATGTGAAGATTATAATTGAGCCCATGAATACAATCGGGGCAAACAACACTCGCTCCTTCTACATCACTAAACAGCCCAATAGCATTAGCCGACGTTCCACACTCGATCCCCGACAACATTTTAGTGATTGGGCCATCTGGCCACTTAGCATCCGCTGGCGGCTTAGATTGCATAAATACATCACTTTCAAACCACTGGCTGTTAACGCGCTTAAAAGCATGATCAAATTGCTGTGCGCTAACCCCTTTCTTAAGATAGTTTTTAAGATCGGCAATGGTGGGATTTAGCACTACGGTGGTTAACGAACTAAGCAGCTGTAACATCGCTAGTTGTACTTCATCAAAATAATATTGCAGCTTATAATCGTGATCGCTGGTTAAAATCGTTTTTAATGATACCTTGCCATCTGTGGTGGAAATAAAATCATCATTAAGTAAGTTCATTGCTTTGCTCCTTACTCGCTGCGCGATTATTTTGACCACTAACAAACACATTGCGCATGGCGTATTTTCGGCTAACGCGCGTCGTTAGATCGCGCACTTGCAGTTGCGCCACCATATTATCGCCTTTAATATCGCTAAATATTTGCCCTTGATCACCTAATGACTTGAGTGCGTTAGCTGGGTTATCACTGTCGACTAAACACTCAAACAATGGCCGAGTCAGCGGGCATGATTTTCGCCCTTGAAAAATACCAAATATCGGCGCTTTTACGTGATCAGCTAATGTGTTGATCAAAGCCACATCGCCGGTGATCGCAAAGGTGTGCTGGCTATCACACCAATATTCACGATAAGTCGGCTTGGTTCCTTTTTGAATTTTTCCTTGCGGGCTACGAAAATTTTGCACCGTGTGATAGTCCACCATTTTTTCACCACATTGATTCACCTGCACCGCAATGTTGAGTTTTGTTGATAACTCGAAAATATCACTAAAGCGATCACGGGTGATCCCCATCGCCGCACTTAACATACCCATGATCGCCGATCGTGTTGGAAAGTGATTAACCTTACGATGCACATCAAAGGTTTGCAGCCCATAAGCCGACATGCCGTCCGTTTTTAAGATCAGCGTTTTAGTTGATAGTGTTGTCATTACACTCACCTTGTCGCTTAAAAGCGCAGTTCACTGATTTTATTAACAAGCTTGATGCTGTTGCTTTGCGCCGAGCTTGTTAAATCGAGCGCCAGTGCGGTTGATTCAAGCTCATAAGCTGAGACTAGTTTTTCATAATGAGCAACCAATGACATGATTGATGTTTCCATCACTTCACCATTGTTTTTAATTGGTTTTCTAAACGCATTAGCGAGTGATAGTGGTTGGTTTGATTGCGTGGCCAATACAAAGTCGGCTTGGTTATGCGCCGCAAACACTTTTTGTTTCGCATCGGGCGTGACTTGCGCAAAACAGCGGATCATCGTATTCACGATACTCGCAACTTCTTCCACCGATGATTTAACATTTTTAGCCAGCAAATCAACATTAATTGAGGCGTAGCGATAGAACACGCCCGAGCTAAATTCGGTGGTGCCGATATGCCCAGAGCCTTGCTCGGCTAAGTCGTCACAGGCAGTAAACCAATCAACTTCAATATCAGCACTATGAGTGGTTAGGCTGTGCGCAACGCTCATGGCGGCTTCCACATTACGCTCAGGGCAGCTAGCATCCATACGACCCGATAATGCGACGTCAAATGTCGGAATTTGAACAATTTTTTTCAACTCTTTTAAATCTGTGCCCGCTTGCACCATATTGATGGCTTCTCGAATTGCGCCGATGGCGTAGGGCTGAACGGCATCAAAGGTTCTAATTTTGGTCTTTTTATCTGGTGTGACTTTTGAGCCTAAATTAAGCAGCACATCCTCAATCATCTTCTCATCAGTATCTGGCATGGCTTTTTTGCACACTTCAAATAATTCATCAAACTTATTAGTGCGAATAGACTTTTCAGCCACCGCATTGCCATAGAGTTCACTTTGACGAATCGCGCGCTTTAAACATTGGCTTGAAATACGGCTGCGTACACTGCCGCCAAAAACAGCGGTTTTTTGCATGCCTGAATCATCGCGGTTCATCATTGATGATGGGTGAGAGATCAGGGTGTGAATATTAATAAATGTGGTCATGATAATCGTCCTTAAATGTCGTTTGTTTGCGGCTCGCTAGCTTCGCTATTAGCCGATAAAATAAAATTTTTTAGTAAGTTACGGCGCGCATTTTCGCCCCAATATTGGGCCAGCTTACCCAAGCTTTCTAATTGAATGTTGTGGCATCTCACCAATTGACGTTTTAAGTAATCAATCGAGTTATCGCCGCCGCGCGTTATCTGAATAATTTGCGACTCTTTTACCTTGGCATTAAGTAACGCTTGCGCCACGTTTACACCGCTTTCGTCATCGCTAATTTTTAGCCCAACTAGCAAAAACAAGGTGCGCTGCGTTTGTAGCGTATCTTTTGCGCCGGTGTACTTTAAGACGCGAAAATACGCGGGGCTGTCGCTTAATTTACTTGAACTACAGCGTATTAGATCGGCTTGGTCGCCCTTTGATAAGGCCACATAAGCACTATATATTCGTCGATACATTACCTTCTCCTTAATGCGTGCGCGCTAAGGACAACAGCCCAGCGCCCGCGTGTTTTTTTCGCCCAATGCCCATCACTAATACGCGCTCAATGCTCGCAGCATCAATGACTTGCAAAATCCCCTCAAAGCATATAAACCGACTATTGAATGATTTCTTACTGCGCACGAGTTTATCTTCCATAGCGGTTACGGTGACATTTGCGCCGCTAAGCTTGCGCTGTAGCCATTGCACTTGCTCGTCGCTATCTTTAATTTCAATCACTTTTTTACCCTTACTTAAGCATTTAGTTGGGTAAGCCAGTAATTTGAACTTATAAAAACCATCAGCCGCCAATTGTGGCGTAAATTCTTTGCCAGCCAACACAGTTGCTTGCTCACTGGTTTGCGGCGGCGTACTTGATTGCAGTAATATTTTTATGCGCCCTTGCTCGCTTTGCTCTACCCGAAACAGATGATCTCGCTTTCGCTCGGGCACATTGGGAAATAGACTCCAAATGGCTTGATGCTGCTCATAGCTATCATGAACATTGAGCATCACTTGTGATAAATACATGCGTTAATCCTTTAGGTTAATTCGTCAATGAGATCGCTCGTTATAAATCCCATCTCGTTGTAAGTAATATCTGTTCCGACAATGGCCTTGTGGCAATAATAGGTGTCATCTTTTTTACCTTTGGCGTGCTTTCGTGCCAGCGATACAGTATTTAATTCTCTATCTTGTTGCTCGTTAAAATCGCCACCATGATGCAAGCCCCCCTCTTGATTAAACAACACAACGCTCACGCTCATTTCGCCTTCTCGGGTGAGTAGCGCGCAGCGTGGATCAATGTCATTTAACGGTTTTGATTGCAGCTTGCTTAAACTGCGCGCCGCGTAATTACTGCCCTCAGCTTTAAGGGCGTAATCGTCATTTACCTCACGAAGCGACGCTGGCTCTTGCGGGTAGGCAACCTCTTCATGTACAAAATTAATCGCCACACGGTAACAATCAGGAAAACTAAGCGCCGTTCGCTGACTTAAATACTGCTCGGTTCTATAAAGCAGACGGGTATTTTGATACACAAACCCGCTGCCTTGATAATGTTGCTTAAGCTCAGCCACGCTAGTGTCTTGTGTGATTGTTTCATCGGGTAATAAGGTTATAAATCGCGGTGAGGTAATAGCGCTTGTGCGCGGGTGTAAGTCGCCTTGCGCGCGATCATGTCGCCACAATCGCCCCATACGCTGCATTAAAAATTCAATGGGGGCTATTTGGCTAATGAGCACATCAAAATCTAAATCAAGTGATTGCTCAATCACTTGGGTCGCTATTAATAAGCGGCCTTGCCGCGCAGCGCCCTTGCCATATTGCTTAAGCACAGCTTGCTCGCGTTTTTTTCGATCGCCAAAAGTGTAGCGGGCGTGAAATAAATCAATGCTAAGGCTGGGGAATTGTTGTTTCATTTGATGATACAAGCGCTGCGCACTCGCCACGGTATTGCAAATAATACCAACCATCGCCTCTTGAACAACCCAATCTTTAATTTGCTCTTTTTGTTGTTCATTGGGTGACAAATCGCTGCTATGCCATGACGTTAACTCTACGATTTTCTCATCTCTAGCTTTTTGTTCTGCCGTTTTATCGGTCAGGGTAAATTCTAGCGTGTCGCCACTTAAATTCGTATGGCTAATTAAGGGATAAGCATGACTTAATGATTCACCACAATAGGTGTTAAGTAATTTTTCTTTGAGGGTATTGGGCAAGGTGGCCGAGAGTAAAATAACGCTTGAAAAGGCTTGATGTTGTCCTTTTAACACCTGCTCAATTAGCCCGATCATGTAAGCGTCAAAGCTGTGTATTTCATCGAGGATCAGTACCGATTTTCGTGTGCCAAATGATCGTACAAATTGATGGCGTACGCCAAGCACGCCCATTAAAATTTGATCGATGGTCGCCACCGACATACTGCCTAAAAATGCACGTTTGTTTGATTGGTGTAAAAAGCCGCTTTCATCAGAAAATAAATACTTTGATTTTCCGTGCGCAAGCGTGGTTTTACATTCTGGAAACAGCTTGGTTGCCGCATCTCCTACCCGTTCAAACAAGCCGTTTGCTGTCGCTTGTGTTGGCAGCCCAAACACTACCCCATCGGCTAGTTTGGCCTCAATAAGTATTGATGCATACGCCAATGCAAATTCTGTTTTACCAGAGCCGGTGTCAGACTCCACCAGCGTTAACCCAGCTTGTAACGGCATGGTCGATAACAAGGTTTGAATGCCGCGTGGCTGATACGGTGAAAATAAAAAATAAAATCCAGCACCTTTGAGTTTCTCAATCATACCGGTATCAACAAGCGCTACTTTGGCACGCGGTAACGCTTCTTGGTAATAGTCATTAAGATCGATGGTTGGATCGGTAGTAAAATTGGTTATTGATGAGCCAACCCAATCGGCCACGCTACACAACCCGGCGAGCATGGGAATATCACCAACATCGGGAATATCATCCAACTGACAAAACCTTAATGAAAAATCAATCCACTCTTTACGGGCTAACTCATCAAACTCAATCAATTCATCATCGGTTTCAGGATCATCATAGTTGAACGAGGTATCACAATAGCCATGATGACCCGCCACCGCTTTGACGGCTTCGTTGGTATCATACATTTCACAAAATTGTTTATAACCACATGAACCATGGGAATAATAGGTTTCGTCTTCATCGACTTCCCACTCGTCACCTTGGAGCTTAACGCGGATATCCTCACGAAAGTGCTGAAAGCGCGCGTCAAACTTACCGAGATCATGTAACAGAATAAAAAATAAGACGATGTTTTTGGCATGTTTAGGCGTTGTGTTTAAATGCTGACTTATTTGTGACAGTAAGGTGGCTGACTCATCGAGCCACACATCAGCCACAGCCGCTACATCCAAACAATGATATGGCAATAAATGATAAGCATTACTATTGCTACCATCTTCATTTTTGGCGGCTTTGCCCCAATATTTAAAATAAACTGGCTGCTGTTTCATCGTCATGTATTTATTATTCCTTCAATAGACTCAGTAAACACTAATTCGTGATGCATATTATTGACCTAGCGCATTTAAACACTCTTATAAATCACTGACAATACTGTGATTTATACCGTGTAACCTTTGTACTCAGGTCAGAATCGATAGGGTTTTATTTGCGTCTCACAAGCTGGCGAAAGTACAATTTGTTGAGCTTTCGGGTCTTGCTGATAAGACGTTAGGTGCAAGCGCTTTAGGAGATAATTAACGAGGGCTTTACGTGTAGGAATAAGCAATGTGTCATTCGTCATTTGATAATCGTCACTAATGACTTGTTGCTGCGATGAGCTTAATCGTGGGTCAGGAATAATATGAACATCAATATGTTGATGCCACAATAAATCATCTTCTATTTTACTTGTCGCCTTTCCCTCATGAATAACCTCACCATTAAACCGCGACAAAACAAAGTCTCTAAACGCCATGTTTTTGCGGCAAAATGCGCGTACGTGCCAACGCAGTCCATCGAAAATCAAACTGTGGGGTTCAATGATGCGATCTTTATATTCTGGGCTGGTAAGTGATGTGTAACCAATGTCGATGGCGAGCTTGTTGTCGATAGCACGCAAAATTGGTTGTGCTAAATGTGGTTGAGGATTACGTGTGGGAATAGACACGTCAACAATTGACGTAAATATGGGTTGTGCAGTGTGATTCACCAAAGTGTGATATTGCGAAAACTCACTATCTGAGTAAATTAAAGAGAAGTGACTATCCGCCACAAATCCTTTAACCGTATCATCATAAACAATGGATTGTGGATGATTAGACACATATTTAGTAAAGGTGGCGCTGGCTTGTTTTCGTGAAATAGCAAAGTGCTTAATGAGGTGAGATGCGTTAACGCGCCCTTGCCATGTAATCATCACTTCGATGAAATGAAATCGTTGTTTAAATGGTGACATTAAATATCCGTATATGTCTTAATTGCTACGGCAATTTATCTATTGTTTAACTCAATGTCTAGTACTTTATACAATAAAAAAGGCAACCGAAGTTGCCTTTTTCAAATCAATCAACCGCTATTAAAACGTATGATCTTTTTGCTCTTTCTTGCTGTGGCCTAATTTAAAGACCACTACGAAAAAGACCGGCACAAAGATAACAGCCAGTACGGTGGCTGATAACAT
>Ga0105355_10003477_pt1 | contig 13800 bp, 8 predicted proteins | sample GOMGulsemesocosm_2_FD_83508 | JGI IMG/M metagenome (GOLD analysis project Ga0105355, IMG submission 83508) | Methane-oxidizing microbial communities from mesocosms in the Gulf of Mexico - GOM9C Gulf of Mexico | ecosystem: Environmental > Aquatic > Marine > Cold seeps | place: Gulf of Mexico... | reverse complement strand
TTATTCATCTTTAAAAAAATATGATTATGATCAGTCTCCAGAGTCGCGTTCAGAACACTTTGTTAAGTTATCAAGGGCTGTTCTTTGTATTGGTAAAGAAGATGCCGCCTCTTATTTTGACGAAGCACTAAGCAAAGCTTCAAACTTTGGTCAAGAAGGAGTTATTCGCTGGGAAGCATTAACTTCAATTGCTAAACGCAGCGCACAAAATGGGGATAAAAATCCAGAGCTTGCACATCGGTATATGAGATGTGCAGAAATGATTGGTGATTCAGTTTATAAAGAAAAACACTGGGATCGCAATGATACTATTTCGACCTGCTTTCAACTTTCGCCAGAATCGGCTTTCGCCATATCAAACAGGTGGAAGGATAGATCTGTTGGTTGGAGTGAAAGGCTAATGTATCCTTTAGCGCATAGCGCAATAGACTCAAATTATACAACATCAGCTTCTTTATGGGCGTTATCATCATTCTCTTGGGAATATGGACTTAGTGAATTTCTAAGCAAATGCCTTGCCAAAGAACCTTCTAAATTAATTGAGCAAGGGATACTCGATTACTATATTCGAGATTTGAGAATAAAAGGTTATTGTGGTGATAAGTGGATAGATATTCATAAACTTGCAATTAAGTACAAGTTAGAGTGTATAACGGTTGAAGAAGTTAAACTGCTTGCTGTACCTTTAAAAGCCGATAACTCAGGAACTTTACCTAAAAACTCAATAAAGCCAGAAGCACAAGAATATCAGTGGGGCAAACTTTATGGAGAATTTGATTTATTGACTGATGTTGGTTTTAGCGAAGCATTTCAGTTTTATGAAAATCAAGGTTACCCAAGAGAGTCAGAAAAGTTTTGGCAAGGCTGTTATAAGAAAACAACTTCAAGAAAGCTAAGTTCATTCTTAAATGTAATTAGCCACTCAGAAAAACTTGATTTTTATGACCTCCATAATGCATTTAAACAAATCCCTGAAAGTTGGAAAAACAAAGTTTCTGTGAAAAAATCTTGGAATTCAGCGATCAAGTATATTGCTTCTAGGTTCCCACAGCGGTTTACAGAAATATATGAAAAAGAATATTTTTTAGGTGGTTTTATAATCAACGGAAATACTAATACCGCTATTAAAGAAGGTGTTATCAAGGGGCTATCAAACTCAGTTGATATTGAGTCAGCTAGAGCCTTGTTTAGCTTTGCTCATTATAGTGCAAGTAATTTAACTATAACAGAAGCCCAAGATTTGATTGACTATGGTTTATCTAGGCTTGAAGAGTTTCTTGATGAAGATTATGCCGATGGCAGTTGGAACGAACAAAACCAATTACCCAAAGATCTTCCCCATTCAGTTGCCAGTTATATCTACGCTAATCTGGGATCACCTCATGCTGAAGAACGATGGCGAGCTGTGCATGCAGTAACTCGGCTATATAGTCTTAATTGCCAAAATGAAATCAACTTGTTGATAGAGTGTTACAGCAAAGGGCTATCTCAATCATTTATACCAACAAAATTTGACTTTTATAATTTACATGCAAAGCAGTATTTGCTTGTCGCATTGACGCGCTGTGCTAACGAATGCCCAGAACTATTGCTTAATAATAAAGGTTTGTTTGCCGCCATCGCATTAAATAAAGATCAAGGTATATTGTTTCAATATTACGCAAAGCAAATATGTTTAGTGCTACAAAAACACAGCTCAGGTTGTTTTAAAAGCTCTACGTTTGAAAATATTCAGCAAGCTTGTATAACTCAATATTCGACGCTCAACGAAAGTGAATACAGTTATCAGACTGATACTCCTTGGCATAAGGAAGGTAAACTAGGGGCGCTTCCAGAGATCTGGTTTGCACATGATTTCGATAGTGACTGGTTTGAACCTTTAGGACGTGTATTTGGTGTAAGTAGTTCACAAGTTGAAGATTTAGCGAAACTCGTATTATCCAAATATTGGGGTATTGATTTTAGCTCCTCACATATTCCTGATTCAAGAGCTGATCTTTGGAAAAGTAGAAGAAATAGTCATGATACTTATCACTCTCGTTCAAGCTACCCCGAAATTGATAACTACTCATTTTATATTTCATATCACTTGATGCTTGAGGTTGCGTCCATGCTACTAGAGGCTATGCCTATAATTCACGATGTAAATGATGACGTTAACTGTTGGGATGTGTGGCTTAGTAAGCATTTAATTCTTAACAAGAATAACTTACTACTATCTGAACTTCGAGATCCTATCCCTGTCGGGAAATCAGGTTGGATAAATGAAGAATACAATAAAGACTGGCAATGGCAAATCTCAGAAACAGATTTTATCGATCATTTAATTGTGCAAGAGAATTCATCCACTTGGCTGAACGCTGAAGGAGGTTGGGACGAATATAAAGATGGCAGGAATGAGCATGTATCCTTTTTGAGCGTTTTAGTCCCTAAGGAGTTAAGTCATTCATTATTGCTTACAACTATTAACTTCGATAACCATATGAATGAATGTTATTTATATAATTATTGTGAGTCAGATTACGGTCACCGAAACAGTGAAAAGTTTCAGTGCAAAGAATGGCTGATTCGTGAAGGTGAAAACAACGATATAGAATCAAATGATCCATATGTTGGTACAATATACGCGCAACCTTATAAATTAAGGAAACATGTGACAGAAGCAATTACTGTAACTAGCAGTGCAGACCAAAAGAGTTTTAGTTTGTCACCTGACAATAGCATATGCTTCAAAAATAAATACTGGAGTGAAGACAAACCTAGTGATTCAGATTCATACGTTAGCTCAGGTGAGCCAGCTTTAGCATCCCTTAAATTTTTAAAACTCATTTGTGACAAGCTTAATGTAGATATTGCTATACAAGTAAACATTAAGCGCACCTTCACAGGTTCATATAGGAATAAAGATGACAAACTCGGATACATACCAAGATACAGCAAAACCTTCATCTTATCTGGAGACGGAAAGCTTAGAGACACAAGAAAGAGTTATCAGCTTAGGTAAAAAGTTACTTGATAGCTTAAAAAAAGATGAGGCTGATGAAATAACTTCTTGGATGATTAATTATTTAGCAGAACAGATTACTTTAGCTGAGAGTGGCTCAGAGAAAGCCAAAAATAATTGTATTGATGTCATTTTAAAACTTTGGGAAAAGAGGGCTACGCTTCCTAATGGCACTAGGCCATTTGAAAGCTTTGAACCTATATTTAAGGCTCTAGAGTCACTTAGTCCAGAAAGTAATATTCCTCGCTATTATCATCAAGCCGATTCAGATGAACCTGACGATCTTAGTGGTTCTGAAAAGTGGGTAGAAATAGCTAAACGATTAGATGATACAGCAAGAACTTTAATTACATTTATGTTTGAACAAGCTGTTGTAGGCTCTTGTTCGGAAGAAACAAAAGAGTGGATTAAAGCTTTGGCTGGAACAACAGACTCAAATGAATTTGAATTTATTCTAAAGTATTCCGCTGAAAAAGAACCTGATGAAATAGAAGATCGAATCGAAAACTTAACAAACAGAATTAATAATTTAGAAGCTTTTGAAAGTTTGAGTAAATCAATTAGCCAAGAGCTAAGAGAAGAAATATGTCGATTAGGGGAAAATAAAGAATAAACTATATTGGATTAAATTAAGAAATAGACTAGAAGCCACACACATGTTGAAAATTATATATACCTAATAAGATCTAATCTGATTTTTTCAAACTAAAAAATAGACTTAATATTGTACATGAGAATACCGAGAATATTCTCATCCCTGAAATTAACCAATCACTTAAAGATCATTGCACTTGGTACTTACTTTACAATTATTGAAGATTTTCTTTAATTGAAAATTTCTACAATTTAAATATTTGCCCATGGTATATAGCCTCTGAACAGTTTCACACTTCTGGAAATAATTTCACTGAAACTAAAACCCACACACACAATCATTGTGGCAATATGTACTTTATAGTTTATTTTTAGCCTGTACATAGCTACAGCATAAAGATATCACAAAGGAAAAACCCAACGTCCTATATTATTTTTAAACATAAAGATGCTAGCCCTAAAACTTGGATTGGGGTTGGATTAATAATATTTAAAGGTAGTGAGCGTATAATAAGCTAGGGAAATGATTCAATAACTTCAGTTTTATGAATCAAAAAACGTTGATTTTTGATTCATAAAATAATTACTTATTTAATTTTCTCGCCTTTTTTAAAAAGTATTCTTTCAATTCCTTGTTGAAATAGATCAGAAGTGAATGTCCTTGATTAATTTAAAAATCAAGGACATGGCCCCTAACTAATTCACTTTGTTCCTGACTTAATTCCTAAAAAACATATTTTGTGTCTAGCAAAAGATGAGAAGTCCAAATCCCTGCAAGGCTTTATTTTTAGTTGTTTTTAAAGCCTAAGCATTCAAGGAATTATAGAAAGTAACTGTTTTTATTTACTGTCGGTAAACGATTTTATTTACTAGCGGTAAATGGTTTTAGGGTATCAATTAAAGTTTACTTCAAGTAAAGGATATTATTTACTGCAATTATTCCTTATACATGTAGGTGCTTAAAATGCTGATTTATAACGAATAAGTTATTTATTGATATGGTTTTTTTCATCATTGCCTCTTTAAATGGCTTCTGGCTTGTAAATAAATATCAAATGTTAGAGCAACGTGTCATGAAAAATGATTGTGCTACAGCGTAATTTTCACGGGTTAATTAAGTTAATCTGTGTTTATTGACATTATTTATATATATTAACATAGTAAGTTGTTGATATTAAAGGGTAATTTGATCTACTCTGTGTTTTGTTCTATGATCGGTTTAGTAAACAAATAATAGAGCCAATCAAATGAAAAGAAGACAAAACATAACTATAAAGATTAGAAACGGTTGGATAGAACGCTGGAAATTAGATAATAGTCAAAGTTCACTATATTTTTCATTCATCAAAACACAAGACATAAAATCTTACGGCTCGAAAGCTCGTGTTCCTGATTTTTTTGATGATTCACAAGATAGAAACTTATTATCTACCAATGAACGCTTATTTTTTTATCGACTACGTTTTTCAAAGCGCTTTGTGTGGATTAAAGAACAATACCCTTTGCTGCCGTTAGAGCGTGCTATGGCAGTCGGCAAAAGGTTAAAACTTAAATACCCGACATATCCTTATACATCAAATGTTGAAGTGGTAATGACAAGTGATTTCTACTGTCAGGATATCACTGGCCAGCAGTATGTTTATTCAATTAAGGATGTTAAGCAGTTTAAAAAAGCTACAGAAAGACAAAGGCAAAATATTGAAGTAAAGCTCAAAATAGAGAAAGTGTTTTGGGAGTCTCAAGGCGTTAAATGGTTCTTAATTTTAAGTGACAGCATTAAAAATATTTTTTCGCAAAATTTAGGACAGATCATTGCCTCCAACAAATTATCTCCTTTGTTGGAGGTGTTAAAGCATCGTTGGTTAACTGTGTTCAATAAAGCTCTTAATAATGGCTATGGCGAGCGTTTATGCGACTTAATGGTTGTAACAGTACAGAAATTAAGTATTACTTACGAAGATGCTGTTGAGCTATTTCAATACTGTGTTTGGCATCGAAAAATTAAAGCTTCTCTCTCAACTGTTCGTTTACATTTTGAGTATTCAGCTGAGTCATTAGGTCTAGAAGTATCTCTATGAATTTAAGTCTATTTATAAACGAATTACTTGTGCCATGCCCTGGCGAATCATCGTTAATGAACACTCCCCACCTTATTGTATTCATTGATACCGAGGCTAATTGTGTTTTTGTTATGAATATGACAACCAGTAGTAAACCGAGCAAACTTAGTCTTGATGCTATTTATGATGAATTGGAAGAAGGCAAGCTTGTTAAAGGGATTTCAGATATCCCTGAATACATGACACTCAGCGATGAATTTTTGTCAGATAATGATATTAAGAAGCGAGAGCTTAAATATCAAGTAATTAAGCCTATTATTGATTGTCTTGGTGACTTTTTAATTTCTAATAACTATGGCAAAGGGCTAATACAGCAATGTTTGTTGATTGCAAAAGAAATAGGTCTAAATGCAAATAGAACGCAGATTTATGATTTTCTATACCGATTTTTTAAATCAGGCTGCAATACGAATGCTTTTTTGAGAAAACCTGGAACAGGAAAAACAACCAACAAAGTTTACACAGGTAAAACAGGCCCTGAAAGAGATGACGGCTCTGTTGGGCGAATGCGCACTGATAAAGATAACAAAAATATTGCTGCAATTACTCGTAAGTATATTTTCACACAGCATCCCTTATCTGTTTATGAAGCATATCAAAAGTACTTAGATAAATATGAGAGTGATCCTGTTGTAGATATGAGCACAGGTGAAATAACAAGTTTTAAACGTTGGGATACTGAATTACTTTTATCTGAAACACAATTTAGTAACTGTGTTTCTAGTATGAAGAAAAAACATAAAGACAAGTTACTTGAATCTCAAAGAAAAACAGATCAGTTCAATAAGGATATAAAAGGCTTAACTGGCGATATTGATGAGTACTATGGCGTAGGACCCGGTGATGTTTATCAAATCGATGAAACTCCATTAGCGATTGAATTAACAGATGAGTTTGATCCTACTAGGCAAAAACGTATGGGAAGGCCCACTTGTTATTCAGTCGTCGATATGTTTTCAAAGGTTTGGGTCGCCATCATTCTTACGTTTGAAAAAGCTTCAGCGCATACTGCTCGTGAGGTGCTATTCGTAGCCTTTCGCAATAAAGGTAAGTTTTTTGAAGAAATAGGAATAAAGCCCCGTCATCCACATCCTATTGAGGGGAAGTGCAAGCGAATAATGGTAGATAATTTAGAATTCGCATCAGATCTTGAGCGCTCATTTACTAAAGATGCTCATATTGAACAAATTTATAACACGGAAGGTAATTCGCAACTAAAGGGAGGAGTTGAAAGGCGTCATAAAACTCTGGAAGAATTCTTGTTTGGAATGGTGCCGGGAGTTGGTAAGAAACATATTGCAGAATATTTAAAACGAAACCTTCGCAAAGATGCGCTGCTGAATATCAGGGAGCTTTACCAGTTACTTTATAACTTTATCACTACCTACAACAATTTCGCTGTTGTTGAAGATATGGTTATTACAAAAGAAATGAAGATGGATGGTGTAAAGAAAACCCCTATGGATAAATTTAAATGGGGATTAAAAAATAGACCAGGATTTTTAAAGGCTATAGATGAAAATAAACTGTATTTAAGTTTACTAGAGGTCGGCCAAGTTACAGTGCATCGTGGTTATTTACTACTGCCTGGTAAATATTTCGCGTCAAAGAAAGGCCAGCCTTCAAAAGGGTTAAAATATACATGCCAGTGGACTTTAGAGAATGGTATTCAAGATCATGAGGGAGGTAAACTTCCTAGATATTCATGCCGTTTTATGCGCTATTCATTGGGCATTATTTATATAGAAACACCTGATGGCCTTCAACCAGCACACCTGCATAATGTTCATAAGATGTATGAAAACTCTTCAGCTGAAATGGTTCATATGTACCAAAAAAAACAAAAGCTTGAAGATGAAAAATTAAAAGCAGCATATCAAGAAGAGCTCAGTTCTGTTCGTTTATCTGCAAGTAACTTAGTTCAAAATGCTAAGTCAGAAAAGAAACCAATTACAGCTAACGCTGCTAATACTCAAGATCTTAATGCTAATAGAGAAGCTGCCATTGAGAGGGAACGAGAGCTGTCTAGGAATCAGTTCGATAGGGTTAATGCTGAAATGGGCATCACTGTGCCCCAAGAGCAAAATGATAAACCTTCCACAGAAAATGAGACCGTTCCTTCAACAGAATCTTCAGACAATTCTACAGCGACACTTTTTGCTGAACAGATGGCTGCAAGAAATAAACGTAAGAAATAAACGTAAGAAAGGTGATAAATAATGACTTATAAAATAGCAAAATATACTCCTTTAGATAATACCGACTTTCAGGGTAACCCTTTTATTGAGTGTTTACCAAGTAGGCTAGCTAGAAAATATTTTTGGGAGGCTGTACATGATTTGGTTGATGTGCCGGATAATTTACATGAATTGACCGTTGAAACACGAGAGCAAAAAGCTGCCAACATAATGAAATCGGTGTGTCCAACATCAGAATACTACGATATTTATTGTGACTTTTTAAACACTTTAAAGGAAGGGCTTGCAGATCGGAACCCATTAAATGAAGACGTTAAAAAATGGCAAAACCAAGTTGCAACATCAAGACATAACCATGGCAGAACGACAGCCCCTAGTATTAAATTTACTGGTTATTCAGGCATGGGGAAAACAACGATTGTAAATAGCGTGCTATCTACGATAAATCCAGTACTTCTTCACTTTAATCACGAATCATTGGGCTCAGGCACTATTCAAATAGTTTACATAAAGATTGATATTCCAGCTGAGGCAAATTCAAAAGAAATTTGTTTAATGATTGCCTCCGAGATAGATTCAATTTTAGGTACAAACTATGAAGAGCAGTATGAAAAACTGAACCGCTCTCGCTCTATAAGCAAGCTAGTAACATTATGCGCATCGTTACTTGTAGGCGCTATTATCTTTGATGAAATTCATAACATTTGTTTTGCTTCTCCTAATGAGAGGAAGATGATCTTTAAGCTTTTTGATCAGTTAACTCAAGTTGCTCGAATCCCCACATTAAAAATAGGAACATCTAAAGCAAATCGCTTATCGGAAAAGGAATTTACTAACGCTAGGCGTCTAGGTATTCCGCATGAGTGGCGTAACTACAAACCTGGCAGTGAAGATTGGGATATTTTAGTCAATTATGCATGGGGCTATCAGCTAACAGATGAACTTGTAGAGTTGAATGCAGAATTTAAAAATAAAATATATTCACTCACCCAAGGTATACCTCACTGTTTATTTTTCCTGATAGAGCAGTGCAATAAATACTGTCTAAGAAAAGGCTTAGAAGTTTTTACTCTTGAAATCATGCAACACGTCTACGAGACCAAATTTTCAATAATGAAAAGTGCTTTAATTGCTTTACGTCATGGGAAAGTTGATGCGTTCGATGACATTATGACTACATCTACGCAATTAGATTCAGAGATTCAAAAGTTAATTAAGCAATTATTAAAAATTGCAGAAGAAAATAAATTTACTGGAGAAGAAGCAAGAGCGATCCATGAGCAAATTGAACCTTATTTACCTGAATATAAATTAACCAAAAAAGAGGAAAGAACTATTAAAAAGTTAGAAAAAGAAATTGCCTCTGAAGCCTCTGCGTTGCCAATTGATGAAGATGGTTGTGAAGGCATTCCCTTATGATCGTTCTTAATCAAAAGCCTTTCCCTAATGAACATGTTTTTTCTTGGTTACTACGCAATTATTTTCTTTCTGGTGCTGCAAACTTTTTATGTTTCCAAAAGCAGATAAATATTGATGCAACAAAGCTTTATGCTAATCAAGTGTTTGGGAGTAGCTACGAAGCTACTATCCAAATTTTAGATAATAGACAGAAGCTAATATCTAATCACACAACTGCATTATTGTGGCAAGTTTCTGTAGGTGAATTAGCTCATGGTAATTCTCCAGCTTTAGACTCATTTGAACACATGAATGAGCAACAATTCTTTGGCCATGATACTAGCTGGCATGCATGCCAGCATTGTATTGAAGAAGATATGGAACGTTACGGTGTTAGCTATTGGCATGCAGCTCATCAATACCCTAGTGTGTTTACCTGTTTCAAACACTTAAGGCCTTTATTGTTCGCAAAAGAGCCGGTTAAAAACATTTATGCTGAGGTGCTCCCTCAAAATGTAACTACTTGGGAAAGTGTTGCTCCTGAGGCGTCACAGGTACTCATTGGTTGGCAATGTTACCTAAAGGAAGTCATAGACCAGTGCCACACTAATATCAGCCGCATAGCTCAAATAAAACCTAAAATCATAAAGTACTTTAATGTAGATAAATATAAACAACGAGAGAAAAAGTTATATTGTGAAAGGCTGAATTTAGAGTTTGAGCAAGCGATGGGAAATCAGCTACTTCAATACTTGTTTAGGGACTATAGTCGTGAAAATTCAAGAGGAAAAACCAATGTATTTTCAATTTTATTTATTAATCATTACAAACCTAATGGTGTGCGAAATCCAGTTTATTGGTTAGCTGTAGCGTACTGGCTAAAAATATCAAAACAGCTAGATGTGTTGAGTTAATACTATGCATCCACTCTTCCCAAAGCCAATGCCAGATGAAACCGTTTTTAGCTTGTTATGTAGATTTCATCTGGTGTCAGCTCAAGGTTATTTTAAAGCAAACACTTTGAAATCGATGGGGATTAATGCATCTAGACCAAGTAATGAGCTTCCATGCTTTTTACCTGCTTTTTCAAGGGTTTCAGGAATATCGATTAATCAACTAATCTATAAATTTACGAGTGTTCATTACTACGAGCCCTTTGTTAGTAAAACCTCTTTTCAATACTTAGTTACAGGGTTAGCTAATGGAAATACCTCAAGCCTGCAAAGTAAGTTAGGCATGGTTGCAAACCGTATGATGCAAGGACAAAGCCTAAGGTTTTGCCCTCAATGTGCAGAAGAAGATGTTGAAAAATATGGGATGACTTATTGGAGAATTACTCACCAACTTGTTGGAGCAACTGTTTGCAGTGAACACCATTGCCAACTATACGGCGTACCTAGAAAATCAGTGAAAGTTATGTTGCCACCTCAGTGTTCAAAGATTGAATGTAACGATGTTGATTGTGATTTAACACAACTTATTTTTGATGAGTTTCATGATAGTGGTTTTAGCTATTGTTTAAATAAATTAAGAAGTTGTTACGAAAACCAGTTAAATCTATTAGGGCTTTTGACTGCGAGTGGGAGAATACGTCAAAGGTCATTAAAGTCTTTTCTAAGTGATCGCCTATCTCAACTTTCAGCTACTTCGAAACCTTATAGCTTATTGAGTTCGGAATGCAGTCATGGACGATACCCCGAATGCTTGTTTTATCTTGAGCACTGTAATCATCAGCCCTTGAAGCATTTATTCCTTATATTCAGTTTGTTTGGTTCGTGGAAGGCATTTAAAAGTAGCTTTTATTCTAAGGAGCAAGTTTGTAAGCCTGTAGAGCCATCTACCAATGTTAAAAACTCTATTGAATGGGCTACAGGTTTTGAGCTTTTACATGAGGGTCAAAGTCTACGGCAAGCAGCAACTGTAATAGGCACAACAGTATCAACATTGAAAATTAAGGCTCAGCAAAAAGGTATACCTTTAGATACGAGACCTTCAAAGGTTTTTGAGGATACGCAACGAGCTATTTGGCGCAAGTTGTTTGTTGGTATTGATTGTAAAAAAATAGCATCAGAGGTGAAACTTTCTGTTGGTGCGGTTGAAAAGGTTTTGTCTCGATACCCTGAGCTTGTCAGGCTCAGGAAGAATATCCGCTATTTCAATAAACGTCAAAAGCATCGTCAAAACTTGAACGAAGCTATGCAGAGGTTTAAAACGCGTAATGAAATTAGAGCTAATAGTTCGGCTAGTTATTTGTGGTTATACAAGTATGATAAAATATGGCTGTATAATCATTTACCTAAAGCAATACCTAGACAGAAAAGATACTCCAGAAGGAGGGAATAAATGACTATGGCAATTCTGTTTATTATGTATTTTCGTTGATATATTTTCAAACGTTTTAACTTTGATGTAAGTTAAGAAAAGAGCAGCAAAAGGTTTATTTTATCCTCACATAATCAACTTATAAGTATAAATAAAACAATAAATATAAATTACTTCGATAAAAGTTTTTTAAACATGGCTCTATGAAAACCTTCCGCCAGTAATAACTAAACCTTCAGTGACATCGTTTCTAAATTAATACCAACTGAAAAATTAGATAAGGAACATAGTATGTACAAAATTTTTAAAAGAAATAAAAAGCGGCTAAGTGTTATTTTGTATAATGCTCGTATCAATGACATGACATTGAATGAATATAGAATCATATTGCATCGATTCCAAGAGAGCAAAGCGCTTCGTAAAAAATATAAAAAGTTTGGTGTTGTACTCGACTGGGCTAATGCAGAGTTTGACCCTGGACTTGGCTGGTTAATGGTTCAAGAGTACGTCAAATCAACAAAGCGTGAGGAAGGTCATATTGCAGTTTTTACAGGTATAAACGATTTGCCGGCGGATGTTAAACCACTTTTTGAGTCTCAGTTTTTAGGGAGCCAAAATGATAAATAGTGAACTTACAGCTTGTACTTGGTGGTCTGTATTAGTTCACGCGATAACTCTTTATTGTACCTGTACTAATAGGCTTTCAGTGACGAGTTCTCCCTAAAAATTAATCATTCATGAACTTTAATGATTAGTACGAAAAATAAACTAAAATAGCTGTATTTGAATGAAAAACAAGCAAACGAACTTTTTTTTAATTTTTTTACTGTAAATTTTTGAAAACAAAGGCTCTTATATAATTGAGGTCAATAAAAAAATATATAACCGAAATGCATTTTAATACGTTAATAATTTCACATACTGGTTTGATTCTAATTTCGTAGAAATTAGGTATACCGACGCCAGGGCGTCGAAAAAGCCAGTTGCTCTATTTTTTATTTCTTGTTTGAGAAAATCGCATTAATCTCAGTATCGTCAATAATTTGTTCTATAAATCCTCTAGAAAGCTCTTCGTATTCAAAGCTTAAGAACCTAGAATAACGGTTGAATTTAATAAAAGAAGGGAAGTAGCGTAGATAATCTTTTACCTCTATACAATCTGACTCGTCACTAAAGATATAAAGCTTTGGTTTTTCATCTTCTTTTTCTAGGTATAGCAGGTTTCGATAATTTGAATTGAATAGTTTTTGGTCTTTTAGATTTTGCCCTTCTTTTTTCCAGAATGAATATTTTAATTTGCTTCCGGGCTTAAGGCTCAACTTTAGTACTTCAAGTATTTTATGCTTCATTTCATTACGTACACATTTTACTTTTTTGAGTTCCGCTTTTTCTCCGTGCTTACCAGCCAGCCAAACTTTTGATGCACTTAAACGGTGATTCCCAATTTGGCAATAAGGGAAACCTCCTACATAGGCGATAGTTAATGGTCCGTGAGAACCAGAAGTTGGAAAGTCGTTTTCACGCAGTTCTGATTCAAAATATTTAACAATTTTCTGTTTTCTCTCTTCCCACCCAGAGCAATGTAAGCCTTGCACGGAGTCTCTCCAAGAGCTTTTACCTTCTATGAAAGATCGTCCCAGAAGAGCTATATTCACTGATATTGGTATATCCAAGTATTTTTTTACCTCATTATCATTTTTCTCTCTACTTATGATACGAAGGAATTCACCATCTTCTATTCTTTGATCAATAACACTGTTTTTTGCCACTAGTTTTGCATAGTTCAATAGGACAGCCTTCAAAATCACTCCATTAATCAATTTTAATTAAATTACTCTGTTTCTCACTATAACTTATTATATTTACACGGTTAATTTATTAATTGAAATTTATCTAGAAAAAAGTCATTAAAAAATTAGACAATCTATAAAAAACATTTTCAAAGCTGATTGTCTGAATTTTAAATAGATTTTATTAGAAATTTCAAGGCTAATGTTGGACAGCTAAAAAGTACTTTGTCTGAGATTTAAATATGCAGGCACATTCGAAATGATCACGACAATTGAAGTTGGAAACTGTGATTTAAAATAAATATCAGGCGGGCTATATAGCTCGCCTTTTTTGTAGGTAAAATATTTTAACTAAGGTAAGATAAATTACTATA
>Ga0105355_10003475_pt1 | contig 13803 bp, 16 predicted proteins | sample GOMGulsemesocosm_2_FD_83508 | JGI IMG/M metagenome (GOLD analysis project Ga0105355, IMG submission 83508) | Methane-oxidizing microbial communities from mesocosms in the Gulf of Mexico - GOM9C Gulf of Mexico | ecosystem: Environmental > Aquatic > Marine > Cold seeps | place: Gulf of Mexico... | reverse complement strand
GTGATCGTCGCCATTATCTGTGACCGTGGCGATCGTTACCTGTCGACTAACGTTTTTTAAACGGTTTTTAGCGCCCCAAATTCAGAGAGCACTTCATCAGCTCTCCTCCTTAAATTAAGAAGAACACACATGGCACGACGCAGAAGAAAGTACAAAGCGCCCGAAGAAGTAGAACTTACTATTGAAGGCTTGACCCATGAAGGTCGCGGGCTTGCCTCGCGTGAAGGTAAAAAAGCATTCATCGAAGGCGCATTGCCGGGTGAGCAGGTTAAAGCGCTAATCACTAACAGCCGCTCGCGTTATGACGAGGGTAAGGTTGAAGAAATTTTGACGGCTTCGCCGCAGCGAGTAGAAGCGCGTTGTGCACATGCCGCTATTTGTGGTGGTTGTAGTCTGCAGCATCTTGATGGTCAGGCGCAGATTGAATTTAAGCAGGCGACGCTGATGGAGCACCTGCAACATTTTGGTGAGCAAAAGCCGGAAACATTGCTGGACCCAGTGACGGGGCCAAGTTACGGCTATCGCCGCAAGGCGCGTCTGGGTGTGCGCTATGTCACCAAGCGTGATGAGGTGCTGGTGGGTTTCCGTGAGAAGGGTAGCAGCTTTATTACTGATATTAGCCAATGCCATGTTTTGGATGAGCGGCTGGGTGACAAGATCCCACTGCTGCGTGAATTTATTATGTCACTGGATGCCTATCGTACCTTGCCGCAAATTGAAGTGGCGATTGGCGATGAGGTTGTGGCGTTGGTATTCCGTCACATGGAAGCGCTGTCTGAGTCTGATCTGACGGCGTTAACCGCATTTGCCGAGGCGCAAAACTTCCATGTTTATCTGCAACCCGGCGGCCCCGATACGGTGCATAAGCTGTGGCCTGAAACAGGTGATAATCGCTTGACCTATCGTCTGGAAGAATTCGATCTGGAAATGCGTTTCCATCCGATGGACTTTACTCAGGTTAATGCCGATATCAATCGTAAGGTTGTACATTTAGCCTTGCAATACCTGGATGTGCAGCCTGATGAGCGGGTGCTGGATCTATTCTGTGGTCTGGGTAACTTTACCATGCCGCTCGCTCGCAGCACCGGCGCTGCGGTGGTGGGTGTTGAGGGCAGCGAGGCAATGGTGGAGCGTGGTTTTGAAAATGCCCGTCATAACGGTCTCGATAATGTGAAATTTTTTGCTGCTGACCTAACTCAAGATTTTGAGCATCAACCTTGGTCAGCACAGGGTTTTGACAAGATTTTGATCGATCCGCCACGTTCAGGCGCGTTGGAAATGGTACAGAAAATTGCCCGCTTCAAGGCCAAACGTATCGTCTATGTGTCCTGTAATCCGGCCACACTGGCACGCGATGCTGGTGAGCTGGCGTTGCATGGCTATACTCTAAAGGCGGCGGGTGTGTTGGACATGTTCCCACAGACCGCGCATGTGGAATCCATCGCGGTATTTGAGTATCAATAAGGGCAGTTGATAGATTTATGGTTCAAGTTAGAAAGCTACAACCCGATCCTGCTCAGGGGCATATTAATACTGATGCCTGGGTGAGTCAGCTACAGCATAGCCTTGGTCTTGAGGATATGTCTGCAGTGCAACGTGCCTGTGAATTAGCGCAGGGTATTGCCCAAAAGGCGATTGCCGCAGCGGCGAATGATCAACATATTGGTAATTGCTTTTTTGCCGGTTTGGAGATTGCCGAGATTCTGGCCGGTATGAAACTGGACAGTGATAGTCTGGTGGCGGGTATTTTGTGCCGGGCGGTGCGTGAAGAACGACTGTCACTGGAGCAGGTGGAGTCAGAGTTTGGTATAACGGTGACCAGACTGATCGATGGTGTACAACAGATGGACGCCATTACGGCTGCGCAAGAGTCTCTTAGCAATACCGGTCTGGGTGGTCAAAACCAGGTCGAGAATGTGCGCAAAATGTTGGTTGCTATGGTTGATGATGTGCGGGTTGCATTGATTAAACTGGCCGAGCGTACCTGGGCTATTCGTGCCATCAAAAACGAACCCACAGAATTTAAACAGCGTATTGCTTGTCAGGTCAGTGAAATTTACGCACCACTAGCACACCGGCTAGGCATCGGTTATATCAAGTGGGAGTTGGAGGATATCGCCTACCGGTATCTGTGCCCCGAACGCTATACCATGATTGCCAAATTACTGGATGGGCGCCGCCTGGATCGCGAAGAATATATTTCCAGAGTGATCAATATGCTGGAAGGCAAACTGCGTGATCAGCAAATTGATGCAATTGTAACCGGGCGCGCCAAGCATATTTACAGTATTGCGCGCAAAATGGAAAACAAACATATCGACTTTGATCAGGTTTACGATGCCAGTGCAGTACGCGTGCTGGTGCCTGAGATTAAGGATTGTTATGCCACGCTGGGTATTGTGCATTCCTTGTGGCGACTTGTGCCGAACGAGTTTGATGATTACATCGCTATTCCCAAACCCAATGGTTACCGTTCGCTGCATACCGCGGTGATTGGCCCTGAAGGTAAGGTGATGGAGGTGCAGATTCGCACCCACAGTATGCATGAGGAAGCCGAGTTTGGTGTCTGCTCACACTGGCAGTACAAGGGCGCCGATCGTAAAGGTAAGAGCCACGGTTACGAAGAAAAAATTGATTGGCTGCGACAGGTTTTGCATTGGCATGAGGAAGTGGGTGATATTAGTCACCTGGCCGAAGAAATGCGTCTTGACGTTACCTCTAATCGTATTTATGTGTTTACTCCAGCCAGCCATGTGGTGGATTTGGTGCCTGATGCGACGCCTATAGATTTTGCTTATCGGGTGCATACTGAAGTTGGCAACCATTGCCGCGGTGCGCGAGTCAATGGAGCTATCGTGACGCTTAATCATGCCCTGAAAACGGGGGATCAGGTGGAAATTTTAACCGCTGAGCATGCTACGCCACGTCGTGAATGGTTGAATCCATCGTTGGGTTACACCCGTATTGGGCGCACACGCAGTAAAATCCAGCATTGGTTTAAATTGCAGGATAAAGAAGTTAACGCTGATGCCGGCCAGGTGATGATAGAGCGTGAAATTCAGCGGTTTGATTTGATGGATATTGATTTTGACGCGCTTGTTAAGGCGTTGAGCTATCAAAGTCGCGAAGATATGTTTGCTGATGTCGGGGCCGGTGATTTGCCGGTGGCGCAGGTAATGAATGTGCTGCAACGTCAATTGGTTGGGCATGAGGATCGCGAACAGCTGTCATTACAGCTGCCAGCTTCTGGAAATGCCGATAACACGTTAACGGTTGGTTTGCAGGACAGCGCAATGCAACCGGGCAGTGACGCGATGACGCAGTTAGCGGAATGTTGTAAACCGTCGCAGGGTGATAATTGTTTGGGTTATGTGCAGCAGGGCTTTGGTGTCACCATTCACCGCCGTGATTGCGAACAGATTTTGCGATTGGAAGAAGAGGCCCCTGAGCACATTGTTCAGGTGAATTGGGATGGCTATGCTGAGCAGCGTTACGGCATTGATATTTTGGTGCGAGCGCTGGATCGTCACGGTCTACTGCATGATATTACCGGCGTGTTGAGCCGGGAGTCGGTGAACCTTACCTCGATGAGCACCCAGATGGATCGTCGTCAGGGTTTAGTGGAGTTTCGAATGACTATCGAAGTGACAGGACTTGTCCTGCTAGGCCGAGTGCTGGATAAAATTGGCCAGATACCTAACCTGGTTGAAGTTAAGCGCTGTCGGTTGAATCATTAATCAGATTCGCTGGGCTTAAGCAGCTTCTATTTATTTCAAAGGTGGCACGACATGCATTCGCTTGATGATTTACTTCAATTGATGCGCGATTTGCGTCACCCCGAACACGGCTGTCCCTGGGATTTGCAGCAGGATCACGCCAGTATCGTACCGCACACACTGGAAGAGGCCTATGAAGTGGCCGATGCCATTGAGCGCGACGACAGCAATGATTTGAAATCAGAGTTGGGTGACCTGTTGTTTCAGGTGGTGTTTTATTCCCAGCTCAGTGCTGAGCAGAAGGATTTTGATTTCAACGACGTGGTAAATGCAATCACCAGTAAATTGCTGCGTCGCCATCCCCATGTTTTCCCTGATGGCACCCTCGCTTCCGCCGGTGTTGCCGAGCTAAAGCTCACTGAAGCGGAAATTAAACGCAATTGGGAAACCATTAAACAGCAGGAACGCCGTGAAAAAACTCAGCACAGCATTACCGATGATGTGCCACGGACGCTGCCAGCGTTAACTCGCGCCAATAAACTGCAGCGTCGGGTAGCTCATGTTGGGTTTGACTGGACCGATGCCAGTGAGATTTTTGCCAAGGTGCGCGAAGAACTGGCTGAACTTGAAGAGGCGGTTGCCGAACAGGATCAACAGCACATCGAAGAAGAACTCGGGGATTTATTTTTTACCTGTGTCAACCTGGCGCGCCGTTTTGATGTCAGTCCGGAAGCCGCTTTGAATGGCTGTAACCAAAAGTTTGTACGTCGTTTTAAGCACATTGAAAAGTCAGCTCAAGAGCAGGGCAGGGTCTTGGCTGATATGACGCTCAATGAGCTGGATGCAGGCTGGGAACAGGCCAAGCAATCTGGGTTGTAGCTAGGTTGCCCGCTTGAATCCCCTTTTCGCCTGACAAGACCGTGCTCCCGCACGGAATTTATTGGCAGCAAGCTAAATCAATGGATGTTTTCGACTTTAAAAAAAGCTATAGTTCCCGCCTTGCGGGTTCAGAGAAACTCTGTATTGGCAGACTCGAATTTATAATTATCAGAGAGACATTATTATGCGCGTAATCTTGTTAGGGGCTCCTGGCGCAGGTAAAGGTACCCAAGCACAATTCATTATCAAACGCTTTGATATTCCACAAATTGCTACTGGCGATATGCTACGAGCGGCAGTTTCTGCGGGCACTGAATTGGGTCTTCAGGCTAAGAGCGTTATGGAATCGGGCGGGCTAGTTTCTGATGAGCTGATAATTGCTCTGGTTAAGGAACGTATTGCTCAGGATGATTGTACTAATGGTTTCCTGTTTGATGGCTTTCCTCGCACCATTCCTCAGGCTGAAGCGCTTAAAGATGCCGGTGTACATATTGACCACGTGGTCAATATTAATGTTGCTGATGACGATATTGTTAAACGTCTCAGTGGCCGTCGTGTACATCCGGGCTCTGGTCGTATTTACCATACAATCCATAATCCACCTAAAGTAGAAGGTAAGGATGATGTGACTGGTGAGCCGTTGATCCAGCGTGAAGATGATAGCGAAGCGACCATTAAAAATCGTCTTAAGGTGTTCCACGAACTGACGGAACCTTTGGTTAATTATTACAAAGATTGGAAAGGTGAAGGCGCGCCAGTCTGTCATCGTATTTATGGTGTTGGTGCGGTGGAAGAAATTACCGGACAGGTAGCTGCTGTACTGAAGTAATTCGCGCTACAGCGGATTGCTTGACCCCCATGGCGGTTTATAAACTCGATAAATTGATGGATGAAACCCGGCGACTGGCTGCTGAATATCGCCGCTCGACGAGTAGTACCCTACCGGTCAGTGCTGAGTTGGCCAAGTTCGATGCTATTAGTTTGCTGGGTTTACGTTCGCTTGAAAAACCCGAAAGTGGTGTCGATGCCCTGCGTGATTCTGAACAGGGTATTGAGCGCGTACAGATTAAAGGTCGGGTGATTTTTGATCCTAAAAAAGCAGGGCAACGTGTTGGGCAACTTAATCTTGATGCCGACTGGGATGTGGTGCTGCTGGTGATGATGAACGAAAATTATCAGTGCACGGCTATTTATTCAGTTTCAAAATCGCAACTACTGACGGTGTTGGCTGAACAGCAGGATGGTAAGAATAACTCCCGAGGCGCCTTGTCGGTGAAAAAATTTCAGGCCATTGCAGAGCAAGTTTGGCCCTGTTGAGAGACTAATATTTTCTGTCCCTGACATTTAGGGCTCATATTTCCTTCCTTTTGAATCATTCACAGCCATAGCCTATGACAAAAATACTTGCGATTGATACTTCAGGTGAAGCCTGTTCGGTAGCGGTGGCTCTTGATGACGAGGTGTTGGAGCATTTCGAAGTTATTCCTAGGTTACATGCCCGTAAGTTATTGCCAATGGTGCAATCGCTGTTATCTGAAGCAGAGATCTCTCTGAATTCGTTGGATGCTATTGCTTTTGGGCGTGGCCCCGGCTCTTTTACCGGGCTACGTATTAGTGCAGGTGTTGTGCAGGGGCTGGCCTTTGCTGCGGATCTGCCTACCCTGCCAATTTCGAGCTTGGCTGCGCTGGCTCAGGGCGTTTATCGACAGACGGGTCATACCGATATTCTGACCGTGATGGATGCCCGTATGGCCGAGTTGTATTGGGCGGGTTTTCGGGTAATAGAGGATCATGTTGTGTTGGCGGGATCAGAACAACTGACCGCAGCTGAGCAACTGGATGAATCCAAAACACTGTTAAATACTGAAACAAATTGGATCGGCGTTGGTGATGGTTGGCCGTTTTCTGCTCGGTTCCCTGCTCATGTCTTGCAATCCGTCACGCCGTTAGAGCAGGATTTTTATGTGCAAGCGCAGGATGTTGTGAGGCTTGCTCGTCACGATTTTTTGCAAGGCCTGCAAGTACCTGCCGAACAGGCGTTACCGGTATATTTGCGTGGTAAGTCTGCCTGGCGAAAGGTAGGAGAATAGACCAGTGGATTGGCTGCAAACGGTATTTCTGGCGCTGTTGCAAGGCCTGACGGAATTTTTACCGATCTCCAGTTCGGCACATTTAATTTTACCGTCACAATTGTTTGGTTGGCACGATCAAGGACTGGCCTTTGATGTCGCTGTACACGTGGGGACTCTAGGTGCGGTGGTGGCTTATTTTCGCCATGATGTGATGGATATGACTCAGGCCTGGTTGTGCTCTATTTTAAGGCACCAGCATAGTCAGCAGAGCCGTCTTGCCTGGTATGTGATATTAGGCTCAATCCCGGCGGGTTTAGTAGGTATTTTGCTGGGTGGTTTTATCGAAACTAATCTGCGCAGTACGTTTGTTATTGCTATGACAACACTGATTTTTGGCTTTGGCCTGTGGCTGTCTGAAACCCGCTTTAAACATCACCGTAGTTTGCCAGACATACAGATGCGCGATGTGTTGTGTGTTGGCTTGGCGCAAGCACTGGCCTTGATTCCCGGTACGTCCCGTTCCGGCGCTACTATGATGGTGGCGATGGCGTTAGGTTTGACTCGAACCGCTGCGGCACGTTTTTCTTTTCTGCTTTCCATACCGGTTATTTTGTTAGCGGGCTTATTGAAGGTTGTTGAGCTTTGGCAGTCTTCCGAACCGGTATTGTGGGGACATTTGCTGCTGGGAACTTCTATTGCTTTTGTCAGCGCCTACCTGTGCATTGGTTGGTTTTTGAAAGTGCTGGAAAAAATTGGCATGCTACCTTTTGTGTTTTATAGATTGTTCCTGGGCATTATCTTGCTGGTGTTTTTTGTTTAGGTTGCTGTTTTAATAGCCCTGTTTTTACTAAGATGCTTGTTAATAAAACTTTTTCACGTGCTTCTAGTCCAGATTACTCATGAGAATTGTTTCCTCATTCCTGCCGCCCGTTACCAGTCAACCTCAGCTAAGAGGTGATCAAGGTAAATCTGAAAATGCCCGTGAGGTGTTTGCAGAGCTTGTGGATGACAATTTATTGGTGCCGGTAACTGTCGTTGCACAGACCGAACCAGTATCGCAGCAAGCGCAATTGTTATCTGAGCGAGTTGATCTGAGATTATTGAATGAGGAGGCATCCTCCCACAGTGAATTGCCGCTTAATAATCAGCGTGCTCTGGCCAGTTATCAGTCGATTGGTGCGGACCCTGCCGTGCTTTCGAACAGTATTTCCCGCCTTGATATTACTGTCTGACTGATGCGATGAGTGATATCTCTGATCTGGAACCTTTGTTGGATAAGCCTGCTTTGGCCGTCTGCGCGGCATCACAACAACAACATACCTCGGCGGCTGCGATAGCCTTGCGCTTAAAGTTAGTTTTGCTCGATCGTCAGGACATTGATGAGGTGTTGCGGTATCCGTTATTGATTTGGGTGGATGCCGCGGGCGTGGGTTTGAAACAATCAGGCCGAAAAGCGCCTAATCCGGTGGTTGTTGATTTTGTCGGTGGTTCACTGGGGTTTCGAGGTAAACGTAGCCCGCATAGCCGTGAATTAGTGGCAAAGGCGGTGGGTATTAAAAATGGGCAGACGTTACGGGTACTGGATGCAACGGCCGGATTGGGCCGTGATGCCTATATCCTGGCTTCACGCGGGTGTCAGGTGCAGATGATAGAGCGCAGCCCTGTGGTAGCTCTGCTGCTGGAGGATGCCTTGTCGCGAGCCTCTGTCGATGAGGAGGTGGCTAATATAACCCAGCGAATGAACCTGCAGCAGGCTGATGCGACTGAGTTTATGTCTTCTTTAAACCGGCAGGATTACCCAGAAGTGGTGTATCTTGACCCCATGTTTCCTGAACGCAGCAAGACGGCGAGTGTAAAAAAAGAAATGAAGATACTGCAGCAGTTATTGGGTGCCGATATGGATACACAGGCGTTATTTGAAGCGGCATTGAAGGTGGCAACACGCCGGGTTGTTGTTAAACGTCCACGACTTGCTCCCTGTATTTCAGAGTTGGCTCCACACCACGTGGTAGAGGGTAAGTCAGGGCGGTTTGATATTTACCATACGCGAGCATTAGAATGAGTTTTACGCAGAGTTGGCGAGGATGCTGAATCCGTGGTACTAATAACGGGCATTAAGCTGGAAGCGAATTAAATTTTGTTCGTTTATGAATGGAATTAATGGAGGGGAGATAATGAAATCTAAACTGTTGTTAACGACTGTTGGTGTAGCCTGCTTTTCACTGCTGGTTGGCTGCTATGGTGATAAAGAGGAAGCCAGTTCGTCATCTTCAGTCACACCTGAAACAGAAATGTCCGGTTCAATGACGGAAGATGTGAAAGAGTCTGCAGATGCAGTGGTTGAATCTGCAGAGGAAATGGCGGATGAGGCAGTTTCTGCGGTTGAAGATGTCGTCGCGGATACAGTTGAAGCAGGTCAGGCTGCAGTAGATGATGCGGTAGCAGATATGCAGGAGAAAATGTCTGGAAGTGATGCGGGTACTGACGTTGAAGCTGACAAGCTGAAACAAGATCTGGGTGCGGAATTAAATAAACTGCCTTGATCAGTGCTGAACAGTCGTAGCAGGTTTACCTGCTGCGACTGTTTTTTGAAAATACTTCTTGTGGTTAAGCCGGGCTTACTGAGACTCCGTTACCACTTGGTTACGCCCGCTTTCTTTGGCCTTATAAAGACAGCTGTCAGCCCTGTCAATGAAGTTGGTGGCCGTTTCCCTGGCGTTGTAAATAGCCACTCCAACAGATGTAGTCAACTGGTCTATAGGCTCAGATTGATTGCGCTGCTTTATTTTCATCCGCTCGGTGGTGGCGCGAATTTTTTCTGCGACTGCTGCTGCTTGTTGCAGTGTGTGGTCAGGTAAAATAGCCACAAACTCTTCACCGCCATAGCGTGCGCAGAAACCAACTTCCTGGCAAATATGATTCAGAATCTTTGCCAGGGACTGCAATATCTTATCGCCCATCACGTGGCCGTATTTATCATTACAGCGTTTAAAGTGATCAATGTCGGTAATAATGAGACATAGACTGCTCTCGCTGTTTGAGTTTTGAATATCAATTTGTTGTTGTAGTTCCCGGTCAAAAGCACGGCGGTTACTGATTTGTGTCAGTGGATCGAGCGACGCCTCTTTTTGGATGCTTTGTATTTCTTCGCGTAAAGAACCGATTTCCTGATTCGCCTCGTCAATCTGATTTTTAAATGTTTGTGTGAGGTTACTGGTTTGGCGGGTTTGATCAATCAAAGCGGTTAGCAGTGATTTAATGTCATTTTCATCGTGGTTTTCCTCCAGGCTCTCAATACCCTGTTCGAGGAAGCTCTGATAACGTTCGCTGCCCTGCGACATACTAGATGATTGCTCTGAAAGACTGCTGATAACATTAGCAAGTTGCGCTTGAACTTTGTGGCCAAAATCAATGTCATCATCAATGATATAACGACGGAATAAATCAGCACTCTGCTCTGGCGGGCAGGTATTATATTCAGCCAGAATGGCATCTAATTCGCTATTGAGCTTGTCGTTCCGTTTGGCTACGTAGGCGTACCAAAGAGAAAAGTTACGAGGGTTGGGTTCAATGCCGTGTTTGACCATCAAAGGTATGGCTTCGCGGAGATAGGTCGCAGCCTTGGAGGCGTCTTCAGGATATTGCATGTTTTAGTCGCTATTTTAATTATTAAGCGCCTGTTTGGCGAAAATATCGAGTCAGAGGCAGTAATACTCGATCGGGTAGTGACTGCCGTGTTCTTTTTCGGTATAAGTTCTACCCATAGGTCTTAAACGAAAAATTATATACAACTTTTAGGTAGTAAGGTATTTAAAGACGATGACATTAAACATTATTTTACGCAGTATCTTGATTGCTTTTCTGGTGGCTATCCCTTCGCCATTTCTGCTGGATTGGTTAGTGAGCATGAATGAAGGGGATTCCAGCACGGCAATATTTGTAGGGATTTATTTATTAGCTTTTGTGGGCTGTCTTATTATGGGCTTGACCCATTCCAGTACTGCCAAAACTCGCAAAGTGGCGTCCCCTCCTACTGCTTCACATTCATCTGTTTCTGGCCCTGCCTCTGAGGAAGCGGGTGAGCGTGAGCAGGGTACGGTGAAGTGGTTTAATGTGACGAAAGGTTTTGGCTTTATTACCCGCGATTCAGGTGAAGATGTGTTTGTTCATTACCGTTCTGTACGGGGCAATGGGCGTCGTACCCTGCGTGAAGGACAGCGAGTTATGTTTGTTGTTGTTGATGGTGATAAAGGATTACAGGCCGACGATGTGTCGGTGGATGATTAATCGAGAGTTCTGCTGTGATCGTTAAGGGTCATCGTTAAAAAACTTAACTAAACGCAGAATACTCAAACTTAGGTAACCTGCCAGGGCGGTGATTCCACCGCCTACTAGCAATACCATTCCCCCCAATCCTGTTAATTCCTGCTTTAGTGATACCGGTATATTGTGGTCGGCCCAGACGATAATACCGGCGCCGATAAAAAATATAGCGGCGCCAATAACCAATAGCTGTAGATTGGCGCGATGATTTTCCGCACGTTTGAGCAGCCAGCTTTTCAGGCGTTGATCTTTCTCGGGCTGCTGTTGCGGGTTTTGCTGATTTATCATGAGTTGGATGACGTTAAGCGCTTTAGCCGAGCAGGTTGGCCATAATACGCTGATAAATTTCAGCGGTTTGATCCAGCTCTTCCACCGATACACATTCATTAACCTGATGGATGGTCGCGTTGCATGGGCCGAGCTCAATTACCTGCGCACCACTGGGGGCGATAAAGCGGCCGTCGGACGTGCCGCCGCTGGTGGAGAGTTCGGCTTTGTTTCCCATTACCTCAGTCAGTGCCCGTTGGGCAGCTTCAACCAAGTCTCCGGGTTCCGTAAGGAAAGGCAGGCCACTTAATTTCCACTCTAGCTGATATGTCAGCTGATGACGGTCAAGAATAGCTTCAGTGCGCTGCTGGAGCTGTTGTTGGGTGACTTCAGTGGAGTAACGGAAGTTGAAAATCACCTCGAGCGTACCGGGGATGACATTGGTGGCACCGGTGCCGCCATTGATGTTGGAAATCTGGAATGAGGTGGCGGGGAAAAAGTCGTTGCCTTCATCCCAGTGTTCAGCAATTAAATCAGTCAGTGCCGGGCAGCCCCCATGAATGGGGTTGTTGGCCAGATGCGGGTAGGCAATATGGCCCTGTTTGCCATGGATTTGTAATTCGCCGTTAAGCGAACCACGGCGACCATTCTTAATAACATCACCCAGTTTGCTGGTGCTGGAGGGTTCGCCCACCAAGCACCAGCTGATTTGTTCGCCCTGTTGTTGTAAGTGCTCGATGACTTTAACTGTGCCGTCGACAGCGGGGCCTTCCTCGTCGCTGGTGATCAAGAAAGCTAGACGACCCTTGTGATTGGGGTGTTCGCTGACAAAACGTTCAGCGGCGACTGTCATGGCAGCAATGCTGCCTTTCATATCAGCAGCGCCACGGCCATACAGATAGCCATCGCGGATTTCCGGCTTAAAGGGGTGAGATGTCCAGTTTTCCACTGGCCCGGTCGGTACGACGTCGGTATGACCCGCAAAAGCAAGAATGGGCCCCGATTCACCATGCACCGCCCACAGGTTGACTACCTCGCCAAAATTGAGACGTTCGATGTTAAAGCCGACAGCCTCCAGGCGGGAAATCATGATCTCCTGACAATTGGCATCTTGGGGCGTTACCGAGGGCTGAGAAATCAGGTCTTTGGCAAATTCTAGAACGGGGCTGCTGGACATAGAGGTTACTTATTTTGGTAGGTTTGAGCGGGTTTTTGGACGGCTAACTTTATACCAGTTTGAGGGTGATTGCGAACTACTACACGGGCTGTTTTAAAGGGGTTGTGCTGAATCTTCGTTTTGAATTTTGGTTTTTGCAGGTTATATTGGTGAGGTTGCTCCATGGATGTGAGTAACCTCAAAAATTGATATGACAAGGAGTTGTCTATGCGAGTATTTCTTTTTCAGGGGTTTAGTCCTGCCGTTTGTTTTCCTTTTCTCTGTCTGTTGGCTTTTGCTCTGCTTGCCTCAAATGCGCGCGCCATGCCGGTGTTTATTAATGAATTGCACTATGATAATGCCAGCGTTGATGTTGGCGAAGCGGTGGAGTTGGCGGGATTGGCTGGCACCAATTTACAGGGTTGGCGATTGTGGTTTTATAACGGCAGCAATGGGCAAAGCTATAACTCGTTGGCTTTGAGTGGCGTGTTTAGCGATCAACAGAATGGTTATGGTGTATTGGGCTTTGCCGTTGCGGGTATCCAGAACGGTTCGCCTGATGGTATTGCGCTGGTGGATGCTGCCAATCAGTTGCAGCAGTTTATCAGTTATGAGGGTGTGTTTACGGCAAGTAATGGTGTTGCTGACAATATGTTGAGTGGAGATATTGGTATTGCCGAAAGCTCTTCTACGGCAGTTGGGCGTTCGTTGCAGTTAAGCGGAAATGAAATTGCCGGTTTCCAATGGTTGGCGGGGGATAGCAGTTTTGGTGCTATTAATGCTTTCCAGCAATTTGCTGTGCAGGAGGTTGAGCAAGGTTCGGTGGCAAGTGCCCCGACATCTTTGTTGCTGGCCTTGGGTTTGATTGGCTTTGTTGTTAGCAGTAGAACTCAGAGGAGGGATAATCAGATTGTAACGGTCTAGGCGTAATTGCCAGATAACCTGAAGGCTATCTGGCAATTATTCGATTATTACAGGCTATTAGTTATTGGCGTGTAATGCTTCGTTCAGTTGAATCGCTGTTTTGTTGGTTTTGGCTTCAACGCGCCCCGTCAGCGAGTTGCGACGGAAGATTAAATCAGCAACGCCGGCCAGATCACGGCCCTTAACGATTTCTACGTCCTGGTTGCTATCGTCCAATAGCATGATTTTAGTACCAGCTGTGATGTACAGACCAGATTCGATGATGCAACGGTCGCCCAACGGGATGCCTAAACCAGCGTTGGCGCCAATCAGGCTTTCTTCGCCAACAGAAATCACGATGTTGCCGCCACCGGACAGTGTGCCCATAGTGCTGCAACCGCCGCCCAAGTCGCTACCTTTGCCGACCACAACGCCTGCTGAGATACGGCCTTCGATCATGCTGGCGCCTAATGTACCGGCGTTGAAG
>Ga0105355_10003468_pt1 | contig 13816 bp, 13 predicted proteins | sample GOMGulsemesocosm_2_FD_83508 | JGI IMG/M metagenome (GOLD analysis project Ga0105355, IMG submission 83508) | Methane-oxidizing microbial communities from mesocosms in the Gulf of Mexico - GOM9C Gulf of Mexico | ecosystem: Environmental > Aquatic > Marine > Cold seeps | place: Gulf of Mexico... | reverse complement strand
CGGATTCAATAAATTTAAGAAATTCGAGTCACTCTCTATTTTTTTCATTCCATCACTGGATACATTACAAAAAATGCCTACTTTAGCTATACACGCAATACCTGAACGTACAGCCAATCTTTGTTTTTTTATTTTACTTTTTTCGCTTATGTTGTATTTTCTTTTTAATATAATTTTTAGGGCTTTAATATAGCTAATAAGTTGCTAAAAAAAGACAAAATCTGCGGTCACGCTTTTACAACAACAAGCAAAAAGCCTTTGTACTTTCCCATTAGCAAAACGTAAGTGAGTCAATATGGAAGTTTCGGAAATATCAAGAGTCCCCAAAAGAGCATTAGTTATTCTAATATTACAATTAGTTTCCTGGGTTTTAATCTCAATTTATTTCATAGAGGATTACAGCACAGGAAATGATGCAGCTGGAGCTGGAATGGCTCGTGGGTTTGCTGTTTTTTTTGTTGTGGTTCCATGTATGACTTTTATATTTTTTACTACTTTCTATTTCTTTAAACAAAATCTGCCATCATGGTTTAGGCTGGTATCAACGTTTAACTACATAGCCTTGTTTATGTCTTTTACCAAAATAAACTGGTAAATAGCTCTCTAACTAATAAATAAAGACTAAAAACGAAAGCTAATATCTAATGCCTAAAAATTCCACCTAATTGATTTATCCTCATAATATTTAAAGGTATAGCACCTTCCAAAAACTTTTAAATTATTAGTTTATAAGTCCTAAATAAAATCCAATACAATTTAATGCAAATAATTATCATTTGAGTGTTGACTTGAATCACATTCTAATTGATAATCATTCTCAACGAAACGCAGTACCTAACCTCAGACCACAAGGACGATATTTTGGCAGGAAGCCAAGCTTATTTAGAAGAAAGAACCCTGTAAACGTTAAGCAGTACGTTAAACTGTAAGATCATTGATAGCTTAGTAGCTATCGCCCCTTGATACTGGCTATCGATGATCAACCCCATTACTTGCTATTATTACTTGCTACATTGCTCATATCGGTGACGGTTGATATGAATTCTCAAAAAAGCCCTTTCGGGCTTTTTTTTTGCCTGTAAATAAATATAAATTACCTATTGGGAATATGTTAAATCACCTTCAAATCCTTACAATTTATTACTTAATTAACAATGTGTAATTGTATATTTTTAAACTATAACTAATAGATATACTAACAAAGCGGTATTTTAACATTTTATTTTATAGGGGATTTAAAGTGAAAATAAAAGTTATAGCTATTTTAATTAGTTTTTTAATGAGTGTTTCCACTACAGCTGAAACAACGTCTAAATTGAATGTTGTGCTCGATACTTCCGGATCTATGTCTCGATACAATAGCGAAATTGCCCACAGTATATTAAGCATCAAAGAACATAGCGCTGCCCACCCTACTTTAATTGAAAACATCAACCTTTTCTCTTTTACCGATCAAACTCAGTTTGTCTTAGAAGGTAATAGTGATGATGTATTTTCGAGGATAAAAGACGCTAAGACCAAAGGTGGCGTAGAAGATGGGTTAATTGCGATTAAAAAAATCGTTTTTAATCCTTCAATCAAAGATGCTCACATTATTTTATTTACTGATGAAGGGCGTGATGTTGTAGAAAACATTGAGTTAGCTAATTTAATAACGCTTGCTAATGAAAAAAACATCATTATCCACAGTGTTTTAAAAACATTCATTAAAAATAAAAACGATGATTATATAAAACTTGCTTTATCAACTAACGGTAAAGTCTGGAGTATTCGACACTTGAGTGGTAAGCAGAGTGATTCTATTCGAAAGCAGACGCTTCGCAAATCAAACCTAGATGATAACAACCAAGAAAACTATCAAGATACTGACAATTTCCCTCTCTTTATTGCCAACGAATTATATAACACTTATAAAAGAAACCTCTATGCAAAGGTTTTAATTACAGGTGAATTAATCCTTGGAAATATTATTACCATAGATGCAAATAATGTTATAGAAAAACAAGGGGTAGACCCTGTTGAATCATGGGAATGGGACTTTAATAATGATGGCACTATCGATGATTATGGTCCCTTGGTCACTATGAATTTTAAAGAACATGACCAAGAGAATAAACAAATAACATTATGGTTATCGAGCCAAATTAATGGCCAAAGCATTAGAGAAAAACAACAAATTTTTATAAGCGAAAAAAACATTTCTAGTGATTGAAAACAATGGTTATGGATAAGTATGGCATTTGACTTTTGTAGGTTGGCCTTTAGGCTGACTAAGTTGATGTCTGTAATCTTCAAGAAAAACTACCGATAACTGGTCTAGTAAACTTATACAAGCTGGTTGTTTTACAGCTACCATTAATAACTCATAATTAACATCTAACTCTATAAAAGATGACGTTATGACATTAATTAAACAAGCAACTTTAGATGATCTAGATGAAATGGCCATTTTATTTGAGCAATACAGGCTTTTTTACCAAAAACAGCCAGATCCAGATGGTGCAGGTCAATTCATTAAAACTCGGTTAGAAAACCAAGATTCTGTAATATTAGTTGCTCGCATAGAAAATAAAGCAGTGGGTTTTGTGCAGCTTTACCCTGCATTTTCATCAACATCGATGCAAAAAATGTGGATTTTAAACGACCTGTTTGTATCTCCTGATTTCCGGCAATTAAAGGTTGGAACAGCCTTAATGAATGCAGCAACACAACACGCCATAGATACCCATTCTCACTCATTAAAACTCTGCACAGCAGTTGATAATCACCAAGCACAAGCGCTTTACAAACAGCTAGGTTATATAAAAGTAACCTCATTTGAGCACTATGTATTAACGGTCTAAATTTTTTGAGGAGGGATCACAAAATGCTAATTCCTCCTTTGTTAAAAACTATTATGAATATGGCGTAAATCTAGTTGCAGTAGGTTATCTCATAAACCAAATTGGCGTTATTTAAACAAAACTATCACTGCAAATTTTTCCAATTAATCCTTAGGTTTTTTATACTTAAAAACAAAGCGATCGGTTTTACCCCTAACACTAGGATCAAATACAACTTTGCTATAATCATCTTGTGAGTTATTCAAAAAACTTGCCTCCGCTTCAAGTATAAAACCAGCTTGTGCCAATTCATCTTTTACTATTTGATGATAAATACGATGGAGTTTTGGATTATGTACCCCCTCTGCAGCTTCCATATCAATAATGCCTAAGGTACCGCCAGGTTTTAATGCGGATTTGATTTGAGATAATACTTTAAAGCGTTTTTCTTCATCAAAATTTGAGTACATGTCATGGTAATTTAGTACAATTGTGACAGCGTCCACTTGCTCATTTAAATCAAATTCACCAAACTCTTTTATATAATGATTTACGTTTTCTAATCTATTATTTTGTGTTCTTTTCTCAAATTCTTTGGCAAATCGCCCATCAAATACATCTAAAATAAAGCGATTATTTTGCGCATAAATCGAACCTTTACTACCAACACGGTGTGATAACACTTCAGTATAATATCCCCCACTTGATAAAACTTCTAATACTGACATCCCAGGCTGAATATCAAAAAAATCCATGACACGTTCTGGTTTTCGACCTTCATCACGGGCTTTATCTTTTTCACTTCTTTCAACGCTTTGCATCGTTAATGACAAGTCATTGTTATTGGATGTTTGGGTATTCCCACAGGCGCTAATAAGACTAACCAAAGACAAGGCTATCAAACTTATTTTAATGTTAAGTATTTTTATTAAGCGATTATTTTTTATTGGCATCATTATTTCTCACTATTAGGTTTTGTTAGTAACAGTTAAATGAGAAAGTCTGAGCAGAATAAAAATTTCAAAAAATAGTTCCTAGTAATGTAACAAACCATGTCAGTATAGGTTTAATGGCATTATGTTATTAAGATCACAAAGTAGCATCGTAAGTCTTATTCATGACTTCAGCAGTAATATTGTTATTTTGATAGCTGCCAACAATTCTGCTGAATCTAAGCTGTTTGCTTCTTACAAAATCAATAAATACTCTGGCGTAGCTAGGTATTACTTTTGCAATGGTATTATCAAAAGCAACCTGAAGAAATTTAGCTTGAAAAATAATGCCGCTATCTTTGAAATAAACAAAACTTTGTCGTTTTGAATGCATATTTTCTAATACATAAAAGTACGCGCCATCAATGATTTGTTCATGTTTAATGGGTCGGAATTTGAATTTACTGATGTCATCAACAAAGTCTGGATAAGCCTTAATAGCAGCTATCGTATATTCATCAGCAATTATCTCTATCCCTTTTTCAGCATAAACTTTAAGACCTGCTATTTCATATCCATGAGGGTGGGTAACATAAACTGACCTGATCTTCTTTTTTGGAAATTGTTCATTAATCAATTTAATGGTTTTTCGAGCTAATGCAGGATATCCACTGGCGCCAAATACCATAACCTCATTACCCTTAACTTTAAATAAGCTATTTCGCCAAGCTGATGAGTCGGTAACAAGGTAGAGATCTTTTGCAATTAATTTAGATACTAAAACACCATCACTTTTTGGAATTTCTGGGCCATATCCTTGGGGCACTTTCAGCTTATCAGGCTCTACTCGTTCAATGACTTCAAACTGATCATTATAGATAATATAATTTGGCTCAGTTGCATCATCATAATGTTGATTTACGGTTCGGGCATAGGTTATGCCTCTAGTTGTTTGATAATCACTATAAACAAAATAAGCGCCCTTTGACTTATTACTCAAAGATACGAGTTGCAAAGGTTGCTGGCTGAACTCATAAGCAACAATATTATCATTTACAGTTTTATGAATGAGCGTTGCTGTCCCTAATTTCATGTTCTGGCTAAGCGTTATATTCCCTTCTATATTTGTTTCCTCTAGCAATGGTCTTACTGCTAGAAAATCAATATCCATAAGAATATAGTCCATTCTATAAAACTGCCCCATGCCCTGATTGATAATACGTTTTCCCAAAGAGCTACCATTCATTTCATAAGCAAAGCTTTCTATACCATTTTGAAAATGGGCCCTATCAAACAATTGACCTCCTGAGGTGTAATAGATGTCATTATCGTAAAAATGTTTTTTTTCCAAATCAATTTCAACGGTTCTTTGTGCCATGATCCTATTAGGGATTTGATAATCCCAATAATTATGGCTCCTATATTGTTTATTTAAATAGTGATGACTCAGTGAAAAAGCCTTAATTGGCAATGTATCCTGATAATGTATTTTAAGCTTAGTAACAAACTCTTGAACGTCTGCAGCCGATACTTTTGGTATCAAAAAAGTAAATAAAGTGATGCAAGTAAATACAAAAACTCGAGAGTAATTTATTAGATGTACGATCATAGATAGCTCTTTATTTTTTATGATTAATTTAATAACTGTACGCTTTTATTTGCGGTATCTAACCTCGACTTAAAAAGTCTATTTCGCCATGCAGGACTATGTTTTTCACCAAGCACTACAGCAGTTTTATGTGCCTCTATCGATTTTGTGTACTGTTTCATTGCACTATAGGTTTGTCCTAATCCGCTGAAGGATCTGGCTGATTGTGGAAAATCTCGAGTAAGTGTGGAGTATAATTGCAGTGTATCTTGTGTTTTGCCTTCATTTAAAAGCATGCTGGCCAAATTAAGTAAGGTATTTTCTGGTATATTTTTATCTGTACCATAAATTTTTGCCCGTTTTTTATAATGCAATTTCATGCCCTTCATACCTCCGAAGTCGGTATATTGTTTATATCTCGCAAAGTGAGGTGCTTGGTAATTCTTAAACACATAAGTCATGCCAGGAAAAAACGTTGGAAAATAAATACTGCCATGAGTTTGATTATCAAAAAACTCATAATGCCAATTAAGGCTTTTAGGACTTTGTTTAGTTAATAATTTAACAAAGTTATTAAGTGCTTCTGTTACTGATTTTCTTCGCGCTTCATCTTCACTAGCCAAGGTAAAATAAAATGATTTTTCATCCATATTTTTTGTATCTAGATTACTCAGTATATTTTTATAAATATCGATTTCTTCACCTTGTATAACAGGGCTTGCAGCAATATAGTTTGTAAATAGTGAAGGCTGAGTTGCCAATAAATTCGTTGAAAAATATCCTGCTAGTGAATGGCCAAATAAGGTGTTAAGCCCTGTTGTACGGTAATTTTTATTAACATAAGACATGACCTCACTTTTAATATATCGCGTGAACTTTTCTTTTTCATAACCGAGATCACGCTGCCTAGTACTATTATCACTGCCCCAAATATCAGAATTGGTGATAGCGACAATAATTAACTCAGGTACTCTTTCCTGCTTTTGTAAAATCTGAGTAGCCACAATTGCATGATTAAAATGACGCTCACCATCTAGTAAATAGATAACAGGGTAAGATTTATTTGATTTGTTATAGCTCTGGGGAAGATGGATTAAAAAGTTTCTATTTTCCCCCAGTACTTTTGAATCTATAGACACCCTGCTCGCTTCGCTAATTGTTCTTAATTCTTTTACAACATTTTCTGCAGTGACAGGTAAACTAATACACGCAGCTACCAATAAAAAAAGCTTCAAAATTTTCAGCATATCACTTTCCATTTTATTTAAAATTGTAATCATCAAATCTTAATTCGTCGGATAAAAAAATTAATAAGCCTTAACAACTAAAATATCGGCGCATTCTTTTTTTATATTGCTGTTTTCACTTGAATAAATTGATGCTATTTCTGGGCTTAATCTCTTAATAAACTTATTAACATTACTGGTATAACAAGCATGTTTACCTAACTCTGAGTTTATTTTTCCATGAGATAAGTTTATTGATATCAACTGTGCATAAGTACCAAGACTTTTGGCTTTTTTAAGGTACTTTTTTGCTTCAATGCATGCTGTTTTACTTTGTGTTGAGCATATTGCTAAAAACGGTGGAGTTTTATTTGTGAGAGCATAGAAGGGAGATGCTTCTTGCCAATAGTCAGGATCTGTACCAAACCTTTGGGTGTAAAACTCAGAAGAGTTTGGAGGTGTTAATCTTCCCACAATATTATAAGCGGAAGAATCCATTGAAATAGTGCCTAGTACAGGGTTAGTTTCACTGCTTGTGAACCTTTTATAATTAGATGAAATGAGAGACACCGAATGTGCGCCAGAGGAATGCCCCAGTAAGATAAACTTTTCTGCAGAACCGCCCCATTCACTTGCTCTTTTTTGAGAAAAACCTAAAGCAGCGCCAACATCTTCAGCTTGCATAACCGGCCCAACTTTAGGAAGCGCCCTAAAATTTGTAGAAACCAAAACAAACCCTTTAGTAACCCAGTGAGCTATTTTGTTTTCGACTTCAGCTTTATCTGCCTTATCTCCCCAATTTTGCCACGCACCTCCGTGAACCATAAATATAACAGGCGCATTTTTTGCGTCAGCAGGAATATAAACATCTAAGGTTTGATCTTTATCCCTACCATAGGAAATATCAGATAACACTTTTATGTTTGAAGGTAATGCATAGCCATTTGATGCACTTAATATTAATAATAAAATAGTCAATAATTTTATGTAGTTGAACATAGTAATTTTCCAAATATGAAAACATCATAAGTCTTGTACGTGTCTCTCTAAAATAGACATTTAATTAAAATGAGAAAAGGCATGATATGTAAAAAGTAGGTGAAATAGTTTTACAAAAATTTACATTGGGTTTCTCCAAGTCAGTATCCTCAATAACACGCAACTTGATAAAATTCTCTAAATAGATAACAATTCTCTTATATGGGAATTCAAGGTCGTTTATGAAAATGGAACAAGCAGAAGATCACGCATTAGCGGTTAGATTAAAAAACATGCGAGCTGAACAAGGTTTATCTTTAGATGAGTTGGCTAAAAAATCGGGGGTCAGTCGTGCTAGCTTATCAAGAATTGAAAACGGGGATGTCAGCCCTACTGCGCAAGTACTAGGTAAGCTTTGTAGTGCATTTGAAATCACTTTGTCTCGTTTAATGTTAATGATTGAATCTCACTCTAGTAGTGTGCTCAAACATGATAAACAAATGATATGGCAAGATCCTGAAACAGGTTTTATTCGCCGCTCAGTATCTCCGCCAAATAAGCAGTTTGCAGCCGAAGTATTACAGTGTGAGTTACCTGTTAATTGCCATATTCAATATGATGCATCCCCTACTCCAAATTTAGAACATCATTTAGTTTTAGTTGAAGGCGATTTAGAAGTTACGATTGAGGGAGAAACTCATAAGCTAAATCCAGGAGATTGCCTTCGCTATAGGCTAAATGGCAGTAGCGCGTTTAAAGTCATTGGCCAATCACCCGTAAAATATTTTTTAACCATAGTGCAAACATCATGAATAAAAAAACTGTTGAAATAAAATTACTTAATCAGCATAACTTCGAACAATATTTAGATGAATTAACCGATACACTTTATGATTGTGTATATGATGGTGCCAGTATCAGCTTTATATTACCTTTTACAAAATCTGATAGTAAAAGTTACTGGTTAAATAAAGTATTACCAAATTTGATTAACAACAATACTGTTGCTTTTATCGCACTGATTGATCATAAACTTGCAGGTACTGTTCAACTAGAATGTGATACACCACCTAATCAACCCTATAGAGCTGAGGTATCAAAATTATTAGTAAACCCACAGTTTCAACGACAAGGCGTAGCTAAAAAACTAATGCTGAATTTACATGAATATGCGATAAAGAATGAAAAGTTTTTAATTACCTTAGATACCCGAACTGGCGATAAAGCTGAGCCTTTATATTCTGCTTTAGGTTATCAAACTGCAGGTGTCATTCCCTGTTTTGCAAAAGATCCTAAAGAATCAAGATATGATTCAACTACCTTAATGTATAAAAAGCTAAAAGACTTCTAAGTCTTTATAATTTGGCCTTAATAATAGTGAGCTGTGTTGTTTTATAATCATTTATTGTTCTTCATAATAAAGAAAATGTGAAAATTTAACCTAAAAGATAAAAATACCCAGCAGGAATTGCACAGCCTAAAATAACCAACCACCCTTTTCTCATTCTCCAAGGGCTATACTTACCTTTGACCATAAAAAGAGACGATATAGCGAGAAAAATCAACAAGCCAGCATAAATGTCAGAAAAAATGATCCAACCAAATTTCAATTCATTTAAATGTAATGTATTAAATTTTTTGAGTATAGGCCTTGCAGTTATTTTTTCATAAATAGCTATTTCATGCGCAAAATTTGCGGTCAAAGTACCACCACTATCAAAAAACAGTTTATAGCGTTTAGGCGTTTCCCAATAGGTCGCTTTGATCTGCATATTAATGGGAAACATAGCTAATAATGCTTCATTAAGTTGCGCGTCACTTTGCTTTGGATTTAAAACCATTTTATGGGTCAATCGCTCAACTTGGTAGTTTGGGTTCCAATCTTTAACATGATTTAAAGCAATCCCTGAAACCGCAAACACAATTGTTAAACCTATCACTAAATAGCCAAAGTCTCTGTGTAGGTTCCGATTTAATCGGAACCAGTTTATCTTTTTTTTCCTACTCAAAGATCTTAACGCCAATTGGAGTAAGTTGGTAAATAGACATAGGTTCAATAATTTCATCTAAGGAGATAGTCTCATCATTACGTTTCGCTAAATGCATTTTATAACGTTTAGTTTGCTCTAAGCTCAACTGAATTTCTTTTAAATTACCTGTTGCTAGTGCCGTTTTTCCTTTTGCTGTCATTGGAAAAACCATATCTCCATCACGGACCTTAATTCTTAGCTTTTCGAACTTAGCATCAGAAGCCAATTCAGCCCAACAACCGCGTTTTGAACAAACACCTACTATCGCACCTGATACGGTTACTTTTTTATCTAAATAATTTTTAGGTGACTTTAATAAAGTCGATATTTTCACCAACTTAGACTCATCAACCTGCTCACCAAAAGATAACTCTTTTGCGGCTACTGAAGTCGTTATTAATAGTGAGATGCATACCATCCAAAATTGCTTTTTCATAATCTTCTTTTAGTCCATATATTAATTAATAATTTAACTTGTTACTTCACAAGTACCGAGTGTCTAGTTTATTTTCTAAATGTTCATTTTATAAACTCTCCAGCAGGCCCAACAGCTGAAGGAGCTGTAATAGACTGTAAAAATGTAGCCAAAGCAGATACCTCTTCTCTTGATAAATTTAACGGAGTCATTAAATTTGATGTGACAGGCGATAATGGGTCATCTGATAGTTTGTTAAATTTAATTCCACCAGCATTATAAAAATTTAACACACCGGTTATATCTGCAAACAATCCATTGTGCATCCATGGCCCTGTATTCATAACCCCTCTTAAACCTGGAGTTTTAAACTTACCAATATCACCGGCAAGTTTTGAGTGTGAATAAAGACCTAAATCTTCATATTTTCTTTTATAATAAGTGAGCCCTAAATTATGAAACTTTTGATCTGTAAATGTTGGTCCATAATGGCAATTCATGCATCTGGCTTTTGTTCGAAATAAATGCATTCCCCAAATTGCTTGATCAGACATAGCATTTTGGTAATACTTTTTAGCTCTTTCATTTTTTTGCTCTGAGGCTGATAAAAAGCGATCAAAATCACTTCTACGAGAAACAATCGTTCTTTGATAGGTCGCTAAAGCTTGTGCTATTTTTTTTGCCGAAATGGTTTCATCTTCGAATGCCTGTTGAAACATTTCCCTATATTGTGGAATTTTTGACAGCCTTTGTTCTAATTCCTTTAAGGTAAAGTTCATTTCCAAGGGATCTTGGATAGGCATTAATGCTTGTTTCTCTAATGTTTTTGCTCGACCATCCCAGAAAAAATGTTGGTTATAAGCTACATTTTCAATAGTAGGCGCATTTCTTTTACCCCTTTGTCTGTCATGCCCGAATGACGTTTTTCTGCCATCAGCCCATCCTAAATCAGTATCGTGACAACTAGAACACGCTATTTGTTTAGAGCGAGATAATCGACCATCGTGAAAAAGCTTCTCTCCCAATTTTAACTTAGCACCGCTAAAAGGGTTATCTATAGGAAAGTTAACTGATTTTAATTCACCAATTTCAACAGCCTGTACACTATCATCAATATTCGCTGCAGGCCAAAATTTAATTGGTTTACTATATTGTTCACGAAGCGTTTTATAATCTACTCCATTACTTGTGGAGCTGATAAAAATAAAACAAACTACAACGGCTTTTATCATTTGATTGATAAAAGCCGAGGTGTATTTTTGATACATAAATTACTTAAGCGCTAAAGTTTCACCTGATGAATCCATTAAAACTAATCGTTTTGCTTCATCATGCTGTGCCTTGCTTTCAATATCCCAACATGTAGAATTCTTCGCTTTCATCGCTTTAGATAATGCTTGCTGAAAATGCTGCGCACCACGCATAAATTCAGACGAATTAATATCTTTATCTGCGTTATAACAAAGTTGTCCTAAACTAACTGTTGCTGCTAATAATAAACTCATAATTTTCTCCTAATGATCATAACTAATACCCAGCCAAAAACGTCTGCCGAGTTCTAAACCTGTTGAAAATGGACTTACTTGATATGTACGTTTATTAAGTAAATTCTCACCGTCAAAACTCAATGTAATACTGTTATCATTTGATAACTGCCATTTATAACGAATACTACCGCTTAATAGCCAAAAACTGGGCCGCTTTTCAGCCCGATAAACTGGGTACTCTTTTTTATCTGATACGCAGCCTGTACACACAGTAATTGCTTCTTTAATAGACTCTGTTAGACCTGTTGGATAAATTGCATCTTGCCCACCATTAAAGCGTGCATAAGCAGAAAGTTGCCAATTATTCCAATTTCCCGCCCAACTCAAATTTGCAACAATTGGACGATTTGCATCTTGTCGCTCTAAATTAATATCGTGACGCGTAACTAAATTGGATTTTAGTATTAACTCACCTTTTTCGCTGTACTCTTGAGTGCGTAAAAAAACCAATTCATTATCGTTATAGCTATAATTAAGGGTTTGGGTTTTTGAATTAGAATCTGTTTCAACTGTTGTACCGCCATCAAAACTGCTTCTACTGGTTGTATTACTGGCATGGGAAATATTAAATTCAACATGTTGATTTTCATATTGTGTCATCCAAGACAATGACCAGCGACTATATGCACTATTTCCTTCGTTAGCAGCATATAAAATGGCTTCACCAACATCGTTATACCCTTTAACTCGGCTGATCCCCTGTTTATTAAAACGATTAATCCATTTTATTTCTGCCACACCACCAAATAATGACTGTCTGTATGCTGCAGTGAGTTCATCACTAAATGGTGTGTCTACACCATGATATTCATATCGATATCCAGTACTCAATAAAGCGGCTTGCCACTGTTGCGGCCGATTATTATAAGTTGAACGGACCTCATTATGCACAGGTTGCATTGCTTGATTTAGTTTATAACTTGCAGAGTCACTTTCATAATATCGATTTGCGCCCAGTGTAATTTGATAATCATCATAAAGGTCATAACTTAATCTAAACCTAGGCGCAACATTATGGTTTTTGAAAAAGTTGTTATAGTCATAACGAAGACCGATCGCTAAGTTCAAATCATCAAAACTTATGTTGTCTTCAATATATGCTGAAAGGTAATTAATATTTACTTCAGACTTTGCCATTGGTGACACTTGACGTGATTGGAAATATTGACCTGTCGTTAATAAATTATTCTGATATAAATTAAAATCATCAAAGTTTGTTAAATCTAATTTACGACCTAGCTCAGATTCAATCGCTTCAATTGAACGTATAAATCCGCTTTCAATACAATCGAACTGATAACCGTTACAGTTAATATCAGGTGAAATAATTGCGCCATTATAGACGATTGAATCTTCTAAGCGATTGAATATTGTATTCTGACGCTCAAATTGATAACCCAAGGTCAGATTATGATCTGCAAAACCTTTAAGAAAAAAATCAAGCTCTATGTCTTGTTTAAAACTAAAAGTATCTTGTGTTTTTTTTATATCACCAAAGCCACCTGCTAGGCTGGTTGATGAGCCATCATAACTACCCCAAGCTTTTCCTGGTACATTCGCCCAAACATACCATGACGAAGCAGTATTTTTATTATTTTGACTCCGACGCCAAGCAAGTTGAGTATCAAAACTCCCCCATGAACGCACGGCTTGCCATTGAGCTAATAAAGACTGACCACCGCCTTTTACATCATAGCCACTATTAAGGGCATTAACATCAAAATATAACCCTTCATATGGTGCGTTAAGATAACGAAAAACCAGTTTATCTTCTTTTGTTAAATTGTAATGATATTTTAATAATGCATTATAATTTGTTTGTTGTTGAATTCGTAAATCACCAAGCTGGTTTAAAGTTTCTTCTGATTTTAATAATTGTACTTGTGCCACAATACCACTTTGCTCATTAATAGGCATAGTTAGGTAAGCATTGAAATCTTTTTTATTAAATGTTGCTGTATCTAATATGTCATCACCAGAAAAATCAGGGGCATAAAACTTATGGTATTCAACAAACTGATCTGCTGTTTGGCGATAACTAAAACCAAAATGTGTTTTAGAGCTTGCGTCCTGAGTTTTTGCTAGTACCAAGCCTCCAGAAAATTGACCATATTTGGCTGGAATATTGCTGTCATAAACTTCGAGTTGATCTAAGATCTTTAAATTAATAAATGCTTCCTGGCTATGACCTACAACATCATTAGCTAAATTACGATCTGTTTGACTAGTGCTATTATTCAACTTAGAATTATTACTCACACCATCTACCTGATAACCT